>Ga0207713_1003074_pt1 | contig 11601 bp, 15 predicted proteins | sample KBSS64metaG_FD_184404 | JGI IMG/M metagenome (GOLD analysis project Ga0207713, IMG submission 184404) | Switchgrass rhizosphere microbial communities from Kellogg Biological Station, Michigan, USA - KBS S6-4 metaG (SPAdes) (version 2) | ecosystem: Host-associated > Plants > Roots > Rhizosphere >...
ACATTACTTTCATGTGTATGAAAAAGTGAATTAATTAAGTTAAGATACCGATAACACGTTTTATGTTAACTAAAGTTGTATACAATATATAGCTTAAAAAACAGAAAAAACCTATCTCTTCCCAGTCAAAAGAGGTAAGTTTTTTCTGTTTCATGAATGGTAATCAATCGTGAGCTGACATTGCAGAACGTCTTGAGTAGTTTGCTCATATATTTGTTTATTAAACCTATGTTATTCATTGCATTCTACAATATTTTTTATATAAAATAAAAAGGAGGAACAACACGCAATGAAATTGTCCCTCCCAAGCAGAAAATGAACAAAACATGCTGCATATACAATGTTTTGTCATGAATCGATAGTATACCATAAGAACAATGTCCTATAACCTTTGATACATGTATGTATAGAAAATGAAACATCTTGTAGCACTGGTGACACATTGGTCATAAAAAAAGCAGTATCCGGAATAAAGCAGGCTTCTTTAAATGTATCATTTCTGACAAATGACATAACGTTAACTAAAATTGCACATGTTATACAGCCTAGAAACAGAAAAAACCTATCAGTCCCGTGACAGATAGGTTTTTTCTTATAGGGAATTGAAATAAAAATCAACGTGGTGATGTGTTATTGCACTTTGGGTAGTTTGCTTAAATTACTATTTATTATTCATTTTATAAATATTTCCAAAAAGAGAAACAATCTTCTTAGATCTGTTACTCTTTTTTATTCAATCTAGCTTAATATTTTACCTATATGACTGAAATGAAACATAAAATATATTTCACTCCTTGTAAAGTGCTTTATAAGTCATATTAATTAATCATTGCAAGGTTTTATTTTTGACCTTAATAAATTTATTTATAAGAGGTTTTTTTTCTATACAAACTAAATGGCCTATACTTTGTTCCCAATTGATTGTACATATAAAATCGACGAAGGAACTATCGATAATTTTCAAACGTAAATTTATTGTTAATGGTTCATTATGAGTAAACGATGTTAGAAATTCTAAAGCTTTTGGTTGATCATTTATGTGAACAATGTTTAATAGATCTAATGGGATATTAAATATAGAATGAGCTTGTTTAGAACTAGCTAAAATTGAACCTTTACTATTTATTCTAAAATAAGAAAATGGAAAAAATTCAAGCATATTGTCTTTCACATTAGGCATCTCCTGATAGTATGTAATCCAAATCATAATTTATAAAGAAGAAAAGCATTCCAAATTGGGAGGTGGATTGTTTTTCTTCTCAAAGAATTTACCATATATTAAAGATGCATAAGAAATATATCTTTAATAATTAAGATTATTTTATCAGAAAAATTATCAGATTTGAAAGTGTTAAATATTTCTTTTATTTTACTTCTGATAATTTACATTATGGTAACTAAGGGAGTGATTTTTTTATGAGGTTTTATGAATATCAATCAGTAATGAATAACACTAAATGGGAAGAAATTAGAAATGCAATGAATGATTGTTCTATAAATACAATTTGGAGAACACAAGATGTTAAAACTAAGTATATAAGTGATTGGGATGGAGATTGGTTTTATCATTTCAAAGACAGTTATAAGAACATTGAATGGTTAGAAATAAAGGTAGAAAATTTGGAAGAGAAGAATCAAGTGATAAATACACTTAGAAAAATTAACGTACCAGGAGAGGCAAAAGATGATGTCATAAAAGTTTATGGCTACGTTCAAAACAACAATTTTATAGATTATTTATAAATAGCTAATGGTTCTTATAAGGTTGATTATGGTAACTAGATATTTATATCACATACAAAGAATTCACTTAGAAAAATGTTAAAATAAAATCAAAAACCACGGAGAAAAATATATGAACTATGATATTCTACATTCATTTTTAGAAAAACATTTTGAAAGACTAATTTTGAGCCCTTCCTTATTTTATTCTTGGAAGAATAGTATTCGATTTGAAATATCAAATCCTTTAATACCTTACTACAAAAAGGAACATTTAGAGCAAGGATTTTATCGTTCAATCAGATTATTTGAAGCAGTATTTGGAGAAGAAGATGAGATTCTTCTTGTTACAGATGTACACACCATAAAAAAAGATATTTTCCTCCAAAAAAGGCCTTTAAACGTATATTTAAAATACATAAAAGATAAAGAAAAGCTATACCAATTAAGTCATAATCTTTTACCTAGTGTATTTGGTGAGGAAGATGATGAAACTGTTACTCATCGATTTGCCCTTTCTTGTAAGAAATCAGAACTAAAATATGTACAACTCTTAAAAGCTATTTGTTATGAAGACTTTGCTCATCCATCTACTATACTTAAAAACAACCCACAAAGTGGTTATGATATTTATTTTGTTAATCTTTCTAAAGAAATCATTTTTCATTTGTATGATGATCGAGGTTGTGATGTATTAGCCTCTAATAAAGAATATATAAAGTTTCTTTATGAAGAATATAATCATTGGATTTTAGATTATGACCGAGAAGAAATAGATCTTTTATTTAAATAAAAACATTATTAATAAGCTAACGATTGTACTCTTTAGAGTACCGATAAAAACGAACGGATACAGAAAAATGGACAAATCAAGTGAACAGCAATATGATATAATTTGCGATATCCAAAAAATAGAAAACTGCTTTCAGATAGGGAGAAATTATATGAAATACTTATTAGATAGGTTTAAAAGCACAGATTTACTGGAGATTTATACATATGAAGGTGACGTTAACAAATGTTTAGTCGCATATATTCTTCAAACCAATGAAGAGTACACACTGTTAGCAACAGTTGGGACTTCTGGTTTATATGATGGACACTACGTTATTTCTACAGAAAGCATTGTTTCAGTAGCTACTGAAACTGAATATCTGAAAAAGATCAAAAACCTCTACAACCTTAAGAAACAAGTTCATCCAACATATACAGGAAACACTGAGGACCTAATTATAGGCGGCTTAGAATTTGCCAAAGCACAGAATTATATTGTCTCACTTATGCTGTTAGATAGTGAAGAGTACTCAACTACTGGCTTTGTAAAAGAAATTATTGAGAATGAAACTGTAGTTATATCTGAAGTGGACTCATTTGGTTTTGTTGATGGAAAAAGGTTTATAGACATTGAAGCTATTGAACATTTGACTATCAATGGTGAAGAAGAACAAGATATAAAGCTTCTTTTTAGTCATAACATTTAAATAAACGGAGATATAAGGGTGTATCTTACGGAACTATTAAATGGCGTAACAGGGTTTTATATAGACCCAAAGAATGAACCTCCTGCGACCAGTCTTAAGCAGTTTAAAATACATAGTTATGAAGCTGCAAGAACTTATAATGGGGAACTATTGGAATGTAACGATACAGACGTTCATTCCAATTTTCTTTTTAGTATTTTAAGAATTAGTAATAAAGAGGTCTATGTATTGCTAAATAAGCATTATCCGTTTGTTGCATTTGCCTCTTCTGTTCATGAAGAAAGAATCATCTTTGTTAATAACAAAGAACTAAGCTTCTTCTTTTCAGATCTTTATAAGATTCTATATGCAGAGTCACTGAATGAAAGGTTACTATACATGCGTAAAAAGGGCTCTGTTCTAATAAAAAATGACAACCAACTAAACAATGCAGAATTAGCACAAATAGCATATTGGAAACCAGTTACTGTAGGGGAAGTTCTTTATAACTACTGGGATTAAGTTTCTACTAAGAAGAAAAAAGAATGGAGATCTAACGATGGATTCAAGAAAAGCTATGTTGATGGAAATGCAGAAACTTATACATGAATATTCACAAATTGGTGACCAACTAACTAATATCAATAAAGAACTCGTTTGGCAGGAACTAAACTTAACAGATGAAGAAGCCCTAAGTTTAAGTAAAGAAAATTTATCGCCAGCATCAATAAAAGCAATTGAAAAAACTGTTAAGGATAATATGATGGGCTTATTTCATGATTTTATGTGTTTAGTAGACGGCGTTTCAGACCCTAGTGATATTGAGATTGAGAACGATGGAGTTTGGCTAGGTCTTCAAATAAAAGCAAAACACTTGCTATCTGAACAAGAATTAGAAGATGAAGATAGTGAATTAATGCTACATGACGAGGTTTATGATAGTTATTGGGACTGGAAAGACCAATTTGGAGAAAACAATGATAAAAAATAATAATATGCTATTTAAGCACATAATTATGACAACCTTTTCCATGACAATGATGATGTTTTAACAATAGGTCTACTGCCAGAGATATGGAATTTATCCGAAAGTGTTTATAAATGGATTTACATGATAGCTATGGGCATTTACTGGGCTATTATAAAATGCAAGACAAGGGTTATTGTAACTTCCCAAGTTCTTACTGTTATTTTAAGTATTATCCTTATGGAATTATTCTTGTGATTTTCAAACTGAGAGGAAGTGACTTCCAGAGTGGCTTTGAGAGTTACGGTTACAACTATTATATTTGCAATTTCTTTGTTCTTAACTACTACAGTACTACCAGACTCAATGGGCATTAATGAGAATACTTCAATGATAATTTTTATGGTAGTTGTTGCAATTGTATTCAAATTATCTAAGAATGGTACTGCTGTAAATGGAGCTTCCTTGTTGCTAAGCATCCCTATATTTATGGTTTTAGTCATGTTTATTTACTAACTAATAGTTACACAAAAACAAGCACCCTGTTTTAATTAGCATAGAAGGTATTTTTTTTGTCTTACTATAAGGGAAAAGTACCCTTCTCTTACTCTTAAGAAGAATTCTCTTTTTCATCTCTTCCGTAAAGAGACTTTATGTAAACTAGAAGTGTATATGATATACATAGTGATCAGAAGTTATATTATTGATAAAATGGTATAAAATCCAATACTGAGGTATTCTACATGTATTTATTTGAACATGAACAAAAAAGAAAAAAGTTAATTCGTAACTCATACTTATCCGTTTTTATTCTTTCTCTATTGCTAGGTTTGTACCTTTTTTTCACAGATTACGGATTAGGGATGCAATTTATTACGAGAGGAACAATCTCTGTGTTGTTTCATATTGTTGTTTTTTATTTTGCTATGAAAAACAAACAATGGGCTTTATTTTTCATTAAAGTTAACGTATTACTGCTAATTATTATGTTGATTGTGGCTATTATTGCTCTAACGTTTGGTCGTTAAGAGTGTCGATAAAATGCTTTATGTAAACTAGCGTCGTATATGATATACAAAGCTTTCTTAATCCATTTTTTGATAAAATAGTAATTAGATTTACATAGTGAAAGAAGAGAAGGTGTTATTAAGTTGATTTCTATACCCATAATAGCTATCTTATTGGGCTTGTATTTATTGATATCTGGAATAAGAAATGCTTTAAAAGACACCAAAAATATAAGAGGGAAATTCAGAAGAAGCTTTATGACTGTATTGAGAATAGCTTGGGACCTCATAAGTGAAGAAGGACAACGTATTTTCTTTGGTGCAGTGTTCATAGTAGCAGGTATTTTAGTGTTTTTAGTAGTGTAAAAATTAATCTTGCTATTATATCCGTTTATAACGGCAAAAAAATCCTTTAAGATACTATTATCCTAAAGGATTTTTCGTGCCGATAATTTTGATTATGGTAACTAGAAAGTGACAGTATAAATTATATTAAATCTGACCCTACCCTAGGTATCAGCAATACTTTAAGCTATATATATGTACTTAAAAAATTATAGTTTAGGTAATGAGGGGGATAACCTATGATAGCTTCAACAGAAAAAATTATAGAGTTAATTGACCATGATCAATATTTAGAAGCATTCCCGATATTAAAGCAATTACGTACAGATTTAACAGAAGAAGGTTATTTAGAACTTCTAAAACAGATGAAACAAAATGGATACAAGCTTTTTGCTCTATATAATGAAAACAGAATTGTGGCATTAACGGGAGTGGGCTTACAAGTAAACTTTTATAATAAAAAATATGTCTTTGTATATGATCTAGTAACAGGTGAAGAACACCGTTCCAAAGGTTATGGTTATAAACTATTAAGCCATATAGAAAAATGGGCTAAGGCAAACGGAGCTGAATTTGTTGCCCTAGAGTCAGGAATTCAACGAACCAATGCACACAGATTTTATGAGGAAAAACTTGATTATAATAAATGGTGCTATTCTTTCCGTAAACCGATATGAGACACATTCTTATAAATAGCTACCTGGATAAATAAACAATTGGTTACAGATAGGCCATATTTCTATATGGCTTATTTGTTTTTCAATATTATTGAGTACCGATAATTGGTTTTATGTAAACATGTATTGGATTACATCTAAAACATCGTATTTTGTATTCTGTTTAGTTAACACAAAATAGATGGATCGAGATGAGGAAATTGAAAGGTAAAAACGTTAGGTATTTCATATCAAATTTTTCACCTTTCAATTTCATACTTATGTGCTGTGCACTCACTCTTTGCTTGATAAAGAAAGGTCTGTTTATGAATATAGAAGTAAATTAATTAATAAAGAACTAATTATCTAAATAAGTTTTTTTGACTTGAAGAACTCTAAAAAATGCCTAGCTGGTGTAGAGAGGTAATGATTTTTTTTCCATATTATAATTATCTTTGTTGCAAGAGTTTGGTCTTTAATTTCAATAAAGCGAAGGTTACTATCTGGTATCAAGGTCATCATATCTCGAGGAATTAAGGCTATTCCCATTCCACTACTTGCCCAATTGAGCATTGTTCTTGTGTCATCTATTCTGCACTTCACTTTGGGTTCAAATCCAGATTTTCTGCATGCTTCTTCTATATTATTTGCATATCTATTGTGAAAAAGTAATGGTTTATCTTTTAGTTCATCTAAATTCATAGATGTTTTGTTCATATCCAACAATGAATCCATGGCAGCTGCCATCATCGGTTCCTCTGGAAGACTAATATGATCAAATGTTTCTAAATTAAATGGTGTTCTAATAACCCCAACTTCCACTACTCCCCGTTTAACTAATTCAAGAATTTCAAATGTACTACTTTCCTTAATACGAAAATCAACACCAGGATAGGCTTTATGAAAGTCTTGCACTACTATAGGAACTAAGGTTTCACCAGCTGAAGAAATTGTGCCTATAGAAAGTACTCCTTGGGATCCCTCTTTTAAATCATTCAATTCCTTTGATGTTTTTTCCATAAGTTCAATAATTTGCTGAGCTCTACTCTGCAGGAGTTGTCCTGCATCTGTAATTTGCATCCTGCGAGTATTTCTTTGGAATAGTATAACTCCAAGCTCTTCTTCTAATAGTTTCAGTTGTTGGCTTAAAGGCGGCTGAGCCATGTGAAGTCTCTCTGCTGCTTTACTAATATTACCTTCCTCAGCTATCGTCAAAAAGTAAATCAATTGTTTTATATCCATACAAGACACTTCCGTTCATTTATATAGAAATCGTATATATATTACATGAAATAAGTATTTTTCATATATATTATACCCTGATAAACTTATTTTCAAAGGGGGAGATTACTTTTATGACCCTTTTTATCCCCCTTTCTTATAACAATTTAATAAATAAAATATTTACGTTTTGAAAGTTTGAATTTAGAAGTAAAGGAGTATCTCTATGCAACAAGAATTTAGTCATTCTCAATTTTCATTTGATTTAGATGGCACTGATTTAGGGATTTCAGCTATTCATCGCAGTGGTGAACTTTGTCCGATTGTTTTTCTACATGGTTTTGGGTCAACTAAAGAAGATTATGCTGACATTGTTCGACATTCGGCTTTTTCTAATCATCCATTTCTCGCATACGATGCACCAGGATGTGGAGAAAGCTACTGTTCAGATTTGTCTCAAATATCTATACCTTTTCTAGAAAAGGTTGCATTGGAGGTAATCAAACGCGTTAACTTCAAACGTTTTCACCTTGTTGGCCATTCGATGGGTGGACTCACAGCACTAATGATTGCTCACAAATATCCAGACAGAGTAGTAAGCTTTACAAATATAGAAGGTAACATTGCACCGGAGGACTGTTTTCTTAGCAGACAAATTATTCAATACCCTTATGATGATGCAGAAGAATTCTTTGAACATTTTATTGAACGCACACGCCATACGCCAGCATATTCAAGTGCTTTATATGCTTCAAGCCTACGACATAAAGTTCGAGCAGGAGCTGTAAGAGGAATTTTTGAATCAATGGTTCATCTATCTGATCATGCTGATTTAATGAGCAAGTTCCTAGGTCTCCCTTTTCCTAAAATGTTTATGTACGGTGACCAAAACAATAATTTAACATACCTTAATCATATTCAATCAGAAGGCGTTCGTTTAGAAGAAATCCCTAACTGCGGTCATTTCCCTATGTATTCCAATCCTCCATTAATGTGGAAAGCAATTGCTGACTTTCAAGAGAATGCAGAGAAAAAGCATTCAACGTTATCAGAAAAACATGTTCAATTAGAGGATGAAAATAAATAACCTAATATGATGAATTCAACAGTAACTGTACAAAAGAGCTATTTATATAAGCAAAATTACTTTCTTATTCGTAGAGTACTTTTGCTTGTTAAATAAATTATAAAAATTAGTTGGAAGGTGAAAACATGAATGCAGAGTACCGTGCAAGGTTTAGAAAATTATCGACTACTAATGTATCCGATGCACTAGATGCTCTAGGTTTACAGGGATCTACTTATGGAATTAGCCCGACATGGGAAGGCTGCAAGAAAATCGTTGGAGAGGCAGTTACGGTAAAACTAGTTTCTGCAGGCCTTACTAAAAGTCCTAACCACTTAGGCGTACATGCTATTGAAGCTGCAAAAGAAGGAGATATTATTCTCGTTGATAACAGTGGACGATTGGATGTTTCATGTTGGGGAGGCATTTTGGCAAACGGAGCTAAAGCAAAAGGAGTTTCTGGGGTTGTCATCGATGGAGCCTGCCGTGACGTAGATGATTATGTTGAAGCTGACTTCAGTGTGTATGCAAGAGGTCCTGTTGTCGCAACAGCTCGAGGAAGAGTGATGGAAGAAGCAACAAATATAATGGTCCAATTTGGAGGAGTTCAAGTTCGCCCAAAAGATATTGTAATGGCTGATAGAAGTGGCGTTGTAGTGGTCCCTCAAGAGAAAGCAGAAGAGGTTTTACAAAGAGCAGAAGTACTATTTCAAAAAGAAGAAGACATGATAAAAGAAATTAGAAATGGTGCGTCTATGCTAGAAGTAGATACAAAATATAACTATGAAAAAATGCTTAAATAACAATTTTTGAGATAAATTCCCCTTATATTCTAATATAAAACGAGAAAAATGAAATTTCACCCCACATAAAAAACATGTTAGCTACCAGTAAAAGAGGAGAATTAATTTTATGGAACCTATTATTGAATCTTTCAAAAAAATAGATACTTCAACGATTTCTGATGCATTAGATAAGTTAGGTATTGACGGCCAATGCTTTGGTATTCAGTCTAATTCTGTTTCATGGAAAATTGCAGGAAGAGCTTTTACTGTAAAATATGGTCCAGTATCTATTGAAAAAGGAACTGTAGGAGATTTTATTGATGATGTAAAACCCGGCGAGATAGTTGTTATTGATAATCAAGGTCGCCTCGACTGTACAGTTTGGGGAGATATTATGACAGGAGTAGCAAAACGCAAAGGAATCACTGGTACCGTCATAGATGGCGTTTGCCGAGACACTAACCGCATTCTTGAATTAGATTATCCAGTGTTTAGTTCTAGCCGTTATATGCGAACGGGTAAAGACCGAGTACAAGTAGATTCTATAGGGGAAGCAGTATCTATTGCTAATATTCGTGTTCGTCCTGGTGACATTATAGTTGGTGATGCTGATGGTGTTGTAGTTATACCTCAAGAGATAGAAGAAAAAGTGCTTGCAGTTGCAATTGAAATTGAGGGGGCAGAACATCAAATTCGTTTAGCAACAGAAAAAGGGATGAGCTTAAAAGAAGCGCGCTCTTATTTCAATTATCACAGCCTACAAACAAAAGGAGAGTAAACGGATACTATGAGCAATGTCGGATTCAGAATTTATCAACATATCCCTCGTCCTTCTAAACATTTAATTGATTCTTTTGCCAACATTCCCGTATCAAATATTGCGGATACGATGAATCGTACATTTTGTATGGGGGATAAGATTAGAGCTTATAACTCAGCATCACTTGTTGGAACGGCCTTTACAGTAAAAACTCGACCTGGAGATAATTTAATGCTGAATAAAGCAATTGATATGGCTTCTCCAGGAGACGTAATCGTAGTTGAAGCAAAAGGTGATACAAGTAATGCTTTAATTGGAGAATTGATGATTACCTTGGCTCAAAAACGAGGAATTTCAGGATTTGTAATCGATGGAGCTATTCGAGATGTGAATCATATTAGAAACATGACTATTCCTGTGTATGCAGCAGGTGTAACACCAGCTGGGCCATATAAAGATGGACCAGGTGAAATTAATACACCCATATCTTGTGGAGGTGTAACTGTTCATCCCGGAGATATTCTAGTTGGTGACCAAGATGGAATTGTAGTTATTAATCCTAAGGATGCGCCGAAGGTTCTAGAGAGAGGACTTGAAACAGTAGCGAAAGAAGAACAAGTCATGGCTGATATTAAAAATGGAACTTGGGATAGAACGTGGATAGATGAAATACTCCATAAAAAAGGATGCGAAATCTTGGATTAACTAGTTACAGATCTTTTAGTATCCAACAATCAAAAAAATAGAAGGAGATTGTGTGATGGAAACTAGAGTTGCCCCTCATGCTCAAGGAAAAGTGTATGTTGATAAACTGTTTGGTACAGGTATGGCTGCTAAACAAGCAAGCATTGAATATGGTAAGGAGAATGTAGTAGATGCTTCAATGGGTGCTATTACAGATGATACTGGAACATTAATTTGCCTACCAACTGTAGAAGAGCAATTTCGTACAATGCCGATTCAAGAGATGATTAGCTACAGTCCGGTTGCTGGTATTCCAACTTTTTTAGACGCTGCCATTAAACATACGTTTGGCGAATATACACCAGATGCATATATACGTGCAGTCGCTAGTGCTGGAGGCGCTGGAGCCATCTCTAATGCCATTTGGAATTATTCAAACGTCGGTGATACGATATTAACTCATGATTGGTATTGGACTCCGTATACAACTATATGTAGAGAAACTGGAAGGTTTCTACGAACATTTGAATTATTGAACAATGAGATGCAGTTTAATTTAGAATCGTTTTTAATGTGGGTTAAACATCTACTCTTTGAACAGGATTATTTAGTCATTATTTTGAATTCACCTAATCACAACCCTACGGGGTATAGTATTTCCAATGAAGAATGGGATGAGATTCTTAAGATTATTGTAGAGGAATCTCATAATACTATGAAAACTATTACGTTAGTTGTTGATATTGCGTACATTGATTATACATCGAATCCTACTCAAGCACGTTCATTTATGAAAAAGTTCGGTAATCTCCCTGCTAACATACTTGTAACATTTGCTTTTAGCATGTCTAAAGGATTTACTGCATACGGTCAACGAACTGGTGCATTAATTGGTGTATCATCAGATAAAACTGTAATTGAAGAGTTT
>Ga0207713_1003080_pt1 | contig 11590 bp, 7 predicted proteins | sample KBSS64metaG_FD_184404 | JGI IMG/M metagenome (GOLD analysis project Ga0207713, IMG submission 184404) | Switchgrass rhizosphere microbial communities from Kellogg Biological Station, Michigan, USA - KBS S6-4 metaG (SPAdes) (version 2) | ecosystem: Host-associated > Plants > Roots > Rhizosphere >...
CCGGTGGCCGGGTCGAGGGTGATCTGGTTCAGCGCGCGATCATGCGGCGAGCTGTCGAGCAGGTAGAACACGGTCGCCGGTTGCCCGGCCACTGGCGGCATGCGGATGTTGTAGGCCGACAGGCCCGGGCCGGCAGCGCTGTAGATGCTGCTCCACATCGCCGCATAGTCGGCGGTCGGTGCCGGACCTTCTGGCGCCGGGCCGCGACCGCCGCGCACGCGCTCGTTTTGCGGCGCATCGGAAAGCAGTCTGGTCAGGCCTTTGTTGTACCACTCGTACGACCAGGACAACCCGGTCAACGCCAGCAGCAAATACACCAGCAGGCACCAGGTGCCAGCCACCGAGTGCAGATCCCAGTTGAAGCTGCGGCCCTTTTTCTTCCAGTCGAGGGTCAGCCACACGCGCCAGCTGTTCCACTGGCGTGGCCAGCGCAGATACAGCCCGGAGAGGCAGAAGAACAGCAGGATCAGGGTGCAGGCGCCGGTGATGTTGCGCCCGGTGTCGCCCATGGCGAGAAAGCGGTGCAGTTGCAGCATCAGGCCGAAGAAGTCCTGACCCACGGCGTCGCCCATGAACTCGCCGGTGTATGGGTCGAAGTAGCGCATCTCGCCACGGCGTTCGCCTTTGGGCGGGGTGAAGTAGACGCGCGCGGCGTTGCCACTGTCGGTTTCGACCCAGAGCATCCCGACTTTCTTGCCGGAGTTCGCTTCGATGTGTTCCACCAGCTCGACTGGAGGCAGGACGCCAGCGACCTGTTTTTCCACCTGCAACACCGACGGGTTCAGCGCCCGCAGGATTTCGTCCTGGAACGAATAGGCGGCACCGGTAATGCCCATCAGGGCCAGCACCAGCCCGGCAGTGATGCCGAAAAACCAGTGCAACTGGAACAGGGTTTTCTTCAACACGTCGCTCGCCTTGTCCGTTCGAAAATTGTCATCACGGCGCGCATTATGCCGTGGGTTGTCGAGAGCTTCTTTGATTACGCACAAAGGCCCCGTTCAGTCGATGAACGGGGCCAAGCCTGCGGCGCATACCTTGTGGGAGCGAGCCTGCTCGCGAAGGCGTCGTGTCAGTAAGCCTCTACTTAACTGACCCACCGCTTCGCGAGCAGGCTCGCTCCCACAGTTTCCACATCGGTCAGAAGTGGAAGTTGGTGCTCAACAGCGCCGTACGGCCCGCCGCCTGGTTGGCGAAGTGGGTCGAGAAGGCTTTGTCGTAGTAGGTTTCATTGGTCAGGTTTTGCACGTTGAGTTGCAGGTCGACGTTCTTGCTCAGCTTGTAGGCGGCCATCGCGTCGTAACGTACATAGGAATCGACCATGGTGGTGTTGGCCACGCTGCCGTAAACGTCGTCGACGTAGAACGCGCCGCCACCGAGGGTCAGCTTCGGTGTGACCTGATAAGTGGTCCACAGGCTGGCGCTGTTTTTCGGCGTGTTGGGCAACTCGTTACCGTTGTTGATTTTGTTGGCTGGCAGGTCACCGCCGTCCACCTGTTCGCTGTCCATGTAGGCGTAGCCGGCGAACACTTGCCACTTGTCAGTGATCTTGCCGCTGGCCGACAGCTCGATACCTTGCACGCGGGTCTTGCCGGCGTTCTCGTAGGAGGTGGTGTCGACTTGTACGCGAGCGTTTTCTTTCTCGGTGCGGAAGATGTCAGCGGTCAGCGACAGGCGATCGTTCAACAGATCCCACTTGGTGCCGATTTCGTAGTTCTTGGTGGTTTCCGGCTCCATGTCGCTCTTGAGCAGGTTGCCGTTGCGATCCGGGGTGCCGCCCAGCGGGTTGCCTTCCTGGCCTTCACCGAGGGTGTTGCCCGGTGGCGTCGCGGAGGTCGCGTAGGAGGCGTAGATGCTGCCGTTCGGTGCCGGTTTGTAGACCACGCCGAACTGACCGGTGACGAATTCGCTGGTGTCATCACCCTTGGAGGTGGTGGTGCCGGCGTTGTTGTAGGTCTTGTAGTCGGTGTCGAAGTGGTCGTAACGCAGGCCCATGTTCACCAGCCACTGCTCGGACAACTCCAGGGTGTCGAACGCATACAGCGCGTAAGTGTTGGCCTTGGTGTCGGTGCCGGCGTAGTTGCGCGAGATCGCGCCGTTCCACGGATCGTTCGGGTTCGGGTTCGACAGCGAGGTGCAGTTGTAGCCGCTCGATGCGCCAATCATCGACGGGGTGCAATTGGTGGTCGCAGCGCTGGTGCGCGGCGTGGTGTCAGTGTTGACGTTGTACGAGGACTTCTGGCCTTCCTCGCGGGTGTATTCGACACCGGTGGAGAAGCTGTTCTTGAAACCGGCGACGTAGAAATTGCCGAACAGATCAGTCTGGTTGGTGGTGGTCTCGGTGTTGCTGACCCGCGTGTTGGCACGGCGCCAGACGCTGCCATTGTTGACGTTGCCCTTGCTGTCGTCCGGCTGAGTCAAGATGTAATCCTGCATGCTGGTGCCGTGGCGCAGGGTGTTCTTGATGGTCAGCGAGTCGCTCAGGTCATGCTCGATGGCGAAGGTCGCGGTGTCGGTGCGGCCCTTGCGGAAGTCGCGATCCAGACCGTAGAAGTTGCTGTGATCACCACCGGCGTACGGCTTGTCCGGGTTGGACTTGGTGCGTGCCGCCGAACCGCCGGCCGGGATGGTGTAGGGAATGCCCGAGTCCGGAGTGTCGTTGCTTTCCAGATGGTAGTAGTCGAGGTTGACGCGGGTGTCGGTACCCAGGCCAAACGCCAGGGACGGCGCGATACCCCAGCGATCGTAGTCGACCTTGTCGCGACCGGCGACATTGCTCTCGTGGCTCATCAGGTTCAGGCGGCCGGCAGCGGTGTCGCTGAACTGGTAGTTGCCGTCCAGGGTGTAACGCTGGGTCTGGTCGGAACCCCAGGTGAAACCGCCGTCGAACGAATTGCCCAGGTGCGCTTTCTTGCTCACCAGGTTGATGCTGCCGCCAGCCGCGCCGCGACCGCCGATGGCGGAGTTCGGGCCCTTGCTGACTTCGATGTTTTCCACGGCAAAGATTTCGCGACTCTGCGAACCGGTGTCGCGCACGCCGTCGAGGTAGGTGTCGCCCTGGGCATCGAAACCACGAATGAACGGACGATCGCCCTGCGGGTTGCCGCCTTCACCGGCACCGAAGGTGATGCCCGGCACGGTGCGCAGCGCGTCCTGCATGTTCAGGGCGCCGGTGTCTTTCAGGACTTGTTGCGGAATGACGGTGACCGAGCGCGGCGTGTCGACCAGCGGCGCGGTGTACTTGGGCGAGGAGGCTTTTTCGACCTGGTAGGACGTCGAGTCCTGCGCTTCGCCGGTGATGGCGGTAGCGTCCAGAGCGATGGCATTGCCGGAAGCTTTGCTGTCGGTCTTTTCTGCGGCGAAGACCATGTGCCCAGCAGAGCCGGCGGTGATGGCAACACCAATGGCCGAAGCAAGCAAACGTGGTGAACTGACCGGCAATTGAACCTGTTGACGTGACATTTTTATTCCCCTCCCCAAGGATTTGAGGTCGCGGAATATAGGGTAAACAGGTATTCGTATCAATTGCGAAACATTGTTATTCGCGACGAATTTACATTCTTTACAATTTAACCTTACGGTTTTTGCCGATTCATCCGTCGTGCGGGTTTTACACAGCCAATAAGAATCAATACCATTGGCATCCCTTTACCATCAGGTACGATCGCCATGCTGCTGCACATCCCCGGCCTGTTCGCCAAAGCAGAAGTGCAGCGCATCCGCGAGGCGCTGGAGCAGGCGGATTGGGCCGATGGCAACATCACCGCCGGCTATCAGTCGGCGAAGGCCAAGCACAATCTGCAGCTCCCGGAAGGCCACCCACTGGCCAAAGAAATCGGCGCAGCGATGCTCGAACGGTTGTGGAAAAATCCGCTGTTCATGTCGGCCGCGCTGCCGCACAAAGTATTCCCGCCGTTACTCAACTGCTACACGGCGGGCGGCAGTTTCGACTTTCACATCGACAACGCCGTGCGTCAGCCCAAAGGCAGCATCGAGCGGGTGCGCACCGATCTGTCGGCCACACTGTTTTTCAGCGAACCCGAGGATTACGACGGCGGCGAGCTGGAGATCCAGGATACTTTCGGCACGCAACGGGTGAAACTGCCCGCCGGCGACATGGTGCTGTACCCCGGCACCAGCCTGCACAAGGTCAATGCCGTCACCCGCGGCGCGCGTTATGCGTCGTTCTTCTGGACGCAAAGTCTGGTGCGCGAAGACAGCCAGCGCGCCCTGCTGTTCGAGATGGACGGGGCGATCCAGCAGCTCACTCAAGACATGCCCGATCACCCGTCGCTGATCCGCCTCACCGGCACCTATCACAATCTGTTGCGGCGCTGGGTCGAGGTATGAGTTTTCAACTGCGACGCGAAGAAGTACTCGACGGCGCCCAGCTCAACGCCATGCTTGAAGAAAGCCCGGCGCGTGCGGCGCAGGCGATTCTGCTCGCGGCCGGCCAGGGCATTGTTGAAGCGCAGGCGCTGCTCGGGCAGATCCTGCTCGATGGCCGTGGCATCGCCCAGGATCAACCCTTGGCACTGCGCTGGTTTGGTATCGCTGCCGGGCAAGGGCACTTGATGGCGCGCAACATGCTGGGGCGTTGTCATGAACATGGCTGGGGGTGTGTGGCGAATGCCGCGATTGCCGCGCAGCATTATCGAATCGCCGCTGACGCGGGGCTGGATTGGGCGATGTACAACCTGGCCAACCTGCTGGGTACCGGGCGCGGAGTGACGTTGGATCATGCTCAGGCCCTGGGGTTGTATCAGCGCGCCGCTGAAGCCGGCCACGCCAAGTCGATGAACCTGCTGGGGCGTTATCTGGAAGAAGGGCTGGTCTGTCGGGCCGACCCGGTCGCCGCGCGCGACTGGTACCGACGCTCGGCCGAGGGCGGAGATTTTCGTGGGCAGTTCAGTTATGCCGCAATGCTGGCTGATGCTGGATTGATCGAGGACGCACTGGGCTGGTTGCGCAAGGCACTGGCTACAGGGAACGTGAATTTTCTGCGGGTGAGCATGGGTTCATTATCGAGCGCTCGTCATCCGTCGATTCGCCAGATGGCCGATGCTTATCGGCAGCGGCTTGGGGAATTGCTCGTCGCTTGAGTCATTAAAAAGTCTTTCGGTTGGCCACTGGTTAGTTGGCTTTTCTGCTTCTTGTATTTAATTTTAATAGTTAATAACTTGGCGAATTAGTTGTATCTGCCTACTGTCGGGTTCGATGTTGTTCAAGTGATTGGAAGTTTCTTGTCGACATCGAAAATAAAATAGCCGTTATTAATATCCACGGAAGACAAGGAGTCTTTGATGGAACTCAAGTTAAATGACAAGGTGGTCGAGGCCGCCGCGAAAGCGCCTCTGGCATTTGTAAATGCCTCGCTGGGCGTGGGTGAGGAATATAACCGGGGTACCGGTATACAACTGACCAAAGAGCAAATTATCAGTCTCAGGAAGTATGAAGTTCTCGGCCTCTCGCTGCCCGTCCGGTTGCAAGATGTTATTGCCTATCTAAACTATGGTGCGGGTGATGAAGGCGGCGTGGGCCTGAAAGCGGGAGATTTCCTGCGTACCTTCAGCATGACCTATGATCACGCCAAACGCTGGTCGCCATTGCGCGAAAAGATCATGTTGACCGGTAACGATCTGAGAATCTTTGCTGGCAGTATTATCCGCACGGGTAACGCCATTGTTGAAGTGTATGAGGATCTCAAGGCCTCGAGGTATCTCGAAGAGCACAACATCAATACGCCTGAGGAATACCTGAATCTGCAACGGCAGATTCCGGGTCTGCCTGATCTTGACCTGTCTTCGGAAGATATCCTGGATATCAAGGCGTATCTCAATGACCTGTTGGCTAAAGTAGCGCATTGTCATCAGGAAGCCGAGCGCGTTCGGGCCCTGCTGGACAGTTTTGGCGCCGATATGCGTGAAAAGGTGCTGCCGGAAATTGCCTTGCGACTGCAGTTCGTCTCCAGGAACACTTATCAGAACGATACCAAGGCGCTGCAGGAAGTCATTGATCAGCGCGCAAAAGAAATTGATGAACTGAACAAACAGTACGATCAACTGGTGCAGGAAGCGATCAAGTCGGCAGCCACCCTGAATATTGGCGGATTGATTCTTGGCATTTACCAAGGCGTCAAGGCCGAGAAAATCCGCTCTGAACGTAATCGCCTGAAGCAACTGCAGCAGGTCGATAACCAGAGTATGGCAAGCAAGAACCAGACGCTGAGTTCGTTGAACAAGGTTCGAGATGATTTGCAAAATTTGAGTTACGTGGCGATTGAAGCCGAGGTCGCGACTCAGAACCTGATGCTGGTATGGAATGCCCTCAGTGATTACGTCGAGGCGTCGTTCAAGGAAGTTGACGGTATTTTCGAAGCGACTTCGCTACGCCGTTTCAAGATTCAATTACTGAGTATCATCGATCCCTGGGAGCAGATAAAAGTCAGCTCTGATCAGTTGCTGAAAGTGTTTGAAGAGGCTGACAGGGAATATGAAAGAAGTGGGCTGGTTGTTCGGAGTGGGTCAATGATGTCTTTGCTATCGGTTAGTTCGGCTGTACCCGCATTCAACATGCCCCGCCTGCGTGAGCATAATGCGGGTGTGCAGGGTCTTAATACCACGGCTCAGATGCTCTTCGAGCAATTCGATTACATGCCTGGAACTGTCGGGGCCATGAACAATCTGGCGCTCGCCATCAACAAGGCCACCTACGATCTGCGGAGTCAGGCACAGGCCACCAGCATTTACCTGGAACGCGCCGATAAAAAACTGCGCAGCTATCAAGCTGAGCTGGAGTATCCGGACGACGCGGACGAAGTTCGCGAGGATATGGAGGTCGAGCTGAAGAATATCTTCAACAAGGTGGCGGTGCAGAACGAAGATCTGAAAGCTGTGCACAAGAGCATCAGCGCTTATTACGATCGCAGCGCCTCGGCCGAGTGGATCGTGACGCTCAAGGCCGAGCGTGTCACCACGATCGAGCTCAAGGCCGAATCCGACAAAAAACTCGCAGACCTGACGACCGAAATGAAGTCTGTTTCCGAGGGTATTGATCTGATAGCCAAGGCTGGCATCGAGAAAATTGGCGAACAAGCGCAGTTGTCTCTGGAAAACCTCAAGGCATTGGGACTGGCGCCACCTCAGGTGCAAGTTGCCCTGCTGGCTATCGAGACGCTGAAGAAACTGATTTCCGGCATTGGCGAGGCCGTTTCCTTTCTCAATATGCTGGCAGCGTACAACCGGCTGAATGAACAGGCAGGTGATCTGCGCACACAGATCAACAAATACAGCAAAGACCTCGCGCGCATTGAAGGCCGGATCGAGCTGGTCGAAACCCTGGATCAACTGGACGACGGCCGTGCGGCTTACGCTGGAGAGTTCAGCGTTCTGATCGATGACTTTACCCGCTTCGCCAATGATTTCAGACAGAACACTGCGCTTCCCGTTGAAACCCGGGCGCAAGCAGCGATTGATCGAGTCGCCGAAGTCGTCAGGCATCTACAGAGCATTCATCAATAACAAGGAGCTGGAAAGGTGGGCGAATAGCCTGCCTTTCCTGAAACGGCATGAATGCTTTGGCTTATGAATTTTCAGCGATGCAACGGCGTGTACTGGACCGTTACGGGCGATTTCTCGGCACCTTGCCGACGACATTCAATGCGATACCGCTGGTCTTCGAGCGCCGGAGAAAGGCAGGGCATCAATTGGCCGTCCTGGCCAAAGACTCGCGTCTGGAGAACGCCCGGTTCAATCAGCGCTATCTGCAGGATTTCTGGGCGCGTACCGAAGCGTCGAGGCGTCTTGGCGCAGGGTATCTAGGGGATCTGCAAGTGTTTACCCGCGAAGCCCTGGATATCACAGGCAACACCTCCAGACACGAGCCTGTCAGCCAGGTGGACTTTCGGCTGTTCAGCCTTTCGCGGTCGACCAGCTGGCAGTTGTTCCCAGCAGTGGATGTGTCTGACCTGATACACGAACTGGCACTGCGTTTCTATGCGCTGCAGGCCGAGATACGGCAGCTGAAATACACAGTCGTGGAAGTGTATGACGAGTCATTTGGCTTGAAGTCAGTGTTTCTCAGCGCTATGGATCACCGCTCCTGCCTGTGTCATGCGACGCCAACCGTTGCCGAAGGGTTGTTTGGCGATTCATTGACGACGCCTGTCTGGGATCTGGCTTATGCATCGACCGATCCGGCCATCAGGGCGGCTGAATACCAGGCTGATATCGCGGCGTTATTCAATGGGTTCGTGTCGGTGAATACGCAGATGGGGCTATTCATCGAAGCGCTTTATCAGCGCCTCGACAACGTGTGCAATCAACTCTTGCTGGCGAAGGCTGCGGTGAAACTGAGTGAGCTGAATTTCAAACTCGCCGCGATGACCGAGAGCGCCAATGAGTGCATGGCAATGCTCGATCATCTTGAGGCGTGGCTGCGCCCATAAAAAAAGGCCCATGATTGCTCATGGGCCTTTTTCTCAATCGCTACGTATTACACGTAGAACGATTTCAGCGGCGGGAAGCCATTGAATTCGACGGCGCTGTAGCTGGTGGTGTAAGCACCGGTCGACAGCCAGTACAGACGATCACCGATGGCCAGGTTCAGCGGCAGACCGTACTTGTAGTTCTCGTACATGATGTCGGCGCTGTCGCAGGTCGGGCCGGCGATGACCACTTCTTCCATCTCGCCTTTCTTCTCGGTCCAGATCGGGAACTTGATCGCCTCGTCCATGGTTTCGATCAGGCCGGAGAACTTGCCCACATCGGTATAAACCCAGCGCTCGACGGCGGTGCGGGATTTACGCGCAACCAGTACCACTTCGCTGACCAGAATACCGGCGTTGGCAATCAGCGAACGGCCCGGTTCCAGAATGATTTCCGGCAGGTCATCGCCGAAGTCTTCTTTCAGGAAGCGGATGATCTCTTCGGCGTAGGTTTCCAGGCTGTTGGTGCGGGTGATGTAGTTGGCCGGGAAGCCGCCACCCATGTTGATCAGCTTCAAGTGGATGCCGTCTTCTTCTTTCAGACGCTCGAAGATCACTTTGACCTTGGCGATCGCCGCGTCCCAGACACTGATGTCGCGCTGTTGCGAACCGACGTGGAACGAGATGCCGTAAGGCACCAGGCCCAGGTCACGGGCGAGGATCAGCAGGTCCATGGCCATGTCGGTCTGGCAGCCGAACTTGCGCGACAGTGGCCAGTCAGCGGTGGTCGAGCCTTCGGTGAGGATACGTACATAGACTTTTGCACCCGGCGCAGCCTTGGCAATGTTGCGCAGGTCGGCTTCGGAGTCGGTGGCGAACAGGCGCACGCCCTTCTCGAAGAAGTAGCGGATGTCCTTGGACTTTTTGATGGTGTTGCCGTAGCTGATCTGGTCCGGGCTGACGCCACGGCTCAGCACTTTGTCCAGCTCATAGATGGAGGCGATGTCGAAGCTCGAGCCTTTCTCTTTGAGCAGGTCGATGATCTCGACAGCCGGGTTGGCCTTGACCGCGTAGTAGACCTTGGCGAATTCGAAACCGGCGCGCAGGTCGTCATAGGCCTGGGCGATCATCGCGGTGTCGATCACCACGAACGGGGTTTCCTGTTTGTCGGCGAACGCCTTCATTTTCTGAAAGGTTTCGCGCGCGAAATAGTCTTCGACCTGGATCGACATGCTGGAGTGCTCCTATGGGCAAACGGGTAAAAACATGGGTGTAAATGAACGTCCTCCGTATCCCCACTTTGGTTCGCCTACTTCCCAAGGCATGTCGCCGAAAGCAAAAAGGCCACGGGCGTATCTGCCCTTGGCCTTGCTGTCTCGTCGTCAGTACTTGAGCCGGATGGATCGTTTCCAGCATGGACGTTCGGCGCGAACTTTAGGGCGTGAGGGGCCTGAGATCAACTAAAAATGTCGCGTTTTTGCACGCTTCTGACGTACGTCGCGGATATCACTCTTTGTAGCCGACCGAGATGACGGACAGATGTTCCCCGAGAATTTTCATGTGTTAAAAATACCTGCACGTTCGCGGCTTTTGTCGACTAACTCGTGGGTAAGTGCGATAGGCGCAACATCGGCGACGTTGGCGGCGAGAGGTGGGTGTGAAGGGGATTTTGGCCGTTTGGGAGCGGGTGTTTGCAGAGGTTCTGTGAACGCAGCTGTTGAGATTCTTTTCCGCCCTGCGAATCATCAGGAAATTGCACAAATCCTGTGGGAGCGAGCCTGCTCGCGAAGACATTTTCACAGCCAACATCATTGTTGCCTGTTATTGCGCATTCGCGAGCAGGCTCGCTCCCACAGGTCAGGTGTTTTTACGCGACCACAGCCTCAGCCGGCGAGACGATATTGGTCTTCATCCCGCGCGAACGCCCCGAGCTCAGATAGGCTGCGATCGACTCCTGCGTCACCTCACCGAGGAACACCCGCTCGGCATCCATCACCGGCAACCACGAACGGTTGAACTCGTACATGCGCGACAGCAGGATGCGCAGATGTTCGTCGTACGCCGCGGTGGCGTTGAACTCACGCAGATACTGCGCGCAGGTGCCGGTCTGGCGGTGCAGGTCGCGACGACGCACATAGCCCAGCGCCTTGTTCTCGGCACAGGTGACCACCACATAGCGTCGGTCATGCTCGTCCATCAACTCCAGCGCATCGGCCACCGGGGTTTCCGGGCTGACTGACGGCGCGTTGTCCGCTGCGTCTTCAGCCTTCACCAGCAGCAGGCGTTTGAGGGTGCTGTCCTGGCCGACGAAGTTGCTGACGAAATCGTCTGCCGGATGCGCGAGCAGGGTGTCCGGGTGATCGATCTGCAGCAGTTTGCCGGCGCGGAAGATCGCGATCTTGTCACCGAGCTTGATCGCTTCGTCGATGTCGTGGCTGACCATGATCACGGTCTTGTTCAGCGCGCGCTGCATCTCGAAGAACTCGTTCTGGATCATCTCGCGATTGATCGGGTCGACCGCACCAAACGGCTCGTCCATCAGCAACAGCGGCGCATCCGCCGCCAGTGCGCGGATCACACCGATGCGCTGCTGCTGGCCGCCGGACAGTTCACGCGGATAGCGATGCAGATACTGCTTGGGTTCCAGTTTGATCATGCTCATCAGTTCGCGAGCGCGGTCGTGGCATTTCTGTTTGTCCCAGCCGAGCAGTTTCGGCACCACGACGATGTTCTCTTCGATGGTCATGTTGGGGAACAGGCCGATCTGCTGGATCACGTAGCCGATGTTGCGGCGCAGGGTCACTTCGTCGAGGTCGGTGGTGTCTTCGCCGTTGATCAGGATCTTGCCCGAGGTCGGCTTGATCAGGCGGTTGATCATTTTCAGCGTGGTGCTTTTGCCGCAACCCGATGGCCCGAGGAACACACAGATTTCGCCTTCATTGACGGTCAGGCTCACCGAGTCCACGGCTTTGACATCTTTGCCGTTGCTCTGGAAGGTCTTGCTGAGGTTTTGAAGTTCGATCATTTGAGGAGTCCTTTTGGAGTCAGCGTACGTTGCAGCCACTGCAGGAGAAGGTCGGCGAAGATCGCCAGAAGACTGACCAGCAGCGCGCCGACGATCAGCATCGACATGTCGCTGCGGCTGATGGAGGCGAGGATCAGCACGCC
>Ga0207713_1003082_pt1 | contig 11588 bp, 26 predicted proteins | sample KBSS64metaG_FD_184404 | JGI IMG/M metagenome (GOLD analysis project Ga0207713, IMG submission 184404) | Switchgrass rhizosphere microbial communities from Kellogg Biological Station, Michigan, USA - KBS S6-4 metaG (SPAdes) (version 2) | ecosystem: Host-associated > Plants > Roots > Rhizosphere >...
AACAACAATTAGACAATGTTCTTTCTGATGATGATATAGAAATACAAAATGCAACAATACAATATGTAATTGATGATGTTAAATGGACTATAGAACGCATGAATATGGATATGAGCGAATGGGATTCTACCGATAGTGAATACAAAGAAGCTTTAAAAACAAAGAAAGAATGTTTAAAATGGCTTAGTTATTACAAAAAATACGATGTGTCGAACCAGGTATAAAAGCCTGGTATTTTTTTGTTCTTTTTCAATAATGGGAATTGTTAGTAAATTATCTATACAATACCTAGTTTCCTAGGTGATAATAGAACTAGGAGGTGCAGAAGTGAAGGATATAAAACAATTGAATGTAGATCTTGACGAAGAAACATGTAAACGTGTATCACTCATGGCGGCCCATTCCGGCAGATACAAAAAGGAAATTGTGAAAGAAGCAATTAACCTTTTATATGATCAATCTGTAAGAAAGGACGAGAATAAATAGATGGGTATGTTTGATGAAGTTAGGGCCGTTCCGAAAAAATCACAAACGGAACATAAAAGAAATAAACCAAAAGCAAAAGACAGGGGTAAATTTAGCCAAAAAACAATTGATGCTATTAAAGAGCGTGATAATTATAGGTGTGTGAAATGCGGATCTAATCAATTGGAAAATATACCTCATCACATAATTTTTAAAGGTGGCCGGTGTGGGCCAGGTACAAAAAGAAACGGTGCAACTATTTGTATCATGTGTCATAAATGGGCACACGGTTTAGTTCCTGGGCCTTATGGAGAGTTAGCAAAAGAAGGGCGTTATTGGTTTGAAATGTGGCAAGAATCAAAATTAGATGAAAATGGTGATTTAAAAGGGGTTGATTGATTTGCCGTATAAAAACATCAAAGGTGAAAGGTTCGGTAGATTGATTGCAATTGAAATGATTGCAGAAAAACATAAAAAAACTAAATGGTTATGTGAATGTGATTGTGGAAATAAAAAGGCTATTCCATTAGATTCTTTATTAACTGGAAAGGGTAAAAGTTGCGGTTGTTTAAGAAAAGAGATAACTCAAAATAGAGCTAAAACGCACGGGTTAACACACACCCGGTTACACAGTATATGGACTAACATGAAAAGTAGATGTTACAACGATAAAAATAAATCTTATGTTAATTATGGCGGTAGAGGTATAAAGGTTTGTAGCGAATGGCTTTCTTTTGAAAAATTTTATAAGTGGTCTTTAGAAAACGGTTATGATGATAATTTAACGATTGACAGAATCGAAAACAATAAAAATTACGAACCGTCAAATTGTAGATGGTCTAACAAAGAGACACAAGCGAATAACACTAGAAAAAATGTTTTTGTTGAAATTGAAGGTATAAAGAGGACATTAGCACAACATGCAAAACATTATAAGATAAATTATTATACCCTTCATTACAGGTATAACGAAAAAGGGTTGCGTGGTAAAGAATTGATAAAAGGAGAATTTAATAATGATTAACCGTGTGGTTATTACTGGAAGATTGACAAAAAATCCTGAACTTAAATATACGACAGGTAAAGGTGTTGCGGTCTGTACATTCACATTAGCCGTAAACAGAACATTTACAAACGGTCAAGGTGAACGTGAATGTGACTATATAAATTGCATCGTTTGGAGAAACCAGGCAGAAAATGCAGCGAATTTTCTTAAAAAAGGTTCTTTATGTGGTGTAGATGGACGTTTACAAAGTCGTTCTTATGAAGGACAAGATGGTAAACGTGTTTATGTTACTGAAGTAGTAGCAGAAAGCGTACAGTTTTTGGAGCCTAAAAGCGGTCAAGGTGAAAGAAATAATAGTTCTAATACAAATGCATCTAATAGTGCTGCAGAACGTTATAATAGGCAATCTGAACAGAATAGTAACTATTCAAGTGGAAATAGACAAGATTCTACAAAAATAAATGATGATCCTTTTGCAAATAACGGTGAAACAATTGATATTTCAGATGATGACCTCCCGTTTTAGAAAATAATGGAAATTAAAACTAAATAATAAAGGGGCAAAGGCTAATGTTTAAAAAAGATGCTATTGTAGCTGCAAAAAAGGAATTTCAATTCAATAATGAGACATTCAAAAAAGGCCAGGTGATAAAAATGAAAGATGAACATGTACACCCGGATTTTACAGAAAACGTACAAGTAATAGATTTTTTATATTAAAGGGTTGTACTATGGATGCTCAATTTTGGATAGGCTTTTTATGTGGTGTAGTAGCTTGTTTATGTGGCTGTTATGTTGTGATTGTATTGAATGAATAATAGGGGGTTAAAACAGTGTTATTTGTTATAGGTGCATTATTGAGTATTTATGTATCTTATTTGATTGTTATAGATGTAGGGGCAATAGAAGGTTTTTTAGATGTTCTTATGATTGGTGTAATATCTATTTTAGGAATAATTTTAACAGCTTTTATTGTATGTGGTCTTGCTTTTATTCCTGGGTATAAATATGAATTATCTAATGTTCAATCAATTAGTGCTTTAGAAGATAATTCAACCGTTAAAGGAAATTTTTATTTAGGTAGTGGCTATGTTGATGAAGAACTAAAATATTATTATATGGTATCGGAACAAGGCGGTAAAAAGTTTTCTTATGCAGAAGCAGATAAAGCGGTAATCTATGAAGGGTACAAAAAAGCAAGGGTTGAAACGTATACAGCAGTTTACAAAAGTGATATTGCTAAATTTTTATTTTTCTCAAAAGATACACCACATTCAGACCAATATAAATTTTATGTTCCTAAAGATTCAGTTACAAATGAATACAATGTAGATCTTAAATAAAAGGTAAAGGGGTTGGTTTTGGTGGCAAATAAACAAAAGGCAAAGAGAAGATTAGGTAAAACCATTGAGAAGCGCACAAAAGATATTCATAAGGCTAAATTAAATAAAGCTTGGGTTAACCTATTCAACAGAGAAGTATATTGCAAGAAAACGGGAAAGTTTCACACTCTTTAAACAAATAGGTTCAAAAGTAACCGTCATATGGTTATAATTTCAAGGCCTGGTGCTATTTACACCAGGCTTTTTTAATGGTTAAATTACCATGATATACATATGATTAAAAAAATATTCCAAAAAGTTTCTAAAAAATACTAGACAAACATTTCTTTATGTTATAATCTATATAACATAAAGAGAGGTGATGAATAACAATGAATACAAACAACATGATTTACGAACTAGAATTAACTAGCGATCAATTAGAAAATATTTTAGGTGTTAGCCATATGACATTATACCGATGGCGAAACGATGGTTTACCTTTTATCAAAAAAGGTAAGAACGTCCGTTTTAAATTGTCAGATGTAGAAGCATGGTTAGAAGAAAATGATATAAGGATTTCATACAGAAAAATCAAAGGCTAAAAGTGGGTGCATTGATGAATAATCAAGTTTTAGAAATTGGACGTATCAATTTAAGGGGTAATGTGTTTGACCACGGATGGTTTGAACACATCAAATTAAACAATGGTAAACCGTACATGGTTGCAATAACTGTACTAGGTGAAATCTTTTACTGGTACAAGCCAACAGAAATTCGTGATGAACGAACGAATGAAATTAGCTATAAGCAGAAATTCAAAGCGGATAAGCTGCAAAAGAACTACCAACAGCTTGCAGAAGCATTTGGTTTTACAAAAAGGCAGGTAAAAGATGCTTGTGATTACCTGGAAGAAAGATTATTAATCAAACGTGAATTTAGAACAATAACAGTAAACGGTACATTATGTAATAACGTCATGTTTGTAGAACCGATAGCGGAAAATATAAAGAAAATATCTAAACTTTACATTAACCCTGGTACGACAGAGAGTACCACCCTATTACGTTCTAACGTACCAGGCTCCTACGATGAAACGTACCAGGCTCCTACGTTAGAACGTAAGACAAATACAGAGAGTACTACAAAGATTTCTACAAAGAATTTAGGTAGTAGTAGTAGTAAAGGAAAACCAGTTGATAGTGGTGATGTTATAACATTTTGGGATGCTAATAGTTTTGGTCATAACAACATTTATGCTAAACAACAATTACTAGCATACCTAGATGAAGGATTTACAGCAGAAGTATTATTAAAAGCATTAGTAGTTGCATGTGAAGAAAATAAGCGCACACTAAAATATGTAACTGGTATTCTTCATAATTGGGAAACTGCAGGTGCTAAAACATTAGATGCTGTTAATGCTCATTTAGCAGAATACGATAATAATAAAAAGAAAGGTGGTAAGACAGGTGGACGCACTAAAGCAGACAATGGTAAATCTGATGAATCAAAACCAAGTGCCAACAGATTCAGTCTATAAATGCCCACATTGTAAGCAGGTTGTAAAGCCTATTGAAGTTGAAATAGAAGCACTAGGCATAAAACGAATGGTACAACCTGCATGTGAATGTGAAGCAAAAGAGCAGAAGCGGTTGCAGGAAGAAGCGGAAAAATTTCAGATTCAAAAAGATATTAACAAGATGTTCTCTTTTTCAGATTTAGGTGAACGCTACAAAAATGCTACGTTAGAAAACTTTGTATCTCGTAAAGGCGCAGATTCATGCAAAATGTTTGCACAAGTGTTATTAGATGAATTTGAAGAATGGAAAGAACAAGGGTTAGTGTATTGGGGCCAGGTAGGAAACGGTAAAACACATTTAGTAGCAGCTATTGCAAATGCATTAAAAGAAAAAGGGCACATTGTTATTTTTATAAAAATGGCTGAATTGTTGGATTTGATTAAATCCACATTTGGAAAAGACAAAAAAGGAAACCGGGTTACTGATTTTAGTAAAGAGGACATCATAAAAGCGTTAATGATTTGTGATGTGCTCATACTAGATGATATAGGTGTAGAAAGCATAACAAATTGGGTTGAAGAAGAAGTGTTTAAAATTATTGATGGGCGATATGTACGGAAAAAGAAAATACTTGCAACTAGTAACCTAGAACCGCAGGAATTGAAGGAACAAATAAAAGACCGTTCTTTTGACCGTTTGAACCACATGAGCCAGTTTCTAGAAAACAAGGCTACTAGTAAGCGAGAAGAAGAAGCATTAGAAAGGCAAGCGGCATTGATGAAAAAACATTTTAATAAATAGGGGTGTCAATTATGAAAGGGCTTAAAAAAGGCGATTTAGTTATTTTGAAAACAGAATGGATACAAGCTGCACCGGAATGTAAAGGTAAAATTTTAGAATGTGTATCTGATGAATTTAAGTTTAAACCTAATTTTGAAGGTGGAGCGGTTTTATTAAAAGGTGTTTGTGGTGCATTGAGTACAGATGCATTAGAAAAAATCAATGCAGAACAAAATGTTAATAGTGTGCCAGGGTTACGGCAATTTGTAAATGGTGCTATTTATGATCATGAGCGGCTTGTACTATCTTATGAACAAGCTGAAAAACTTATGCAAAGTATCGAAACAGTGGAAACAACTTTTTATAGCGCATTGCATGACACAATGGAAGAAAACAAAGTGTTAGCAAACGAACTAGCAAAAATGATAGCTGATATGAAAAAGATTTATGAATTATCTGCACGTAACGGAATTAGTGAAAAATTAGATGATTGTTTCTATATTGCTAGAAAGTACGTTGAAGGGGTGTTTAGTTAATGTGTATGGTATGCGGTGGTGCTCCTAAAAAAGTTGAAGTAGCTGCAGGTTTTGAACGTAGCGTTTTTGAAATAACTAGATGTGAAGGGTGTATACCGGGTGAACCATTGGAAATGCAGTTGAAAAGTCTTGACGAAAGATTGACGGTCTTTGTCGAGAACCACCCGGAATACAAGTTAAGTGTTTATTAAATAAAATACCTTGTAAGCATACCATAAAAAAAGGGGATGTACACATGAAACCTAGAAACGGTGATATGGTAATTTTAGACAAAAGTAATCTAATACAATGGAACGGTAGCAGATGTTTGGTTTTAGCGGTAAATAAAGCAACGGAAACTGCCTATATAAGAATAGTGCAAAACCCAAAAGGAGAATTTATTGAAGACCATAATGTTGAACATTGGTGCAGGTTTGAAGTGTTAACGGTGGTTTTTACAAAAATCAATTTCACGGATCTAATAGATATGACATTAGATAGCGGGGATGAAAAATGGTTTTTAGAAGTAACTGAATTTAAAAAGCATTATGACAAAGTGCTTTTTAGTGGGGGTGCTCTTAGTGGGAAAGAGTAAAAGCCTTAATGGATATTGGACAAGTAAAATAGATCCAAACAGATACATTTATGTTGAACGTGTTTTCAAGAAAGGATATGTAACCGGGTTTTCGTATTTGAAAATTGCAAAAGGTGAAGTAGTCGGTGCATTAAAAATAACTCATGAAGAATTGTTAAATGATTACGAACGGGGGTTAAAATCTTGAAACCGTTCATAACAAAAGTAGACATTACGAACTATAGCAAGGGTTGGTTAAAAAAGATCTGCAGCTGCAATGTAAAGTGCAAAACAGGTGTTACGGTAACTATTCATGATGAAGGTTTTACAATGTGTGAAGGTGAAGCGAAAAAGCACATGTTTGAATTAATGGGTTTGTTGGGTGCTGATAACGGTGCTGAATGGACAAGTGCGGATGAAGCGTTTATTATCCAACATTACGAAGAAAAAGGCATGTACAAAGGGTTTAATAACTTTATAGCTACAACGTTAAATAAAACCTATTACCAGGCGAAAAATAAAACGCAAAATATGCAACGGGCCGGAAAGTTGAATGGTACCGGAACATACAAAAGCTATCACAAATGGACGGATGAAGAAACAGATTTTTTAATTAATTGGATTAAAGAAAAAGGTGTTTACAGGGGTTGTAAAAAAGAAATCGCAAAAGAATTAAAGTTAACAGAAGGGCAAGTAATACACCGTATGGATTATTTAAAAGCAAAAGGGCTATTGTAAATGAAATTCCGGGGGATGGGATTTTTAATAGCTGCAGGTGCATCAATCGTTTTGTGGATTAGCTTTTTTGGATGGGCCAAGATCTTCATAAAAATAATAAAGGGGTTGTTATCTTGAAAGATACAACAAAGGCATGGAAAGAAGGGTTAAAGGCAGAAAGAATAAAGTATGAGCCAGTGAAAGAACCGGTTGTAGTCGAAGAAAAACCGAAATTTGGAATTGGTCAATGTTTTAAATGCGGTCATGGTACTTTTATAAACAGGGTAGAAAAGCGGATCATGTACCGCACATGTGCTAGTGAAACATGCAAGGAACCACAACCACCAATTGAATAAAAGGAGCCTGGTAGAAATGAGTAAAACACCTTGTACATGTAAAGATTGTGTAGCAGCTGCAGAACGTAAAAATAAACATCAAAACCATCCGTTTTATAAGAATGCACGTTCAAAATGGTTAACAGTACAAAACAATCAAATTAATAAAGGTGCTGAAAAATACCCTAATCCTTTTGAACCTGCAGATTGGACAATTGAACAATTAGGAAATCATGCAATTGAAGAAAACGTAGACCAATTACATTACATTGTGGGTTTTATAGAAAAAGCAAAGGCATTAGAAACTGAAAACCTGGAATTAAAGAAACGGGTAGCGGATCTAGAGTTAGAAAACAATAAATTAAAAGGGGCAAACAAATGATTACAATTAACGGATTAAACCATTATCAAGAACTTTCACAAAGAACGGCAGATACTCATGATTACGAACTAGCAAACTATGGGTTAGGTATTACAGGCGAATCTTCAGAGGTTGCCACGCTTGTTTTGAGAAAAAATAAAGATCTTAAAATATTTAAAAATGATTATAAAAAAGAACTAGGTGATGTTTTGTGGTACACATCACAAATTGCGAGAATTGTAGGTTTGAGTTTAGAAGAACTGAAAATTAAAAAAGGTTTAGATTCAAATTTAAAGAAGATGGGTTTACGTTTATCTAGCAAATCCGGTGAAATTGCTGATTTAATTAAAAAAGCTGTTTTTCATGGTCATAGCATTGAAAAAGAAGCCATTAAAGAAATACTAAGTGATGTATTATCTCACATTGTCAGTATCGGTAAATTTGTAGGGTTAGGAATTGAAGAAATAGCAACAGCTAATATTGAAAAATTGATAGCTAGGTACCCGGACGGATTTTCTAAAGAGAAAAGTATAAATAGAGTCGAATAATCACAAATGGTTAAAAAATACGGTATATCGTTTATTGAAAAGGAATTTAAAAAACGAGGGTTTAAACTTTTAACAAATGAATATGTAGATGCTAGAACAAATATGGAAGTGGAATGTAAAAACGGTCATAAAATTTTAAAAAGTTGGGATAGCGTAAGGTCGGGTAGAGGTTGTCAAAAATGTGTAGGTAACTTTAAAAAGAGTTTTAGTGATGTGAAAGAGATATTCGAAAAAGAAGGATATGTAGTTTTGTCAGATGATTACAAAGGCGTTTTTGAAAAAATGAGGGTTGTTTGTAATAAAGGACATAATTTGCAGGTTAGTTTTGATAAATTCAAAAATCAAAAAGTTAGATGTTATGTCTGTTATAGAGAAAATAACAGGGGTGAAAATCATCCTAATTGGAATCGTCAATTAAGCGATGAAGAAAGATTGAAAAACCGTGATACAACAGAAAATAGAGAGTGGAGAAAATTGATTTTTGAAAAAGATAATTACACTTGTCAAAAGTGTAATAAAAAAGGTGGGACAATTAACGCACATCATATTGAAAACTATTCAACAGTAAAAGAAAAGCGTTTTGAAGTAAGTAACGGCATAACATTTTGTGAAGAATGCCATATAGAATTTCATAAAAGGTATGGAAAATATAACAACAATCAAAAACAGGTTGATCAATTTATAAAAAAGCCCGGATAAACCGGGCTTGTACTTAAAGGGGTTGTTTCTAATGGCTAGAAAGGCAAATGAATTAGCATCAATAGCAAAATTAGTTGATGATTCTTTACAAAAGGCATTTCAAGTTGCTGAAGGGTTAGAAAGTCAACTTGAAGAAAAAGATAAACAAATATTAAAACTGCAGTTGCAGTTGAAAGCAGAACAAGCAAAAAGCGCACAACTAGAAAAGGCACTAGGTAAAAAAGATAGAACCATCGAAAGTTTGAGCAAAGATAAGCGTTCATTACTTTACGATATTAAAAAACTTAATAATCATCAATTAGCGAATACAAAAGAAAACAGAAAACGTATAGGTAATGTGGTTGCGTGGTTACGTGCCATGAGTGGCCTTTCACAACGGGAATATGGAGCAATTTTTTATGAAACGCAGCAGAACATACAGAAACTTGAAACGGGCTTTTATTCCGTTGAACGTACTTTTGAACATATTGAAGCAGTAAAAAAGGCGAACCAAAAAGAATTGATCTATTTGGAAAAGTAAGGGGGCAAAGGCTAAATGATTAATGAATATAAACGGCCCGGTGCTACCAGGAAAGGAATTGTTAACAATAGGTTGCTAGATGTAGCAATTACATTAGGTGAAAATTCATTGTTAAGAAAACAGGTTGATAAATATTCAATCGAATATGAAAAGCTAGTTGAAATATTAGAAGTGCTCATTACACCTTATGAAACAGCAAAAGAATTTGGTGAATATTTAAAAGCCATGCGTCAAGCGTCAGGTTTAACGCAAAAAGATTTAAGTATTCTTTTAAATTGTGATAGATCGTTAGTTGGCTATATAGAACGCGGTGAAGTATCTGCATGTAGAATGGAGCAAATGAAAAAGGATCTACTAAACTTAAAGAAAGAGGGCAAAATATAATGATCATAACTATTGCAGCTATGGGTACGGTGATTGTTGGATTAATCCATTCAAATATTAGAACGCATAGAAAGTTAAAGCAGGAAGAAGAACAACACATGTTTGTTATGGAAGAATATTTTAAAGTAGTAGTTAAATATTTTTACGCTACAAATAATGTAGAAGGGTTAAGAAAGGTAGAGCAAAGGGGTTTAAGTTTAGAACGGTTAAAAAATAAAGAAATTGAAATAAAGGTCATTGAAAAATGAAAGAAAAAGTAACAGCTTTTATAAAAGATCCGTGTGCTGTTTGTAGAGTACGAGAAGTAACAAGCTATTGTGATTTTGTGATTCAGTATTATTGGACAACCATAAAAGATGAACATGGTAAGATGATTGGCCCAACACATGAAACGTGTGATTTGCCAATGTGTGATGAATGCAGGAATAAACACGGCTATTATGATTTTTGTGATTACCACAATAAAATGTTACCGGATATTGATATAAAAGATGAAAAATTAATCAAAAGGCGTATAAGGCACCAAGCAAAGGTTATAAGAGACTTTCAATGAAAGTAGGGGTATAACTCATGAATGAACAAAAAAACCGCAGGAAAAAGAAAATGAATAAGCTACAGCGTGAGAAATTGAAAGCGATAAAAGCGGATGAATACAATGAATATTTTTCGTTCGGTTATAAAATGGGGTATGAGCAAGCACTAAAAGATCTTGCAAAGGAGAATGAAAAATGAAAATCACATTAAAAGATGTTTATTTTTCTGTTTTGGATGAACAAGGTGAACTAAAAGGTGCAGTAGTTAAACTGAATGAAGCGGTTGAACATGAATATAAACAAATGGATGAAAAAGAAGGTGAACTAAAGTTAGACTCATTTTTTAATCCGTTGTTGATAAGTTCAAATGAATTTCCTGGTGTTGAACAAGTAGTAAGCACATATGTTGAACATATTGAAAAAGAATGGAAAGAACAAATGGAAGGTGTCGGACGGGTTGCAGCTAAACGTGTCGGTGTTGTTCGTCCTAAATTAAGTTCTGCTGATGTATGGTACCAAGCGGTTTATGGTGAATGTGATTTTGAAGGGATCAATTCAGCGGTATTAGATAAATATTTTAAAGTGGTTCGTGTTCCTGGGTGGGTGTATTACAAGATGAACAAGGGGATGAAGTAAGTGAATAAAGATGAACGGCAGCGGTATAGAGAATTACTTGAAAATCTGTTCGGTATTGCAACATTTGCACAGTTTGAAGATAAGGACTATAAAAAATTCATACAAGCCGTAGAAAATGAAATAATTGAATTTTGGCAAAAAGAAGATGAGCGGAAAATAAAGGGGGTACAAAATTAATGGCAGTTGTAGAATTAGATTTTACGAATGTTAACGTGAAGAAAAAAGAAAAAAAGCAAGCTGAAAAATACATGGCTAATTATTTTAACCTAGAAGGTATTATAAATGCTAAAAAGTTAAATATTGAAACAAAAATGACTACGAATTATCAAGCTAGTGAATCGCAGCGTACAAACGGTTTTAGTAGTGAAGTAGAACGTATTGCAGAAATAAAAATACAGATCCAAGAATACACCCTTTTAAAAGGTCAATTGGATAGTTTATGGAATGGGTTATCTGATAAATACCGGTTTATATGGGAACAACGTTTTATCAAAGGTAAAAGTGATGCAGAAATTTATGAAGAATTAGGTATATCAAGAAAAATGTACTATCAAGAAAAACCTAAATTAATTGCTATGGTAGTAGCAGCATGTGATTTATGGGGGATTTAATTAAATAAGGGTGTTGCAGCTGCAGCACCCTTTAATTTTGAAAGGGGAAATGAAAAATG
>Ga0207713_1003090_pt1 | contig 11562 bp, 7 predicted proteins | sample KBSS64metaG_FD_184404 | JGI IMG/M metagenome (GOLD analysis project Ga0207713, IMG submission 184404) | Switchgrass rhizosphere microbial communities from Kellogg Biological Station, Michigan, USA - KBS S6-4 metaG (SPAdes) (version 2) | ecosystem: Host-associated > Plants > Roots > Rhizosphere >...
GCCCTGGTGGAACACCGCCACGCGGTCGGACATGGTCAGCGCCTCGCCCTGGTCGTGGGTCACGTAGACCACGGTCACGCCCAGGCGCTGGTGAATGTGCTTGATCTCCATCTGCATGTGTTCACGCAGTTGCTTGTCGAGGGCGCCCAGCGGTTCGTCCATCAGCACCAGCTGTGGCTCGAACACCAGCGCCCGGGCCAGCGCCACACGCTGCTGCTGGCCACCGGAAAGCTGGCCCGGATAGCGCTTGGCGAAGGCATCGAGCTGGACCATGTTCAGCACACGCTTGACCCGCTCGCTGATGTCGGTCTTGCTCAGGCCGCGCACGCTCAGCGGGAAGGCCAGGTTTTCGGCCACGGTCATGTGCGGGAACAGTGCGTAGTTCTGGAACACCATGCCGATGTCACGCTTGTGCGGCGGCACGTTGTTGATCGAGCGCCCGGCCAGCTGGATCTCACCGGCGGTAGGCGTTTCGAAACCGGCCAGCATCATCAGGCTGGTGGTCTTGCCCGAGCCGGACGGGCCGAGCAGGGTGAGGAATTCACCCTTGCGAATGTCCAGGTTGAGGTCTTTGACGATCAGCGATTCGCCGTCGTAGCTCTTCTGCACACCACGGAAACTGACCAGCGTCTCGCTGGTGGCAGCGTTCGAATTCGCCTCGCTCATGCCTGCACCTTCTTGTTGGAATGACTGCGTAGGCAAAAGAGTAGAAGAGCCGCAAGCGCCCGGAAATCGGCGGTACTGAGAGAATGCCATCATCCAGCTGGAAGATTTGCTGTAGGGATTGCCCTACAAGAACGGCGCTTTCAGCACAGACATGAGCCCCTGTGGGAGCGGGTTTACCCGCGAAGAGGCCAGCCCAGACGCCGCAGATGGCAGGCCCGGCCCTTTCGCGGGTAAACCCGCTCCCACAGGGTTCACCACTGTGTCGAACATGGCAGCTGTCGCGATCAGAACACTCAGACCAGTTTGTGCTCCATGGCGTACTTCACCAGCTCCGCCAGCGAATTGACCTTGAGCTTCTGCATCAGCCTGGCCTTGTGGGTGCTGATGGTCTTGCTCGACAGCGCCAGCTGCTGGGCGATGTCGTTGACGTTGGCCCCCTGGGCCAGGCGCTCGAACACCGAGAATTCGCGCTCGGAGAGCAGCGTATGCAGCGGCCGGGTTTCGGTCAGGCCGACTTCGAAGACCATACGGTCCGCCAGCGCCGGATCGATGTAACGCCCGCCGCTGGCGACCCGGCGAATGGCCGTCAGCAGCAGCGCCGGATCGCTGTCCTTGGTGGCATAACCGGCAGCGCCGGCCTTCAGCGCGCGCGCAGCCATTTGCGCCTCATCATGCATCGACAGCATCAGGATCGCCGGGGCATCGTGCAGCGCACGGATCCGCGGGATCGCCTCCAGGCCATTCACACCCGGCATGGAGATATCCAGCAACACCACCTCGCAGGGTGTGTGGCGCAAGGTCTCGAGCAACTGCTCGCCATTCCCGGCCTCCCCTGCCACCTGCATGTCCTTGGCCAGGCCGATCAACTGTTTGATGCCTTCCCGGACAATGGTGTGGTCTTCGGCCACCAGCACTCGAATCACGCTCGCTCTCCTACTCCAAGGGAATGGCCACGCTCAGGCTGGTGCCCTCGCCTGGTTCACTGTCCAACGCCATGCTGCCACCGAGCATCAGCACCCGCTCACGCACGCCGACCAGGCCGAACGATGTGGGCCTGGGCTGGTCCCGGCAGAACCCGGTGCCATCGTCGCTGACGGTCATGCGCAGTTGCCCGTCTTCACGTACCAGCTCGATCTCCACACTGTGCGCCTGGGCATGGCGCATCACGTTGGTCAGCGCCTCCTGCAGGATGCGGAACAGGCCGGTGGCCTTGGCATCGCTCAATGCTGGCAGATTATCCGGTACCTGTACCAGGCAGGGTATCTGCGTGCGTGCTTCGAAGCGCCGCGCCTGCCACTCGATGGCCGAGGCGATGCCCGCGTCGAGGATCGGTGGGCGCAGCGCGGTAGCGACGTCGCGCACCAGCTGGAACAGCTGGGCGATCAGGCGCTTCATGCTGCCCAGGCGTTCGTGCAACCCGGGGTCGAGTTCGGCGAAGGCCAGTTCGCACATCGACACCTCCAGCTTGAGCACGGTCAGCATCTGCCCCAGTTCGTCATGCACTTCACGGGCGATGCGGGCCTTTTCTTCCTCGCGCACGCTTTCCAGGTGCGCCGACAGCTCGCGCAGCTGCTCCTGCGACTGGCCCAGCGCCAGCTCGGCGCGCTTGCCTTGGGTGATGTCCCAGACGATGCCGTCCCAGGCCACCCGGCCATTGGACAAGCGGCGGGCACTGGCCTTGATGTCGGCCCAGCGTTGCTCGCCCTGGCGGGTGAGGATGCGCCCTTGCCACGACCAGTCCTGATCACCGGCGATGGCCAGATCCTGCACCTGGTGATAATTCGCCCGGTCATCTGGATGTACGAGATTGCGCAACCCCATCAGCGGGTGCTGGATCTGCGCGGGGGTGTAGCCGACCAGCGCCTCGCTGCCCTCGCTGATGTAAGGAAACTCCGGCTCACCTTCGGCAGGCGCGGGCTCGAGGCGGAACACCAGGCCCGGCACGTTGCCTGCGATCCCCTTGAGCCGCGCCTCGCTTTCGCGCAATGCCGCCAGGGCGCGATGGCGCTCGGTGACATCGGCGAGGTACACCACCAGGTATTCGGCATCGCGAAAGCGCAGGAAGCTGAGCGACAGCTCCACCGGCAGCAAGCTGCCATCGGCGCGCCGGCATTGGGTCTCGAACTGCCGCGCACCGCCATCGCCGGCGCGGGCCCCTTTCCACAGCTCAAGCCAGCGGTCCATGGTCAGGTTCGGCTCGAAATCGATCAGCGGACGCTCCAGCAGCTCGGCCTCGGCATAGCCGAGCATGCCCTCCACCGCATGGTTGGCGTAGCGCACATGGCTGTCCCAGTTGACCCAGAGAATGCCCACCGTGCTCTGATCGATGGCGAACTGGCTCAGGCGCAGCGCCTCTTCGCGCCCCTGCCGCTCGGTCAGGCTTTCCCGCGTGGCCAGCAGGCTGCGCTCCAGCTGGCGTTGCTGCCGACGCTGCCACACCAGCGTGGCCACGGCGCACAGCAGCAACAGGCCGAACAGCAAGGCCAGGTTCTGCCAGAAGCCAGGCGACTCGCTCAAGCGCGGGTACTTAGGCTGCAACCACCGCTGGTGAATCTGTTCCAGCTCCTTGGCCGGCATGGCCTGCAACCCGCGCTCCAGCACATCGGCAAGCACCGGCCAGTCGCGTCGCGAACCCACCCGCAGCAACTGCGGCAAGCCGATATCACCCACCACCACCAGTTCGGCGAACTCGCTTTCACGTGACAGCCGGCTCAGTTGTGCTTCATCGAGCACGGCGTAACTGGCCTGGCCACCGACCACCAACTGCAAGGCCTCGCGCTCGCTGGGCACGCCCTGCAGGTTGAGGCCGCTGTAATTGCCGCGCAGGTAGTCGGCCAGGACGCTGGGCATGCGCACCGCGACACGGGTTTGCGCATCGAGCTTTTCCAGCTCCACGGCCATCGCCCCACTGCGTGGCCCCACCACCAGTTGCGGTACCCGCATGTATGGGTCGCTGAACAGCCACAGCCGCAGGCTGGCCGGTGTTTGCGTCAGCCCCGGGGCAAAATCGATCTCACCCGCCTGCAGGGCATGTTCAAGGCTGGCCTGGTCGGCGAAGTTGCGCCAGGTCAGGTCAAGGCCCAGCGCCTGCCCCAGCCCGCTCACCAACTCGACGTTGGCGCCGTAAAGCTGCTGCAGGCGACGGTCGAACTGCGCGTAGGGGGCCTGCAGCACCAGGCCCACTCGCAGGTTGCGGTGGCTATCGAGCCATTGCTGCTGGGCAGGCTCCAGCGCCACCGTCGGCGGCAGGTCCGGCCGAGCCAAGGCGATCAAGGGCAGGCACAACCAGCCGATAACCAACAGGCGATGCAATCGCTTCATCCACACGCTCGTCTTGGCAAGGGCGGCCATGCAGCATGGCCGTCGCGGGCAAATACTATTAGGCTGCCGGTATCATTCTGGCCTTGGGTTGATTCATGTCCACACTTTATCGCACGACGCTGGCAATGTGCTGCCTGGCCTCGCTCCTACCACTTGGCGCCCTGGCCGCCGATGCCACGAAGCCGGAGGCTGCAGCCCAAGCGCCCGCCGCCCCGGCACCTCGCCCGCCCCTGCTGGAGCGCAGCCAGGAGGATGCCCAGGCCCTGGAGCGCCTGGCACCGAAAGCCGAACAGCAGACCCTGCAGGCCGGAGCGGACAGCTTCCTGGCCCTGTGGAAGCCGGCCAACGACAGTGATCCGCAGGGTGCCGTGATCATCGTCCCAGGCGCTGGCGAGAATGCCGACTGGCCCAATGGGGTCGGCCCGCTGCGGCGCAAGTTCCCGGATATCGGCTGGCACAGCCTGAGCGTGAGCCTGCCCGACTTGCTCACCGATGCTCCGCAGGCACGGGTCGAGGCCAAGCCAGCGGCAGAGCCCGAGAAGCAAGCGGGCGAAACGGCTCCATCCAAGGACACCCCCGCCGACGCCAACGCCAACGTCGCCCAGGCCACCGCCGCCGACGCCGATACCGCGCAAAGCACCGACGCCGAGCAAGCCGGCGAGCAGAATGACGTGGCCGACGCCGAACGCATCTTCGCCCGCCTGGATGCCGCCGTGGCCTTTGCCCAGCAGCACAACTCGCGCAGCATCGTGCTGATCGGCCACGGCAGCGGCGCCTATTGGGCCGCGCGCTACCTGAGCGAGAAGCAACCGCCGCAGGTGCAGAAGCTGGTGATGGTGGCCGCACAGACGCCGGCCCGGGTCGAGCATGACCTGGAAAGCCTGACGCCAACCCTCAAGGTGCCGACGGCGGACCTCTACTACGCCACCCGTACCGCCGACCGCAATGCGGCGATGCTGCGCCTGCAGGCCAGCAAGCGGCAGAAGGACAGCCAATACAAGCAGCTGTCGCTGATCGCCATGCCGGCCAACAAGGACGGTGAACAGGAACAGCTGTTCCGCAGGGTTCGAGGCTGGATGAGCCCGCAGCAGTAGTCCGTTGCCAGGGGCGCTGTGCGCCCCCCCTTCTAGAAGCCGCGCCGCTTGCGCACGATGGCGTAGGCCTGGTGCAGCTCGCGGGTCCGCTCGGTCGCTTCGCGCACTTGCGCCTCGCTTGCCCCGCTGCCCGCCAGTTTGTCCGGATGATGCTTGCTGACCAGGCGCCGGTAAGCCTGCTTGACCTGGTCGCCTTCAGTGTCGGCCTCGACGCCCAGCAAGCGCAGGGCTGACGCATAGTTCATCACCCCGCCCGACACCGGCGCCTTGCGTGGCTCGTACTCCAGCGACATCGCCTGCACCTGGCGCCGACTGAGACCCAGCTTGTGCCCCCACTCCAGCAGCAGTTCACGCTCGTGCCGCCCAGCCTTGCCGTCGGCCCAGGCCATGCGCCAGCACGCGCGCAAGGTGCCCTCGGCGGCATGCGGCTGCAGCCGGATGCGGCGCAGGTGACCGGCGAGCCGGTCTTTGCCGGCCTTGCCCCGGTTGAACGCGGCGATTGCCCGCAAACGCGCGGCCTCGGTCATGTCCAGGCGGACCATTTCCTGCCGTGCCTGCTGGATGTGCTGCTCCGCCACACGGCCATCGCTCTTGGCCAGCCGCCCGAGCAACACGAACAGCAACTCATCGTCTGGCAGGGCCGGGCGACCGCCCAGGCGCTCGCGCATGTCTTCCCAGCCTTGCAAGCGGATGCGCCGGTCCATCGCCTGGCCCAGCAAGGCACCCAGCAGCGCGCCGGGTATGCTGGCGACCGCAAAGCCTGCGCCCAGCCCGATTACCGTGCCTGGCCACCACATGTCAGGCGCGCTCGCCGATCAAGCGCTCGGCCTCGGCCAGGCGCTCCAGGGTGCCGACATCCACCCAGTGGCCACGGTAGTGCTCGCCACTCACCCGGCCCGACGCCATCGCCTGGCGCAGCAACGGCGCCAGCTTGAAGGCGCCCGCCTGGCAGCCTTCGAACAATGCCGGGTGCAACACCGAGACGCCACTGAAGGTCAGCGTGCCGGGGGCATCGTCACCGTCGACCACCTGTTCGCCGCTCAGACGGAAGTCGCCTCGCCCGTGATGGCCGGGGTTGTCGACCAGCACCAGATGCGCCAGCCCGTGCAGCGGCGCACGCAGGCGGGCAAGGTCATAGTCGGTCCAGACATCGCCGTTGATCAGGGCGAATGGCTCATTGCCCAGCAATGGCAAGGCCTTGAAGATTCCGCCGCCGGTTTCCAGCGGCTCACCCTCGGCCGAGTAGCGGATGCGCAGGCCGAACCGGCTGCCATCGCCAAGGTGGTCTTCGATCTGCTGGCCAAGCCAGGCGTGGTTGATCACCACCTCGGTAAACCCGGCCGCTGCCAGCGCGCGCAGGTGATACTCGATCAGTGGCTGACCCGCGACAGGCACCAGCGGTTTGGGGGTATGCAGGGTCAGCGGGCGCATGCGCTCGCCTTTGCCTGCTGCAAGAATCATCGCCTTCATGCACGCGCTCCGGCTTGCAACTCGGCGATCAGCTGGCCCAGTTCGGCAAGCTCCGGGCGACGGCTGACCACTTCATCTATATAGGCGAAGAATCGCGGGACGTCGGCCAGATAACGCGGTTTTCCATCACGGTGGCAGATTCGCGCGAAGATACCGATCACCTTGAGGTGGCGCTGCACGCCCATCAGGTCGCTGGCGCGCTGGAAATCGTCGAACGCCGGCTGCACCGCAATACCTGCGGCGCGCGCCTGGTCCCAGTAGCGGCGCAGCCAGCCTTCGACCTGCGGCTGCGGCCAGCTGAGGAAGGCATCCTTGAACAGGCAGGTGATGTCGTAGGTGACCGGGCCGTACACCGCGTCCTGGAAGTCCAGCACGCCTGGGTTAGGCGTGCTCTGCATCAGGTTGCGCGGCATGTAGTCACGGTGCACCAACACCTTGGGCTGGGCCAGGGCGCTGTCGATCAGCAGCTGGCTGATACGCTGCCAGCTGGCCTTCTGAGCGTCGCTGAAGGCCAGGCCGAGCTCACGGCCTACGTACCATTCCGGGAACAGTTCGACTTCACGGCGCAGCAAGGCGTCATCATAGCTGGGCAATGGTGCATCCATCGGCAGGCGCTGGAAGGCCAGCAGCGCGTCGATGGCATCGGCGAACAATGCATCGGCGTTGTCGGCATGAATGATGTCCAGGTATGTCTGGTGGCCCAGATCACCCAGCAGCAGGAAGCCGCGCTCCAGGTCCTGCGCATGGATCTGCGGCACATGCACGCCGGCGCCGGCCAGCAGATGGTCGATGGCGACGAATGGTCGGCAGTTTTCCTGGGGCGGCGGCGCGTCCATGATCACGAAACTGTGGCCTGCACCCTGCCAGCGGAAGTAACGGCGGAAGCTGGCATCGCTGCTGGCGGCGGTCAGGCTGCCCTCGGGCACCTCGCCCCAGGCGTTGTCGCGGAAAAGTCGATCGAGCTGCTCATGGAGCCAGACAGTCAGTTGTTGCAGGCGTACATCGTGTTCAGGCATTACAAGGGTCTCCGACGGCCCTAGCCGTCAAGCGGGTCATGCTTTATTATCCAGCATCTTTTTCAGACCATCGAGAGGCGTGCGGCCCCACACGCGGGCAGATGGCACGCAGGAAGCCCGGACTAATAAGATGGCATTGAAATCCCCCGCGTTTCGTAGAAAGTTTCCGTTGCTGGTAACCGGCGGTCTGCTGGCCATGCAACCTTTGGCTACCTCTTATGTGGTGGCAGCCGAGCAGTTCGACTGCCAAGTGTCCGCCTCCGGTGGTTGGGACTGCAAGCCCAAGACCCCAGTCAACAACCTGCCTCCGCGCCCTGTGCATGAAGGGGCCGCGCTCACGTCCGGCACCGAAGCCGAGCCGGCCGAGGCCCAGAGCGCTGACAAGCCCATGCTGGTCACCGAGGCCAAGGGCCGTGGCCTGAAGTCGCGCAGCGAAGACTACAGCCACCTCGACTGGGTTCCACGCGATAAGCTCACTGCAGCCCAGCTGGCCGAAACCGGCCCGTACTGCGGTGGCGCGTACATCGAGCCCACTCGCCCAGGCATGGCCGACTCCACACCCAAGGACGAGTCGCCGACCTACATCAACGCCAAGGTGTCCAAGTACCAGCAGGAGCAGCAGATCGCTACCCTCGCCGGTGACGTGGTCATGCGCCAGGGCAGCATGCAGGCCGAAGCCGACGAGGCCAACCTGTACCAGGCCGAGAACCGTGGCGAGCTCAAGGGCAACGTCAAGATTCGCGACAATGGCTCGCTGGTCGTCGGTGACCAGGCGCAGATCCAGCTCGACACCGGCGAAGCCCAGGTCGACAACGCCGAATACGTGATGCACAAGTCGCACATCCGCGGCAACGCCCTGTACGCCAAGCGTGGCGAAAACGCCATCATCCGCCTCAAGGACGGTACGTACACCACGTGCGAACCGGGCAGCAACGCCTGGCAGCTGAAGGGCAACAACATCACCCTGAACCCGGCAACCGGTTTCGGTACCGCGACCAACGTCACCCTGCGGGTCAAAGATATCCCGGTGCTCTACACACCGTATATCTACTTCCCGATCGACGACCGTCGCCAGTCCGGTTTCCTGCCGCCGTCGTTCAGCAGCACCAGCGACACCGGCTTCATGCTGGTCACGCCGTACTACTTCAACCTGGCGCCGAACTACGACGCCACGTTGTACCCGCGCTACATGACCAAGCGCGGCCTGCTGATGGAAGGCGAGTTCCGCTACCTGACCAAGTCCAGCGAAGGCCAGTTCGGCGGCGGTTACCTCAACGACGAGGACGATGACCGCAAGCTGCAGACGGACTACAAGAAAGAACGCTGGATGATCAACTGGCAGCACAAAGGTGGCCTGGACGAGCGCCTGATGACTGAAGTTGACTACACCGACATCAGCGATCCGTTCTACTTCCAGGACCTTGAAACCGACCAGATCGGCGTCAAGAGCCGGGACGTGGTCAATCAGCAGGGTGCACTGACCTGGCGTGGCGACAGCTACACCGCTCGCCTGAATGCGCAAGCGTACGAGATGGCGACCCTGTCGCAGATCACACCGTACGACAAGCTGCCACAGATCACCTTGAACGGTACGCTGCCGTTCCAGCCTGGCGGCCTGAACTTCGGCTACGAGACCGAGGCAGTACGCTTCGATCGTGACCTGAAGAACGATACCGTGTTCGACAAGGACGGCAACCTGGACACCACCGCCGGCCCCGATGGCCGCCGCCTGGACCAGAACGTCAGTGGCATTGCACGGGCCAACGGCACGCGCCTGAATGTCGCGCCGTCGATGAGCCTGCCGATGCAAGCCAGCTACGGCTACTTCACGCCCAAGCTGAAATATGCATACACGCACTATGACCTCGACCTCGACGGCCAAGGCAAGGCAGAAGCGATCGCGCAATCGGCCGATCCGGCTTACGGCAGCTACAACAGCACGCTGAACCGTGATATTCCGATCGCCTCGATTGACAGCGGCCTGTATTTCGACCGCAACACCTCGTTGTTCGGTAACAACTACCGGCAGACCCTCGAACCGCGCATGTACTACCTCTATGTTCCTTACAAGGACCAGAAGGACATCCCGCTGTTCGACACGGGCGAAACGCTGTTCAGCTATGACTCGCTGTTCCGTGACAACCGCTTCTCCGGCACCGACCGCATCGGCGACGAGAACAAGCTGTCGCTGGGTGTGACCACCCGCTGGATCGAAGACAACGGCTTCGAGCGGCAGAACTTCAGCATCGGCCAGGCTTACTACTTCAAGGATCGCAAGGTTCAATTGCCGGGTATCGACTACCGCACCCGCAAGGAATCGCAGTCGGATGTATCGCCGTACGCGTTGCTGTACAACTACTACTTCAACCGCGACTGGCGCTTCAATTCGGACTTCAACTGGGACCCGGACAGCCGCAGCACCCGTTCGGGCAGCGCGATGTTCCATTACCAGCCTGAAGACAACCCGAACAAGGTGGTCAACCTCGGCTATCGCTACCGCAATGACACCATTGCCTACGACTCCACCACCGGCAAGTGGGTGGTCGGCAGCGGCGACTATGGCACACCTGGCACCGACAACTTCATCAAGGATTACTACAAGATCCAACAGCACGACTTCTCGGTCATCTGGCCGATCGTGCCGCAATGGAGCGTAATCGCCCGCTGGCAGCATGACTACAACCGCAACCGTACCCTGGAAGCCATGGGCGGCTTCGAGTACGACAACTGCTGCTGGAAGCTGCGCCTGATCAACCGTTACTGGGTCGACTACGACGACTTCAGCCAGGCTACCCCGGCAAACGAAAAGGGTGACCACGGCATCTTCCTGCAGATCGTGCTGAAAGGCCTCGGTGGTGTAGTGGGCAATAAAGTCGAATCGTTCCTCGACCAAGGCATTCAAGGCTATCGTACTCGTGAAGACCAAGCTTATTGATCGACTGCGCCCGGTGTTGCTGGGCGCTGCATTGCTGAGTGGCGCGGTGCATGCCGCGGTACAACCTCTGGACCGTGTGGTGGCCATCGTCGACAACGACGTGGTCATGCAGAGCCAACTGGACCAGCGCGTCCACGAGGTGCAGCAGACCATCGCCAAGCGCGGCGGCGGCGTACCGCCGACCGGCGCACTGGAGCAGCAGGTACTGGAACGCCTGATCGTCGAGAACCTGCAGCTGCAGATTGGCGAACGTTCGGGCATCCGCATCACCGACGAAGAGCTGAACCAGGCCATCGGCACCATTGCCCAGCGCAACGGCATGTCCCTGGAGCAGTTCCGCGCCGCCCTCGCCCATGACGGCCTGTCGTTCGATGACGCCCGTGAGCAGGTCAAGCGCGAGATGATCATCAGCCGCGTGCGCCAGCGCCGCGTTGCCGAGCGCATCCAGGTCTCCGAGCAGGAAGTGAAGAACTTCCTCAACTCGGACATGGGCAAGATGCAGATGTCGGAAGAGTACCGCCTGGCCAACATCCTCATCCCGACGCCGGAAGCCGCCAACTCGGACGACATCCAGAAAGCGGCGCGCAAGGTCGGTGATCTCTACCAGCAACTGCGCCAAGGTGCCGATTTCGGCCAGGTGGCAATTGCCAACTCGGCCAGCGAAAACGCCCTTGAGGGTGGTGAAATGGGCTGGCGTAAAGCGGCTCAGCTGCCACCGGACTTCGCCAAGATGCTCAGCAGCATGGCGGTCGGCGACATCACCCAGCCAATCCGCATCCCCAATGGCTTCATCCTGCTCAAGCTCGAAGAGAAGCGTGGTGGCGGCGAGAACGTGCTGCGTGACGAAGTGCATGTGCGCCACATCCTGATCAAGCCGAGCGAAATCCGCAGCGAAGCCGCCACCAAGCAGCTGGCCGAGCGCCTGTACGACCGCATCCAGAACGGCGAAGACTTCGGCGAGCTGGCGAAGAGCTTCTCGGAAGACCCGGGCTCCGCACTCAACGGCGGCGACCTCAACTGGGTCGACCCGAACAGCCTGGTACCGGAGTTCCGCGAGCAG
>Ga0207713_1003092_pt1 | contig 11556 bp, 8 predicted proteins | sample KBSS64metaG_FD_184404 | JGI IMG/M metagenome (GOLD analysis project Ga0207713, IMG submission 184404) | Switchgrass rhizosphere microbial communities from Kellogg Biological Station, Michigan, USA - KBS S6-4 metaG (SPAdes) (version 2) | ecosystem: Host-associated > Plants > Roots > Rhizosphere >...
TTGGAAGATACCCATGCATCCGATGCTGACTATCGCCGTGCGCGCTGCGCGCAAGGCCGGTAACCTGATTGCCAAAAACTACGAAACCCCGGACGCTGTCGAAGCGAGCCAGAAAGGGACTAATGACTTTGTCACTAACGTCGATCGCGATGCAGAGCATCTGATCATCGACGTGATCCGCAAGTCTTATCCGCAACACACTATCGTTACCGAAGAACGCGGTGAGCTGGTCGGCGAAGATCAGGATGTACAATGGGTGATCGATCCACTGGATGGCACCTCAAACTTTATCAAACGTTTCCCACACTTCTCCGTTTCCATCGCGGTACGCATCAAAGGCCGTACTGAAGTGGCCGTGGTTTACGATCCAATGCGCAACGAACTGTTCACCGCCACTCGCGGCCAGGGCGCACAGCTGAACGGCTACCGCCTGCGCGGCACCAACGCCAAAGATCTGGATGGCACCATCCTGGCGACCGGTTTCCCGTTCAAGCTCAAGCAGCACGCTACCCCTTACATCAACGTCGTCGGCAAACTGTTCACCCAGTGTGCGGACTTCCGCCGCACCGGTTCCGCCGCGCTGGATCTGGCTTACGTCGCCGCCGGCCGCGTAGACGGTTTCTTCGAGATTGGCCTGAAGCCATGGGACTTCGCCGCGGGCGAACTGCTGGTGCGCGAATCCGGCGGCCTGGTGACTGACTTCGTCGGCGGCCACAACCACTTCAGCTCCGGCAACGTGGTTGCAGGCAACCCGCGCGTGGTGAAAGCCATGTTGTCCACCATGCGTGAAGAACTAAGCGAAGCGCTGAAGCGTTAATTCAGGCCCTTTTGCATATTGAAGCGCTGCGTTTGCAGCGCTTTTTTTATGCCGGTTAGCGAGAGAAAGGCCGGATGCCGCCGCCGAATTCCGGCTGCGCGCTCACATATAACAACAGCCCGGCGCACAGCAGGATCAGGCCGCCGGCCAGCGCCAGCGAACCCCAGGCCACCGCGCTCCAGGCAGCGGGTGCGCGCGAACGGCTGAGACGCACCGCCAGCCGGCGGCCGTAATGCACCAGCAGCGCCAACAGGGAAATGGTCAGCGAGGTGCCGAGCGCCATCGCCAGCGCGGAAATCACGCCCCAGGCGAATACGCCGATCACTTTAGAGAACAACAGCACCAGAATCGCCCCGGAACAGGGCCGCATGCCCATCGCCAGCACGATGGCGGTCTGGGTGCGCCAGTCGCCGCCGGCCTGCAGCTCGCTGTCGCTGGGCAGATGGCGATGCCCGCAGCCGCAGTGCTCGCTGTGAACGTGGTCCGCCGCCATCGGCTTAAGGCTGTTAATACGCAATGCCGGCGACGGGCGCATCGCCTTCACCGCCGCATGCAGGCGTTTCAATGCGCGCCAGCTCAGCAACACCCCAAGCACCATCACCAGGATAAAACTGCCCTTCTCCAGCCAGAAGCTGCTCTGGTGCAGCTGCCGGGAAGAAAGCTGCAGCACCACCAGCATCAGCGTAACCAGCACGATCGCCACCAGCCCCTGCACCAGCGATGCGGCGAATGTCAGCTTCAGGCTGCTTTTCAGCCGCGCCGGATGCGTGGCCAGGTAGGTGGCGATCACCACCTTGCCGTGACCGGGGCCGAGCGCATGCAGCACGCCATAGCTCAGGCTGAACAACATTAACGCCAGGCCGGCCTGCTGCGGCGCGGCCTTCACCTGCTGCAACAGCCCCGCCATCTGCTGGTGCAGCCCCTTTTGCCACACCACGCTCTGCATCAGCAGCTGCGGCCAAAAATGCCACGCCAGCTGAGCGGCCAACGCCAGCAGCAGTGCAAACAGCAGCAGCGGCCACAGGCTAAAGGCCCAATGGCGCTTGCGGCCAGCCGGTTGGCTGAGATTTATTGACATTGCAAGGTCACCCGTTGAGCGAACTGTTGCCCCAGCGCCATATCTTCGCCGGGCGAGTCGTTCTTATCGAGCGACAGCGCATAAGCCTGCAGCGAAGCGTCCGGTTTCGGCGTCTTCAGGCTGAACTTGCACTGCTGCGCCAGCTCCGGCGGCAGATGTAGCGCAGCCTGGTCTTTATAGGTCATGTCGACGAAATAGGTGGGATCGTAGGTGGAGATCTCAAAGGGTTTGCCCGCCAGCGGCTGCGGTTCGGCCAGCGGCAACACGAACTCCAGCACCGCCTGGTTGCCCTGGCGCGACAGGTGATATTCGGTCGGCAGATTAAGGTATTTCACCGGTTTGCCGCCGCGATAGACATCGGTGAAGTAGTGCTGGCCGAGCACGTTGGCCATCACTTCCGCCGCCAGTTTTTTCCACACCACCGAATCGCTTTTGGCATTCCTGGCGTCGTACAGCAGGTCCGCCGAGGTGATTTCATCCATTACCCAAACCATTTTCAAGCCGACCAGCCGTTGATCCTTAGCCACAAAGGTGGTGTTCATATCAATAAAGCTGTGCGGGTGAGCGACAGCGCCGGCGCTGAACAAGGCACAGGCGCCGGCCAGAATAAGACATAGCTTCATCATCCGAGGATACTCAATTTTGTTATAACGTAACATAAACCACGATTCAACCGGCGCGCATCGCGGCCAGATTTGTGACGAAAGTTGTAAGCCGGAGTAAAAGCCGCGCGGTAACCGCATCGTCATAATGCCTTTTGCTATGCTTAGGCATATATCGAAACGCTACCTGCCAGAAGGTGATATGAGCCTGGACACCGCTCCCGTGCCTGAGCTCTCCGGTCAACAACGGCGCTGTCATCTGTTGCTGATGCTGTATGCGCCGGCGCCCGAAGTACAGCTGGAGACTATCAGTAAAATCAATGGCGTCGCCCCCCTGATTACCCGGCAAGATATAGCCGAGGTGGCCAGTGAAATCCAGCGTTTCCATCAGTTGGAGATCGTCGGCAACCCCGACGACGGCTATCGGCTCAGGGGGAGCGCGCTCAATCAACGCCTCTGCCTGATCCACTGGCTGCGGCGGGCATTGCGCTGCAGCCCGCAGTTTGTCGAAGACCATTTCGCTCCCCGGCTGCTGCAGGCGCTGGCGATGGACGCCGGGCTGCCCTCCCGGCTGGAACCGTGCATCGGCATGTGCGAATCCCTGCTAAACCGCAGCTTCGACGCGCGCGACCGGCAGTTCCTGCAGCATTACCTGTGTTACTGCGCCTGGCAAAGCCAACGGCAGCGGCACCCGCAATTCAGCGCCAGCCAGCGTGGCTGGCTGCATCAGAAACCGGAACAGCGCGCGGCCGCCGCGCTGCATCAAACGCTCAATCAGCTGTTTAACCACATGCCTGATGACGACGAACGCGACTTTCTGGCGCTGATGTTCACCATGTTGAAAAACCACAGCTACCATAGCAACGATTCAGAGGAAGATCGGCGGCTGATGGCGGCTATCGATCGGATGGTGGAGCGCTTCCAGCAGATCTCCGGCATGAGCTTCAGCAGCCAGGCGGATTTGGTCAGCCAGCTGTTCGCCCATCTGGCCCCTGCCGTTGAGCGCTGCCGTTTCGACATTGGCATCGACAACATGCTGCTGGAGGAGGTGGTGCGCAAATATCCGCGCCTGATGCGCACCACGCAGGAAGCGTTAGCGCCCTTCGAGCAGGAATACGATTTGCATTTTTCTCACGAAGAGGCGGGGTTGGTGGCCATCAGCTTCGGCGCCTGGCTGATGCAGGACAATGCGTTGCAGGAAAAGCAGGTGCTGCTGCTGACGCTGGATAACCCGCAGTTGGAAGAGGAAGTGGAATATCAGATTCGGGAATTGACGCTGCTGCCGCTCAACATCAAATACCTGCCGCTGCGCGACTACCTGCACGCCGGTGCGCCGCAGGGCGTCACGCTGGTGATCAGCCCCTACGCCGCGGTGCATAGCGCACCGCAGCCGCCGCTGGTGTATACCGAACTGCCGCTGGAACGCCAGCAGCGCAAAGCCATTCGCGCGCTGCTGGAAGCCCCGTGATCAGCGGGCTGCGCTCACCGCCGGCGGTCGAATGAATAGCGCCGGCACCGCCACCGCCGCCATTACCCAGAACACCCCACCCTGCAGATGCTCGAACAGGAAACCGGCGATCACCGTCATGATCGCGATACCGCCCCCCATCGCCAACGCCGAATACACCGCCTGCAGGCGGATCACCTCCGGCCCCTGGCGCGCCGCAATAAAGCGCATCGCCGCCAGGTGGCAGACGGTAAAGGTGCCGCAATGCAAGATCTGGATCAGCAGCAGCCAACCCAGTTCGGTGCTGTAGGCCATCAGGCTCCAGCGCAGCACCCCGCAGCAGGCCGAGAGCAACAGCAGGCTGCGCGCATTCCAGCGGCGGAACAGCACATTGCTGCCGGCGAAGATAATCACTTCCGCCACCACCCCCAGCGACCACAGGTAGCCGATGGTCGAAGCCGAATAGCCGGCCTCCTGCCAGTAGATAGAGCCGAAGCTGTAATAACCGGCGTGCGCCCCCTGCAGCAGGGTGACGCACAGCAGAAAGCGCCACACCGGCCCTTCCTTCAACAGCTCAAACAGCGAACGTTCGGGTTCGCTGTGGGTGCGGGCCTCGCCCTGCGGCATCACGCTGGGCTTCAGCATCATGCCCAACAGCATCGCCAGCATGCTGGCAATCAGGCTGTAGAGGATGGCGTTGTGGCCCCATACCGCCACCAGTTGCCCGGTCAGCGCCGAGCCGATCACGAACGCCAGCGATCCCCACAGCCGCACCCGGCCGTAATCCATGGTGATTTGTTTTTGCCAGGTGGCGGCCAGCGCATCGGTCAACGGCACCAGCGGCGAGAAGAACAGGTTGAAACCGGCGATCACCAGCATCAGCCAGCCCCAGCCGTTGCCGAAGCAGAAACCGACGGCGAAGGCCAGCGTCAGCAGCGCCAGCAGACGCAAGGCATTCACCAGTTGAGAGGGGTCTTTCACGCGGGGAGCAATCAGCAAACTACCGAGAAAACGGGCAATCAGGCCGGCGCCGAGCAGCATGCCGATGGTTTCGGGCGCAATGCCCTCGCCTTTTAACCAAACGCCCCAAAAGGGTAAGAAAATGCCATACGAAAAGAAGTAGGTGAAATAGCTGAGAGCGAGCCAACGCGTTGATTGCAGAACCATGATCCCTCCGGTGTGAGGCGATACTTTGACAGAGCTCACACCGGCTAGCAATCTTCATTCATGTTCAAAGGGTTAGACTGCAAAGCAGTTCACAGTTTACCCATCACAGCGATAAAAAAACCCGCCGTAGCGGGTTTTGCAAAGCGAAGCGGAATTATGCGTAAACCGGCAGGCGGGCGCAGATATCCAGCACTTTCTGCTTGGTGCGTTCGATGGTGGCTTCATCGTTGATGTTGTCCAGCACGTCGCAGATCCAGCCGGCCAGTTCGCGCACTTCGGCTTCCTTGAAGCCGCGGCGGGTTACCGCCGGGGTGCCGATACGCACGCCGGAGGTGACGAACGGGCTCTTAGGATCGTTAGGCACGCTGTTTTTGTTCACGGTGATGTTGGCGCGGCCGAGAGCAGCGTCAGCTTCTTTACCGGTCAGGTTCTTGTCCACCAGATCCAGCAGGAACAGATGGTTGTGGGTGCCGCCGGAAACCACTTTATAGCCGCGCTGCAGGAACACATCCACCATCGCTTTGGCGTTGTCGGCCACTTGCTGCTGGTAAACCTTGAACTCTGGCTCCATCGCTTCTTTCAGCGCCACCGCCTTGCCGGCGATCACGTGCATCAGCGGGCCGCCCTGGCCGCCTGGGAACACTGCGGAGTTCAGCTTTTTGTACAGCTCTTCGTCGCCGCCCTTCGCCAGGATCAGGCCGCCGCGCGGACCCGCCAGGGTTTTGTGGGTGGTGGTGGTGACGATGTGCGCGTGCGGCACCGGGTTCGGGTAAACGCCGGCGGCGATCAGACCGGCGACGTGCGCCATGTCAACGAACAGGTAAGCGCCGATGCTGTCGGCGATTTCACGCATTTTTGCCCAATCGACGACGCCGGAGAAGGCGGAGAAGCCGCCGATGATCATTTTCGGCTTGTGGGTCTGCGCCTGCTTGGCCAGATCCTCATAGTCGATTTTGCCTTCTTCGTCGATGCCGTAAGGCACCACGTTGTAGAGTTTGCCGGACAGGTTAACCGGGGAGCCGTGGGTCAGGTGGCCGCCGTGCGCCAGGTTCATGCCCAAAATGGTGTCGCCCGGCTGCAGCAGCGCGGTGTAAACGGCGAAGTTAGCCTGAGAACCGGAGTGCGGCTGCACGTTGGCATAGTCTGCGCCGAACAGCGCTTTCGCGCGGTCGATAGCCAGTTGCTCAACGATATCCACGTATTCGCAGCCGCCGTAGTAACGCTTGCCCGGGTAGCCTTCCGCGTATTTGTTGGTCAGTTGGGAACCCTGAGCCTGCATGACGCGCGGGCTGGTGTAGTTCTCAGACGCAATCAGCTCGATGTGCTCTTCCTGACGCACCACTTCTTGCTCCATTGCACGCCACAGTTCGGCATCGTAATCGGCAATGTTCATTTCACGCTTTAACATCCGGCATCTCCTGACTTAAATCGGCTAACTAAAAAATCACCAAATAACTACCCGTTTGGGTTCTGGGCCACAGTGTAAACTGTTTTCCCCCACCGAGGATAGGTCTTGACAGAGGTTTTTACGCAAACGATTGGCATAAGATTCCACAAGGCTTTGATCCGATAATTCATCCCGTTCGGCAACGGACTTTTCCTCATGCGAACGATGCGGTTTTTTCATGTTCTGTGAGCGCGATCGTCCGCTCAACAACACCGCAGCAAAAACAAGGGTATTTACAAGCGCAACGGAACCCAATAAGATGCATTTAAAATGCATCATTAAAAATCATCTCAGGGACAACCCACTAAGGAGCGCTTCCATGCTGGACAGCCAAACCATCGCCACCGTCAAATCCACCATTCCGCTGCTGGCCGCCACCGGGCCGAAGTTGACCGCCCATTTCTACGATCGAATGTTCGCGCACAATCCTGAATTGAAAGATATTTTCAATATGAGCAACCAGCGCAACGGCGACCAGCGCCAGGCGCTGTTCGACGCCATCTGCGCCTATGCCGCCAACATCGAGAACCTGGCGGCGCTGTTGCCGGCGGTGGAACGCATTGCGCAAAAACACGCCAGCTTCAACATTCAGCCCGATCAGTATCAGATTGTCGGCGGCCACCTGCTGGCGACGCTGGACGAAATGTTCAGCCCGGGCCAGGAAGTGCTGGACGCCTGGGGCAAAGCCTATGGCGTGCTGGCCAAGGTGTTTATCCAGCGTGAAGAGCAGATTTATCAACAAAGCGAAACCGACAACGGCGGCTGGCGCGACCTGCGCGCCTTCCGCATCCTCAAAAAGCAGCCGCAGAGCGAGGTGATCTGCAGCTTCGTGCTGGCGCCGGTCGACGGTGGCCGGGTAGCGGACTTCAAACCGGGGCAGTATCTGGCGGTCTACATCAGGCACGACAGCCTGGAGCATCAGGAAATTCGCCAATATTCACTGACTGGAGCGCCGAACGGCGAGTTCTACCGCATCGCGGTCAAGCGCGAAGATCAGGGCAAAGTGTCCAACTATCTGCATCAGCAGGCACAGGAAGGCGACGTGATTTACCTCGCCCCGCCGCACGGCGATTTCTTCCTCGAGGCAGAGCCGAACACCCCGGTGGCGCTGATCTCCGCCGGCGTTGGCCAAACGCCGATGCTCGGCATGTTGAACAGCCTGCACGACAATCAACATCAGGCGGAAATTCACTGGCTGCACGCGGCGGAAAACGGCGCCGTTCACGCCTTTGCCGCCGAAGTGGCGGACATCGCCGGGCGCATGCCGAACCTGAACCGCCACGTCTGGTACCGTGAACCGGGTGCGGAGGATGTGGAAGGCCGCGACTATCAAAGCCGCGGGCTGATGGATCTTGGCGCGCTGAGCGCTGCGTTGAGCAACCCGCAGATGCACTATTACTTCTGCGGCCCGGTGCCGTTCATGCAGCACGTGGGCAAACAGCTGCTGGCGATGGGAGTGGAGGCCGAGCGCATCCACTACGAATGCTTCGGCCCACATAAGGTGCTGTAATCAATCGGGGCGCGGTCCTTTCCTTCATGGAAAAGCCGCGCCCCGCCGTTATTTAGCCTGTAGCTTGCGCGCCTCCTGCACCTGCTGTTCGGTGACCGGCGCCGCCCGGTTGCCCCAACTTCCCCGCAAATAGCTCATCAGATCGGCAGCCTGCCGGTCGTTCAGCGTCCAGGCGTATCCCGGCATGGCGATCGCCGCGGCGTGTTGCGTGGTCGGCGTTTGCGCCCCTTCCAGCACCACCCGCAGCGCGGTCAATGGGTTGTCCGCCGTCACCGTCGCGTTGCCCGCCAGCGCCGGAATGGTATTGTCGCTCCCCTCCCCCTTATTGCCGTGGCAGGTCGAGCAGTACATCGCATAGCTGGCCCGCCCGCTCTGATTGTCGGCCTGCGCCGAAGCGGCCACCGCCGGAACCGGGTCCGCCGCCAGGCTGTGCAGATAATTGCCGATAGCCTTCAGATCCGCATCGCTCAGGTATTGGGTGCTGTGGGTCACCACCTCGCCCATCGGCCCGGCGACCGCCGCGTGTTGGCTGCGGCCGGTTTTCAGCAGCGCCATGACCTCGTTCGGCTGCATGCCGCGCAGATCCGAGGCATACCAGCCGTCCAGCTCAGCGCCGCTCAGGAAGGCCGGTTCTTTACCGTCCAACCCTTGCTCCTGCATGGCCCAGCCGCGCGGCGTATGGCAGCTGCCGCAGTGCCCCGCGCCCTGCACCAAATAGGCGCCGCGGTTCCACTCGGCGCTCTGCTGCGGATCCGGCCGATAAACCTGGTCGTCGTGGAACAGCCGGTTCCACACCGCCAGCGGCCAGCGCATCGACAGCGGCCAGCTGATGTCGCTGGCGCGGTTGGCGGTGCTCTGCGCCGGCACTTCATTCATCAGGTAGTGGTACAGCGCGCGCATGTCCTCCGCACTCATTTTGGCGTACGAGGTGTAAGGCATCGCCGGGTACAGCCGGTGGCCGTCTTTGGCGACGCCCTGGCGCATGGCGCGATCAAACTCGTCGAACGAATAGCCGCCGATGCCACGTTCTTTATCCGGCGTGATGTTGGTGGCGTAGATATCCCCCAGCGGCGTCGGGAACTTCATGCCCCCCGCCAGTTCGGCGCCGCCCGGCGCGGTGTGGCAGGCGGTGCAGTCACCGGCTTTGGCCACGTATTCCCCGGCGGACATCGCCTGTGCCGAGCCGCCGGCCACCAGCAGGCTCAATAGGTACAGCGAACGCATGCTCATGCTCCCTCCCTGGCGGCAACCTTGCCGTAGGCCAGCTCGTTAACCGCGCGCCACGCCTGATCGATCGCCGAGTTAGCGTAAGGGCTCCAATCGGAATCGGAGTTGGCGATGGCGATCTTGCCTATTGGCTGACGCGCCGTTTCGATAATTTTCTGCGCTTCATCCTCATCGTCGAACAGTCCGTTGAGGAAGTAGGAATAGCCGTGCGACCAGCGGTTGACGGTGATCGCCTCAATGTCGCGCTGATGATCGAAACCGGCCGACCCCAGCATGCCCTGCAGCTGTTCGCGGATCATCTGCTCATGCACCTCGAACGGCGTGCCCAGCAGCAATGCGCGCCCCTTGCGCGACTGCTCGCGCGGGCTCAGCCCGCTGCCCGGCAGCGTCGGCACGTATACCATGTGCAGGCCGATCGGCTGATTCGGGTCGCGCGGGTGCTGGTAACCCCCCATGCTGACCGGATAGTCCAGCTTCACCCGGCAGTAAGGCGCGGTCGGTGAATACACCTCGTGCACCCCCAGCTTGATGAACGGCTGCCAGTTGCGGATCACCACCTTGCTGTACACCAGCGGCGACTTGACGTTCTGCTTCAGCGCTTCCTGCTGCTCATGCGGCATTTCCGGCACCAGATACGGGATCATCATGTTGTAACCGGCCATCACCACCTGCCCGGCGCGCACCTTGGTCATCTTCTCGCCGGTCATATAGGTGACTTCCACCTTGTCGCCAACGTTGGCCGCGTGCAGGCCGGTGCTGTTCAGGCGCAGCTTCACCGGCGCTTCCGGGCGATCGAGCTGGGCGTAGTCGAACTTCGCCAGCACGATGTCGTTCATATCCTTGCCGCCCGGCGCCACCGCCGGGATCAGATGGCGCACCATCAGGCGCGCCAGCGTGGCGTTGCCGTCCGGGAAGTGGAACACGTAAGGATCGTCGAGATCGGCCTGCGACTCTGCGTCCAGCGGCGGCAGGTTCATGCCGTTCAGGCCGGGCAGATCGCAGATGCGCGCGTCGCTGCAGGAGGTAGCGTCGATGCCCACCGCCTGGAAATCGCTGGTGGTCTGCTGGAAGTAGCGGATCGCCATCTCGCTCAGCCCCACCTTCTCCCGCAGGAATTGGGTATAGCTGTGGGTGTCGAGCCACTCGACCTTCTGTTCCCGGCTCATCTCCGGCAGGTAGTCCTTATCCACCGTATGCAGCGCGATCAGCGCCTGGCGATCGCTTTCCGGCAACGGGAAGTCGCCGATAAACGCCTCATAAGAACGGCCGTTCAGGCGATCATGCGGGATATCGTCCGCCACCATGCGGCCCGGATCGCCGCTCACCACCTTGTCGACGCCGAAGTTTTTGCGATCGAAATACACGCCGCGGCTGAGGTTCAGATCCGGGTAGAAGGTTTTATCGAAGGCCTGCTCCAGCTTGTCGATGCTCACGCCCAGCTTCTGCAGCAGCCCCATTGCCACCGGGCTGAAGTTGGAGCGCGGCGACTGCAGCGACTCGCTGCCGCCGTAGCCGAGGAGAGTGCCGCTTTCGCTGCTGAATTCGTTGCGCTTGGCGTGGCCGCCGAAGTCGTCGTGGTTGTCGATCAACAGGATGCGCTGCTGCGTTCCCTTCATCTGCTGCCAGAAGCAGGCGGCGGCCAGCCCGCTGATGCCGGCCCCCACCACCACCAGATCGAACTCTTCAGCGGCGGGCACGGCGCCGAAATCAAAGACTTTACCGTCGCGCCCCAGTTGGTGAGCATGCTCGAACGATCCCGGATGGTTACCCCGCAGCCCGGTCAGCGCCGGCGGATAGTACAGGGTTTGATTGGCGGTTTGCGGCGACGCGCGCAGGATCTGCATCGGCGTCAGCCCGGCGGCGATGGTAATCGCCACCCCATTAAGAAAATCGCGTCTGGTGATGCCCATAATTGTTTTCCTTTCAATTCTTATTATCAGTCAGACCGGTGAGAAACCGGTCTGAAGGCGCGCTATTTTGCGGATAAATACAGTAAAATCAATGTTTGAACATCACATGCCGGATCGCGGTGTAATCCTCCAGCCCGTACATCGACATATCCTTGCCGTAGCCCGACAGCTTCTGGCCGCCGTGCGGCATTTCGCTCACCAGCATAAAGTGGGTATTCACCCAGGTGCAGCCGTATTGCAGGCGGGCGCTCAGGCGGTGCGCCCGGCCCACGTCGCGGGTCCACAGCGACGAAGCCAGCCCATAGTTGGATTCATTGGCCCAGGCCAGCACCTGCCCTTCGTCGTCGAAGG
>Ga0207713_1003104_pt1 | contig 11524 bp, 10 predicted proteins | sample KBSS64metaG_FD_184404 | JGI IMG/M metagenome (GOLD analysis project Ga0207713, IMG submission 184404) | Switchgrass rhizosphere microbial communities from Kellogg Biological Station, Michigan, USA - KBS S6-4 metaG (SPAdes) (version 2) | ecosystem: Host-associated > Plants > Roots > Rhizosphere >...
ACGCCCACGAACATTTCGACAAAGTCAGAACCGGAAATGGTGAAGAACGGCACGCCCGCCTCGCCCGCAATGGCGCGGGCGAGCAAGGTCTTGCCGGTGCCGGGCGAGCCGACCAGCAGCGCGCCCTTGGGGATCTGGCCGCCCAGCTTGGAGAAGCGGCTGGGATCGCGCAGGAATTCCACGATTTCCTGCAATTCCTCGCGCGCTTCGTCGATGCCGGCAACATCGTCGAACGTGACGCGGCCCGAACGCTCGGTCAAGAGCTTGGCCTTGGACTTGCCAAAGCCCATCGCCCCCGAACCGCCGCCCTTCTGCACCTGGCGCAGGGCAAAGAACGCCACGCCCAAGATCAGCAGGAACGGCAGCGATTGCGCCAGGATCCACACCAGCATGTTGGGCTCTTCCTGCGCCTTGCCGGTATAAGGGACGTTGTTGTCCTGCAACAGCTTGGGCAGCAGTTCCTTGTCCCCCTCCACCGGCGTGGTGGTGAAGGTCTGGTCGTTCTTGAGCGTGCCGGTGATCTTGTCGGAACCGATCTGCACGTCGCGCACGGCGCCTTCCGCCACGCGCGCGCGGAAATCGGAATAGCCGATCTGCGTTCCCGACACGTCACCGCGCGCCCCGAACATCGACACCACGAGCAGCAGGGCAAGGAAGATGCCCCCCCACACGAGTAGGCTCTTGATCCAGGGATTCCCCTGCGGCTGGTCGTCGTTCATGGGCGTCACGAAATCCTTTCACCGGGAAAGGTAGGTGCGATCCGCTGAATGGCAAGTTGCCGAATCGCCCAGACCCTGCCCAAGGCCACAATAACGGCACGCAGCCGGCGGTTTTCACCCCGCCCGATGGGGCGGAACCCTGGAAAAGTGCCACAAGGCGCCCTGCCCCGCCCCGCGCAGCCCCGCCAGCGTGGCCACATGGCCCGCCACCAGCGCCGCATGCCAGCGGGCCAGTTCGGTTCCGCGCGGCATCGGTCCGGCATCAAGCGCCTGCAACACGTGTTCCAGCAGCCGCAGGCCAAGGGCTTGCGGCAAGCCATCGGGCACTGTCAGCACGCCGCCCCCTCCTTCGCCATCACCCCTGCCCTGCCAGCCGGCCTCGAACAGGCGCTGCGCCGTCCAGTCCAGCGCGGCATCGGCCTGCGCCAGATGGTCGGCGCTTTCCGCCCAGCCGGCGCTCTCCACCCAATCGGCACTGGCAAGCCCGGCACGCACGCGAACGCGTTCGAACCTGGCATCGCGATTGGAAGGATCGTCGGCGGCGCAAACGCCCGATGCGGCCACGACGGCAGCCAGGTCGGCACGGCGCCAGCCCAGCAGGGGCCGCAACAGGGGCAGGCCGGGAGCGCCCGGAACGCTCGATCGCACACGCATGCCGGCAAGGCCACGCACCCCGGCCCCCCGGTTGAGCCGCATGGCCAAAGTCTCGGCCTGGTCGTCCAGATGATGGGCGGTGGCCAAGGCAGACAATCCCTGTTGCCGAGCCCAGGCGGCCAGCGCGGCATAGCGCGCCGCGCGGGCGCGGGCCTGGATCGCGCTGCCGCTTGCGACGGAAATCTCCAGGATCTGATGCGGCACACCCAGTTGCACGCACAACGCGGCCACGGCGCGGGCCTCGGCTCCGGCCTCGGCCCGCAAACCATGATCGACAGTGGCCACGGCAATCTGGGCAGGCACATGGGCAGCGGCAAGCAGCAGCAGCGCGCAACTGTCCGGCCCACCCGATACCGCCAGCCCGACCCGCTCGCCCGGCGCCAGTCCGAGCGCCGCCCAGTTCTCCGCAAACCGCGTCAGGAAAGCGCCGTCGCGCCGATCAATCGCACTTCACCCCTTTGATCGCGGTATCGTACGCGCCTTTCAGACGCCCTGCGATTTCGCTGGGATAAGCATCGCGCAATTCGGCAAAGGCGCCGCAGGCACGCTTGGTATCGTTGATCCGGGTCATCGCCACGCCCAGGTAGAGCAGGCTGTCGGGTGCGCGATCGCCTTTCTTGTCGCCCAGATAGTTCTGCAGGAACCACTGCGCCGCCGTGCCGGGCTTGCCGTCGTCGAGGTAAGCGCGGCCCAGCAGGTTGCGGGCCAGGCTGATCTGCTTGGACTTGGGATAGGTCGTGACGAACTTGTTCAGCTGCACTTGCGCTTCGGGAAAGAACCCGGCGTCGTAAAGCCTGTAGCCATAGGTATATTCGTCGGCCTGCTTGTCGCTGGTCGATGGTTTCTCGATTGCCGCAACGGCCGCCACGCGATCGGCCGAGGGCTTGGCCGGTACCGGTGCCGGCGTTGCGCTGACAGTGGGTGTCACGGTCGGGGCCTTGCCAGCCGCGCCGCCGGGCGCAACAGGACGCGGGGCGGGAGTGGCAGCAGAGGCACTGGCCGGCTCACCTGCCGGGGCAGCGGGCGGGGATGCGGCGGTTTCCAGCGCGCTCACCCGGCTGTCGAGCTTGCTCAGATGGTTCTGGTTTTCCTCGCTCGCTGCCGTCACCTGGCGCAGCTGCGCTTCCACGGCATCGAGGCGGGCAAGCACGTCGGTAAGCGGGCTGGTGGCAGCAGGCGGCGTGGCCGGAGCCGTAGTGGAAGGCGTGGCAGTGATTTCCGGCCCGAACGTGCGCCCCGCGCCATCGGGGAACACCTTGCGCTGCAGGGCGCGGATTTCCGCCTCGAGCCGGCGCAGCCGCGCTTCGGTGGTTTCACCAGCCACTTGCGCGTGCGCCACCTGCGGCATGGCCGGTACCACGGCCAAGGCCATGCCGAGCGCGGCCAGCAGCGCGGCACGCGGCGGCATTGTCGAGCTGGCCGTGCGAAACTTGGTCTTCATGCTAACTCCCGTCTCGATCATTGCCGCCCCTGCGATGCGCCCCCCGGCGCACGGATATGTCATGCCCGTGTTGCGTTGCGGCAAAGTGCCGCATTATGGCCGCCAAGTCGAGCCCCGCCACCGGCGCAGACCGTCAGTCGGCAGCGGATTCGGCCGCCACGGGCGCCGCTGCCGGGGCACCTGCATCGCCCGATGCGGCAGGCGATGGTTGGGCGATGGCAGACGTTGGCACGTCGGGCTGCTGCTGCACCAGGCGGCGGGCAAGGTTCTGGCGCTGGCCCGTGGCCTGCGCAACAGTCGGCGCGGCGCTGGCGGCAGCTTGCGGTGCAGCCGCCGCGCGATCTGCCCGTGCCCACAGGGCTGCCGCATCAACCGGCACATCCTTGACGATACCCTGCTTGTCAGCGATGCGCGGAACGGCCTGGCCACCGATGGTGATGGCAAGGGCATCGGGCCGGCCGGTCCACAGCTTGGGATCGGCCACGCCGTCGGGAAGGGTATAGGTTTCCCCCTTGGCCAGCAATTTCTGCACCAATTGCTTGCCGCTGCCGTCGTAGAATTTCACCCAGATGCGGTCTTCCTGCGCCGTGAACACCACCGGGCCGGCGGGCCGCGCAGCAGGCGCGCCTGCGGCCGGCTTCGCCACAGCCTGGGGCGCTGCGGCCTTGGGCTCTTCCGGGCCGACCAGCGCCGGCAGTTCTGCCGATGGCCAGTAATAGCTGCGCCAGAACACCAGCCCAAGCCCCAGTACCGCCACCACCAGCAGGCCAGCCAACCAGCTGACCAGGCGCGATGGCGTCTTGGCCGGATCGCCGGCCTCGAACTGGTGGATCACGCGCGGTTCGGGCGCGGGCGCCCGCGCGCTCAACTCGGTACGCACGGCCTGCGCGATCGCGGCTTCGTCCAGCCCCACGGCCTTGGCATAGCTGCGTGCAAACCCCAGCGCATAGGGCCGCCCGGGCAGGCTGTCGTAATTGCCCGCCTCCAGCGCCTCGACATGGCGCGCGGTGATCCGCGTGCGAGCGGCGATGTCCTTGAGCGAGATTCCCTGCGCCTCGCGCGCGGTGCGAAGCGTGGCACCCACGCCGCTTGCAGCCTCTGCGTGTGGCTGGGCGGAACTGAAATCTGACCCATTCGAGTCGGCCAAGGCGCGGCTCCCGTCTTTCTATGCTTGTCGTGCAACCCGGTGGCTTTGGTAAAAAAGCCGCTAAAAGGGGATCGTTGCAATTGCGCGAAAGTCAACCGATTTGCGGCGCGCAACCCCGGAAAAACCGCCGCGCGCCGCCATTCACTGCATGTGCGTCAATCGCAATCGATGCCATGTTGCGCAGCCCATTGCTGCAGTACACTGCGCATGTCGGCTTGCGGTTCGCGCAGCCAACCCTGCATGGCGGCGCGAATCTGCCCCAGATCCACCTGGCAGACCAGTTCCTTGACCGGGCCAACCGCAGCCGGGGTGATCGACAGGCGGGTGATGCCCAGGCCCAGCAGCGCCAGCGCCTCCAGCCGGCGGCCGCCCATTTCCCCGCACACCGTCAGCGCCGTGCCGAACGGCGCCACATCGCGCACCACCCGCGCCAGGAAACGCAGGATCGCCGGGCTCAACCAGTCATAGCGCTCGGCCAGCTTGGGATGCGCGCGGTCTGCCGCAAACAGGAACTGCGTAAGATCGTTGGTGCCGATCGACAGGAACGATAGCTTCGGCGCCAGCAGGTCGAGGCACTCGGCCAGTGCCGGCACTTCCAGCATCGCGCCATAGCGGATCGCTTCGGGCAAGACTTTCTTCTGCCTGCGCAGGAACGCCAGCTGGCCTTCGAACACGGCCTTGGCCGCGTCGAACTCCCACGGCTCGGTCACCATCGGGAACATCACGTTCAGCGTGCGGCCACCCGCCGCCTCGATCAGCGAACGCGCCTGCACTTTCAGCAGCCCGTCGCGTTCCAGCGCCACGCGCAGCGCGCGCCAGCCCATCGCCGGGTTTTCCTCGGTCTCGCCTTCGTTGTGGCGCAGATAGGGCAAGATCTTGTCGCCGCCGATATCGACCGTGCGGAACACCACCGGACGATCGCCCGCCGCCTCCAGCACATCGCGATAGAGCCGCGTCTGCCGCTCGCGCTGGGGCATGGTGGCCGATACCAGGAACTGGAACTCGGTGCGGAAGAGGCCGATACCGTCTGCGCCCGTCAGTGGCAGCATCGGCATGTCGTCGCGCAGGCCCGCGTTCATCATCACGGTGATGCGCTGCCCGTCGCGGGTGACCGGCTCCACGTCGCGCATCGTCGCGTAATGGGCCTGCCGCTCGCGGTTCTTGGCAAAGCGGGCCTCGAATGCCTCGACCAGGCTGGGCGCCGGACGCACGTCGATCACGCCCTGGTCGCCATCGAGCAGCAACTGATCGCCATCGCGCACTTTGCCACGCAAGGCGTGCACGCGGCCAACCACCGGGATACCCATGGCCCGCGCCACGATCACCACATGCGCGGTGAGCGAGCCTTCCTCGAGAATCACGCCTTTCAGCCGCCTCCGGTCGTATTCCAGCAGCTCGGCCGGCCCCAGGTTGCGCGCGATCAGGATCGCATCGCCCTTGAGGCCCATGCTCGCCGCCGTGCCCAGCTGGCCCGACACGATCCGCAGCAGGCGGTTCGACAGATCCTCCAGATCGTGCATGCGATCGGCCAGCAATGGATCGTCGATCTGGCGCATCCGCATCCGGGTGCGCTGCTGCACGCGCTCGATCGCGGCCTCTGCCGTCAGCCCGGAATCGATCGCCTCGTTGATGCGGCGGCTCCAGCCTTCATCGTAGGCGAACATGCGATAGGTCGCGAGCACTTCCTCGTGCTCTCCGCCCACGCCGAACTCGGCCTGGCTCGCCATGCGGTCGATCTGCTCGCGCATCTTGTCGAACGCGCGATAGACCCGCTGGCGCTCTGCCTCGATATCCTCGGCCACGACATGCTCGATCGTCACGCGCGGCTGGTGGAACACGGCCTGCCCCACCGCGAGGCCCTTCACCAGGGTCTGGCCCTTGAGGCGATCGGGCCCGGTAAGATGGTCGGGCACGCCGGCCACGTCTTCATCATCGATCAGCTCGGCATTGGCGATCAGCTCGGCCAGGACCATGGCCACAGTCTGCAGCGCCTCGATCTCCACCTCTTCATAGCGGCGCGGATCGACATGCTGAACCGCCACCACGCCCACTGCGCGCTGGCGGCGCACGATCGGCACCCCGGCAAAGGAATGGAAGCGTTCTTCTCCCGTTTCGGGGCGGAATGCGAAATCGGGATGGGCGGCCGCCTCGGCCAGGTTGAGCGTCTCGATGTTCTGGGCGATCGTGCCCACCAGCCCCTCGCCCACGGCCATGCGCGTAACGTGCACGGCCGCCTGCTCCAGCCCGCGCGTGGCGAACAGTTCCAGCATGCCTTCGCGCAGCAGATAGATCGAGCAGACCTCGCTGTTGAGGTTTTCACCGATCACGTCGACGATACGATTGAGCTTTGCCTGTGCGCCGGATCGCGAGGCCATCACCTCGTGCAGCGAGGTAAGGATCGCGCGGGCAGAGGCAACGGCTGTCAACATGGCCAAAGGCGTAGCGCAGCCCATGCCGTTTGCAAACCGGACCTGGGGCCATTGCGGAAATATTCGTATTACCAGCCCTTGCTGCGCATATCGAAAAGGCCGGCCCCACGAAGGGAGCCGGCCTCGATGAATCCTGAAATAGTCAGTCCAGGTGTTTTCGCTTGGGTCCGGTTTCCCCGGCGCGCATGATCAGTGAATCAGCGCCAGTTCTTCCTTGATGCGCAATTTGCGCCGCTTGAGCTGCGTGAGCAGGGCCGCGTCGGGCGCTGGCCGTGCCATCTCCTCGGAAATCCGGCGTTCAAGGCCGGCATGCTTTGTCTGCAGGGCGTTAACGTGCGTGGTTTCCATGCGTTGACCTCCTGAAGGGCGCGTACCGGGATAGGCCGCGGCCCGGTCAAAACCCGCGCCGGACAAGTCCCGATGCGGCAGGCTTCGTTTACGGCCCCGATGTCTTCGGCTCCGATGGTTCTGTTCTGCGAGTCGTCAACAGTCGGTGCGTTGTCATGGTCCCACATTCGCCGTATCTTGCAAGTGGAACCGCGCCGGGCTGCACCCGCATCGCGTTCATGTGTATGGCGCACTGACGAAATGTGCACCATGAACGGCCAGTGGCAGCAATGCCGCGCTGGCCAGGGGAGGCGACAAGGGCATGGCGTTCGGGTTCGGGGAGTGGTTGGTGTGACCGAAGAGGAAATGCGCAAGCGACTGGAGGCCTTGCGCCTGGAGCATCGCGATCTCAACGTCGCCATCGACGCGCTCAGCTTGAACGGCGTGGCCGACCAGTTGCAGGTGGCACGGCTCAAAAAACGCAAATTGCTGCTGCGCGATCAGATCGCGATGTTGGAAGATTATCTGATTCCCGATATCATCGCCTGAATTCATCGCCAAAATTCAGGGTTTTGCCATTCCGCCGGCACCGCCGTGGCCGGATGGCGAAGCGTTTCGTATCGAGACACCGTAAAACCCGCCAGCCTTTGCAAGGGCCGGGCCATTGTGCCCTCCCCGTCAACAGCCCTAATGCGATGGTAACCATTTCTCCTCCGTCGCGCAGATCATCACCATGTCCGCTTTGCCCAGCGCCAATCCGCGCATCATCGAGGCCCTTTACGAGGAAGCCTTGCTTCTTGCCGATCGCGCGCGCTGCGAATTTGAAAACCTGCGCCGGCGCATTGCCGACCACGGACCCGATGCCCAGCCCACCTTGGGCGACGACCGCGATCTCATCCATGTCCAGGTCAGTTGCGAGGCCCTGCGAACCACCACCCGCATCATGCACTGCCTGGCGTGGCTGCTCAATCATCGTGCTTGGTTTGCCGGCGAATTGAACGAATCGCAGCTGCGCCGCCATGGTCGTCTGATCGCCCATTTTCCCGGCACCGATCCGGCCTGTGTCGTCCACCTGCCGCCCGCTGCGCAAGTTCTGGTTCACGAAAGCGAGCGCCTCTACCAGCGCCTGGGCTATCTCGATCGGGCATGGCAGGCCCAGGGCGCGCAGGCTTGCGATCCCATGCCCGCCGCCTTGGCGCGCCTGCGCGAAAGGCTGGGCGTCGCACTGGCCGAGGCGGGTTGAACTTGCACGCAGAGCGCCGCATCCCCATAGCAGAGTGATGGCCAGCCCTTCGTTTCCAGATCGTTCCACGTGGAACACCGGCACGGCCCAGCAGCTCGAACCGCTGGTGCGACGGGTGCTGGCGCCCAATCCTTCGCCCTATACCTACACCGGCACGCAAACTTACGTGGTCGGCTCCGGTCGCGATGTGGCGGTGATCGATCCCGGCCCGGCAGGTACCGGCGTGGCGGGTCATGCCGATACCAACGGCCAGGGCCATGTCGACGCGATCCTGGCCGCCGTGGGCAGCGCCCGCATCGCCGCCATCGTCTGCACCCACACCCACCGCGACCATAGCCCGGCCGCCCGCCCGCTGGCAGAGTTGGCCGGCGCTCCGATCATCGGTTGCGCGCCGCTGGTGCTCGAAGACGATGGCCCGCGCGCCGATGCGGCATTCGATCCCACCTATCGCCCCGACCGGGTCCTGGCCGATGGTGAAACCCTCTCCGGGGATGGGTGGACGATCGAGGCGGTGGCAACGCCGGGTCATACCAGCAACCACCTGTGCCTTGCTCTGCGGGAATCGGGTGCCTTGTTCACGGGCGATCATGTCATGGGCTGGTCAACCAGCGTGGTATCGCCGCCCGATGGCGACATGGCAGCCTACATGGCCTCGCTGCAAAAGCTTTACGATCGGCGGCAGGACCGCATCTATTATCCCGCCCATGGCGATCCAATCGCCAATCCCCACCAGTTCGTGCGTGGCATGATGGGCCACCGCCGCCAGCGCGAGAGGCAGATTCTGCGCCGGCTGGACGTGGGCGACCGCGATATCCCCACCATGGTGCAGCACATGTACAAGGGGCTGGACGATCGCCTGGTGGGCGCAGCCGGCCGTTCGGTGCTGGCGCATCTGATCGATCTGGAACGCCAGGGGCGGGTCGTTCGTTCGGGCGAACAATGGACCACACCCCGTTGAACGCGCCCGATCCGGTCGTCTCTCCCGCCAGCGTGCCCCAGGCGCGCGCGCGCCGCAGCGCATTGCCGTGGCTCTTGTTCGTCGCCGCGCTGGCGCTGGCCGGCCTGTTTGCCTGGCTCTTGTGGAAGCCGCAGGACATCGGCGATCCGCTGGCCACCAGCCTTGTCGCGTTCGAGCGGCAGAACAGCCTGACCGTGTTCAGCGCCGAACTCGCGCCCGTGGTATCGAGCGACGACAGCCGGCTGTTCGGCCTCGTGCAGTCCAAGCAAGTGGCCGTGATTCCGGCGCGCGTCGATTACACCATCGACCTTTCGCAGATGAACCGCGATCGCATGGCCTGGAATGCCACCACGCAGACGCTATCGGTGCGCCTGCCGCCGCTGCGGCTGAGCCGGCCCAATCTTGACGAGGCGCGCGCGCAATACTTGCGCGAAGGCGTCTGGATCACCCGCGCCGCGCAAGACAAGCTGACGCGCGACAACACCCGCCTTGCCGAACAACTCGCCAGCAATCAGGCTGCCAATCCGGTGCTGATGGGCCTGGCGCGCAATTCGGCCAAGGATGCTGTGCGCCAGAACCTGGCCATTCCGCTGCAAGTGGCAGGCTTTGGCAAAGTGAGCGTCAACGTCACGATCGACGGCGATACGGCCCCTGCCGGGCGATAAGACCGATCCACCCTTGGCATCGGGCGCGCGGCCCCCTAAATCGCGGCCAACGCCGGGCTTTCACGTCTTGCCCGGAACAGGAGCGATCATGACGGCCCAGCCCACCAACTTGTCCGGCCTAGACCTGCGCGCCGAGATCGACCGCCTGCGCAAGGAGCGCAAGGCCGTGATCCTGGCGCATTATTACCAGAAGCCGGAAATCCAGGACCTGGCCGATTTCGTCGGCGATTCGCTCGAACTGTCGCGCAAGGCAGCCGATACCGATGCGGAAGTCATCGCCTTTTGCGGGGTGAAGTTCATGGCCGAGACGGCCAAGATCCTTTCGCCGGAAAAGATCGTGGTGCTGCCCGATCTAGATGCCGGGTGCAGCCTGGAGGATTCCTGCCCGCCCGACCAGTTCGCCGCGTTCCGCGCCGCGCATCCCGACCATATCGCCCTGACCTACATCAACTGCTCGACCGAGGTGAAAGCCCTGTCGGACGTGATCGTGACGTCATCGAGCGCCGAAACGATCCTCGCCAAGATTCCGCCCGAGCAGAAGATCATCTTCGGCCCGGACAAGCACCTGGGCGGCTATCTCAACCGCAAGTTCGACCGGGACATGTTGCTGTGGCCCGGCGTGTGCATCGTGCACGAGGCGTTCAGCGAGACCGAGTTGGTCAAGCTCAAGGCGCAGCACCCCGGCGCGCCGGTCGCCGCGCACCCGGAATGCCCGGCCCATATCGTCGACCATGCCGATTATGTCGGATCGACCAGCGGCATTCTCAACTATGCCAAGGCGATGGCAGGCGATACCCTGATCGTGGCGACCGAGCCGCACATCATCCACCAGATGCAGCTGGCCATGCCGGACAAGACGTTCATCGGCGCACCCGGCGCGGACGGAAACTGCAACTGCAATATCTGCCCCTACATGGCGCTCAACACGCTGGAAAAGCTCTACATTGCGCTGCGCGACCTGACGCCGCGGATCGAGATCGAGGAAGGCCTGCGCCTGGAAGCGAAGAAAAGCCTGGATGCCATGCTGGCCATGGCCAGCGGCACGGTGGGTTCGGGCGATCTCGGCCGGCGCTGACCATTCCTGACGCCCTGAACCAAAAGCCCGGGAGCCAATCGGCCACCCGGGCTTTTTCTTTGCTCGCTTCAAGCAAAACCAGCAGCACAGACCATCATTCAATCTTGCAAGATAGCTGGTTTGCGCCCAGATTGAGTTTCAAATGAAAACCAATCAATTGTTCCTGACGAAGAGGCCTGCATGACCCTGTCTTCCAGCCATTCCCACGCGGCGCTGTTCCAGCCGATCGACTTTGGCGCCCTGGCGCTGCCCAACCGCATCGTCATGGCCCCACTCACCCGGGGCCGCGCCGGGCGCGATGCCACGCCAACCGCCATTATGGCCGAATACTATGCCCAGCGCGCCACGGCCGGCCTGATCATTTCCGAAGCCACGGGCATCAGCCGCGAAGGCCTGGGCTGGCCTCATGCGCCCGGCCTGTGGACCGAGGCACATGTGGAGGGCTGGAAGGCGGTGACCGAGGCCGTCCACCAGGCAGGAGGGCGCATCGTGGCGCAGCTGTGGCACATGGGCCGCATCAGCCATCCCGATCTCAACGATGGCAACCCACCCGTGTCGGCCTCGGCCACGCGCGCGCCCGGCCAGGTGCACACCTACGAAGGCAAAAAGGACGCCGTCGACGCACGGCCTCTGCGCCTCGATGAAATGCCGCGTGTGCTCGATGATTATACCCGCGCTGCCGAAAATGCCCGGAAAGCCGGGTTCGACGGGGTCCAGCTCCATGCCGCCAATGGCTATCTGATCGACCAGTTCCTGCGCGACAATTCGAACTTCCGGACAGACGAATATGGTGGCAGCCCGCAAAATCGCGTGCGTTTGCTGCGCGAAGCGATGGAACGGCTGATCGCTGTCTGGGGCGCTGAGCG
>Ga0207713_1003110_pt1 | contig 11510 bp, 9 predicted proteins | sample KBSS64metaG_FD_184404 | JGI IMG/M metagenome (GOLD analysis project Ga0207713, IMG submission 184404) | Switchgrass rhizosphere microbial communities from Kellogg Biological Station, Michigan, USA - KBS S6-4 metaG (SPAdes) (version 2) | ecosystem: Host-associated > Plants > Roots > Rhizosphere >...
CCTGAATGAGCGACGAAGCCCAGCGCTGGAAAGAGAAATACCTCAAAAGCATCGAACAACAGGAAAAGCTCGAACGTCGATGGGACGCCCGGCTCGACCTGCTGCGCCGCGGCCTGGTGCGCAGCACCCTGGCGGCGGAAGGCACCGACCGCGTGGTCGATCAGTGCATGAAAGAGATGCGCGACGTGGTGCGCACCGATGACATGGACGCCGGCCTCGCCGCCCTGCTGCCACGCCTGGAAAAAGCCGTGCTCGATTCCGAGCAGCGCCGGGAAACCCGGATCGAGCAGGTCAGCACCGCACTGACTGCACTGGTCACTCAATTGCAATCCCTGCCGCTGCCCCGAGAAGTGGCCCAGCCGCTGAAGAAGTTCGCCAAGCAGCTGGACGGCCGGGTGAGTCAGGCAAGGGAAATGCCGCTGCTGCTCAGCGAACTCAGCGGCCTGCAGGGCAAGGCCTTGAGTCAGCTGGCGACGCCGACGGAACCGGGGCGTCCCGGGTTGTTGCAGCGCCTGTTCGGCAGCCGCGACAGCGAGGAAACCCCTGCTCAAGTGGCCCAGGCTCCTGCGGTGACCCCGTCAGTGCAGCCAGAGCAACCACCCGTCACACATGAAGCTGTGCCAGCGCCGCAAGCGCCTGTTACAAGCGCTGAACAGGTCGCCACTGCGCCCGTCAGCCCAGCGCTGATCGCCGCCCCCGTGGCCGAACCATCCAAAGCTCCAGAGCCAATCCCAGAAGACTTTACAGAGCCGGAGGTGGTCGCATTTGAGCCGGCCAGAATCCTCACCGAAGCGCCCAGCGCTCCCAGCGAACCAGAACCCGTCGAGCCGGAATCAAAGCTGCAACCCTTCACGCCTCCTCCGGTTTTCGCGCCGGCAGTGCCCACGGCCATCAACCCCGACGAGTTGATCCTCCCCGGCGATACCCCTCCGCCCGTGATCCTCGACAGCCTGCCCCTGCCCGAACCCATCGCCCAGGCATTGGCCGCCATCGATCCGGAACAATCCGAGCATGACATTCTCTATGCCCTGCCGGACTCGCCAGAGCCGTCCTACAGCTCGGTCGCCCGACACATCGAAGACACGCTGATTGGCTTGCTGGATGACCTGACCCTGCCGGAGCGCCACCGCCCGCAAGCCGAAGCCATGCGCGACCGGCTGAAAAATGGCCTTAACTGGTACGAACTACTACCGATCCTCGACGATCTTGCGACATTGATGCTGGCCATCACAGACAGCGGCCAGCACGAATTCGAAGCTTATCTGCAGCAACTCAATGAACGCCTCGAGGCATTCCAGAGCAACTTGCAGGCTGCCAGCGAAGGACACGCCGACAACAGCTCCGCCGCGAGAGCAATGGACACGCAGATCCGCGAACAGGTCGACGGCTTGCAGACCAGCGTCCAGGAGGCGGCGGATCTGAATGATCTCAAGCAAGTGCTGGAAAACCACCTCGAGGGCCTGCTCGGCACCATGGATCAGCACCAGAAGCAGCGCGACGCTCGGGAACAGGAAGTCGCCGGACGCCTGAAAAGCCTGGCCGAGCGCGTCGCGCACATGGAGCAGGAAGCGCTGGGCTATCGCGAACACCTCGAAGAGCAGCGCCAGAAAGCCCTGATCGATCCGCTCACCGGCCTGCCCAACCGCGCGGCCTGGACCGAACGGCTCGAACATGAAATCGCCCAGTGGCAGCAGCACGGCAACACTCTGAGCCTGGCCATGCTCGACCTCGATCACTTCAAGCGGATCAACGACAACTACGGGCACCTGGCCGGTGACAAGGTGTTGAAGATCATCGCCACAGTCCTGCGCAAGCGTATGCGTGGCAACGATTTCATCGCTCGTTTCGGCGGTGAGGAGTTTGTCCTGCTGCTTCCAGCCACCCCACCAGCGGTCGGCGCCAAACTCCTGGAAAACCTACGCGCCTCCATCGAGGCCTGCCCGTTTCACTTCAAGGGCGAGCGCGTCACGATCACGATCTCAATGGGACTGGCGGCGTTTCGGCCGGGAGAACACAGCGATCTGGTGCTCAAAAGAGCCGATCAGGCGCTTTATCGGGCGAAAAACGCGGGACGTAACCGGGTGGAGCTGGGCTGAGGCAATTGTTCCATATTGTTTAAATCAGCCCTTTAAGCGTCGAAGCGCAAGGCGATACGTTACACTGTTGCATTATCGTCTTGCGTGTACTGCCCTCTGCCATGAAATTTTTTACCCTCCTCGCGTCGCTCCTCTTACTGGCCGGTTGTGCCAGCGGCCCGCGTTTTGACACCAGCCATCCTTCGGTCAATCACGACAGTCGCGTGCAGTTTGTGATCGTGCACTACACCTCCGCCTCGCTTGAACGCTCACTTCAGTTGCTGACCCACGGCGAAGTCAGCAGTCATTACCTGATCGGCGACGACAAGAGCGCCACCATCTACAAGCTGATGGACGAAAACCTGCGGGCCTGGCATGCCGGAGAAAGCGAATGGCAAGGCCGGACCTGGCTCAACTCCAGCTCGATCGGTATCGAGATCGTCAATCCGGGCTTCAAGGACACACCGACCGGTCGCCTCTGGTATCCCTACAGCGAAGCCCAGGTGCAATCGCTCATCGTTCTGCTCAAGGACATCAGCAAACGCCAGGGCATCAGCCCGCGCCACATCATCGGCCATAGCGACATCGCCCCGTTGCGCAAGCTCGACCCGGGGCCGCTGTTCCCCTGGAAGCGCCTGGCAGCCGAAGGGCTGGGGCTCTGGCCCAATGAACAAGCGGTGGCACGCCAACAGGCGCAGTTCGACGCCGAACTGCCGAGCATCACCTGGTTCCAGAGCCAACTGGCGCGCCTGGGCTACTCGACGCCGCAGACCGGCGAGCTGGATGTGGCGACCCGGCACGTGCTCGCGGCCTTCCAGATGCACTACCGCCCTGCGCGCTTTGACGGCACGCCGGATGCGCAAACGGCAGCGTTGCTGCTGGTGCTGAATCAGACAAAATAATGACGCCCGCCCGACGGTCAGGGCGAAAATGCAATCAGCAGCTATAACTCATTGGTAATTCTTCGGATATCCATGATGGTTGCTACCCGAGAGACGCTGCGTAGCTGGTTTTATCGCCCCTGGTTTCTGGCGATGATCGCGGCTGTCCTCAGTGCGAGCCTGCTGATCACCGGTGGGCTGTTCGTGGCCATGCGCCAGGTCGAACAAAGCGAAAGCCAGGAAATGAACGCTCAGGGCGAGCGGTTCCTGGCGCGTCTGGAGCAACTGTTCGGCCAGTTGCGCGAAAGCCTCGACGACCTCGAAGCCCAGCCCTTGCGAAGTTGCGACGACGAAATGATCGCCACGTTGCAGCAAGTGACGTTCAACTATCGCTTCGTCTATGAAGCGGCCTACATGGATGCCACGCGGATCTGCTCGAACCGCCCGCGTCAGGAAGGCCTGTCGGTGATCCGCCCTCCGGACATCAAAGGCCCGACGTACAGCTATTGGCTGAACACCACCACCGAACCCGATGAAAATCGCGCAGCGTTGATGCTCGGGCGCGGCAACTTTCGCGTGGCCACCTCACGCGGGCATCTGACCGACATGGTTGATCTGTCGCCCGGCAGCAGTCTGCTGGTGGTGCTCGATCATGGAACCCGAGCGATTCCGGTACTTGGCGTGCCACAGGCCTGGCCACCCACCGAGCCCTGGCCGCCGAAAACCCCGAATGCGCTGCAAGTTACCCAGTCGCACCTGATCTATCGCATGCCCACCGACAACCCGGAATACCAACTGGTGCTGATCAGCCCACGCACGGGCATGCACATTCCGGAGCTCTGGTGGTGGATGGTGCCGTTCTGCCTCGTGCTTGGGGCGTTTGTCGGAGTTCTGGTGTTCTGGATCGTCCGCCAGCGCCAATCGCTGGACGCAGAGCTGCACGGCGCGATCCGCCGGGGCGAATTGCAGGTGCTGTATCAACCGATCTTCGATCTCGACAGTCGCAACTGCGTCGGCGCCGAAGCCCTGCTGCGCTGGCGCCGGCCGGACGGCACGCTGACCAGCCCTGACCTGTTCATCCCGATGGCCGAGAACACCGGGCAGATTCGCCAGATGACCGACTTCGTCCTGCAACGCTTGCTCGAGCAGCTCGGCCAGCTGCTGCGAGCCAATCCGCAACTGTACATCTCGGTGAACCTGGCCGCCTGCGACGTGATGGTGCCGCGCATCGGCCAGGTCATGGCGCGGCTGTTGACCCTGCACCGGGTCGCGGCGCGGCAGATTGCTTTTGAGGTGACCGAACGTGGCCTGATCGATGTGGTGGTGGCCCGGGAAAACCTGCAAGCGCTGAGGGATGTCGGCCATCAAGTGCTGATCGACGATTTCGGCACCGGTTATTGCAGCCTGGCGTACCTGCAAACCTTGCCGGTGGACTGCCTGAAGATCGACAAGGCATTCATCGACGCCCTCGGCCATGACGCCGCCAGCAGCGGTGTCGCGCCGCACATCATTCACATGGCCCAGGCCCTGGACCTGAAAGTGATCGCCGAAGGTATCGAATTCGAGTCCCAGGCGGCACTGCTGAGCAGCGAAGGAGTGAAGTTCGGCCAAGGCTGGCTGTTCGCCCACGCCTTGAGCGCGGTGCAGTTCATCGAGCTGATAACACGTGGACGGCGACTCGCCGGGCGCCGGTTGGACGATGAGGCCTAGACCGCCAGCGCCATGTAGAACTGCGTGCCCTGCCCCGGCCGCGAGTAAACACCCATTCGCCCACCGTGCAGCTGGACGATTTCCTTGCACAGCGCCAAACCGAGCCCGGCCCCGCCCTTTTTCCTGCCGACCTGGACGAAGGGTTCGAAGATCCGCCCCTGCTGACCGTAGGCAATCCCTTCACCGTTGTCTTCGACGCTGATGATCACCCGCTCGCCATGGCGCCGGGCCTGCAAGCGGATCAGCCCGTCGCGCGCGGTGTGGCGCAAGGCGTTGTCGATCAGGTTGTCGAGGACTCGATCAAGCTGCGCCTGATCCGCCTGCAAGCGTGGCAGCGAGCCCTGCGCTTCGACATTCAGGGCAACGCCCTTCTGCGCTGCTGAATCGGCGAAACGCAAACGCGCCCGCTCCAGCAGTTCCTCGATGGAGCAAGGCGCCAACGTAAGTTTTTGCAAACCACTCTGATAGCGCGAGAAGTTCAGCAGATCGTTGATCAGCTGCATCAGGCGCTGCATTTCCTCATTAACCGTGTCGAGCAGGTCGGACTCCCGAGACTCCTCAGGAAACTTGGCCCGTTCGCGAAACAGCCCGAACGCCATGTGCATGCCCGTGACCGGTGTGCGCAATTCGTGAGACGCACGCAGGACAAACTCGCTGCGTACCCGTTCGAAGGCGCGTTGCTCGGTGACGTCATGCAAAACCATCACAGCACCGAGGATATGTCCCTGGGTATGACTGACGGGCGTCAGGCTGTAGGTCAGCAGGCGCGATTCGCCATCAACCTCGATGCTCAAATCTTCCGGTGCCCGTTCAAGGGTACCGCCGCGCAGTACCAATTGCAGTTGTGCATCCAGCTCGGGTCGCTGAAGCGCCGTGCCGAGGCCCTCGCCGAAGCGATCGCTGTCCCAGCCCAGTTGCCGCTGGGCCACCGGGTTCAAGTGTTCCAGTCGACCCTGACGGTCGATCATCAACAAGCCGTCATCGATGCTGTCGAGTACCGCTTGCAGACGCTGCTGGCCGGCAAGCAATTCGTCGACGTTGGTCGCCTGATGTTCGCGCAGGGCTTCGGCCATGAGCCCGAAGCGCCGGGTCAGGAGGTTGATCTCCATCGCCGAGGACACTGGCAGGGTCACTTCGAAATTGCCTTGGCCGATATTGTCCGCCGCTTTGGCCAGCGCTTCGATCGGCGCACCAAAACGCCGGGCAATGCCCTGGGCGGTAACGAAGCCAATGATCAGCACCGCCAGCCCCACCAGTCCCAACAGGCCAGCGATCAGCAACGCGCGGTCGCGAGCGGCGTGCTGGACCGAATTGATGTTGTTCAGCGCGTGTTTGTGTTCGGTGATCAACCCGTTGCGCAAGGTGTTGAAGCGCTCACGCAAGTCGCCACCGCCGCTCAGGGCAGCAGCCGGGTCGCGGGAGATGTCGAACGCCTGGAGGAAGCTCAGGTAATCGGCTTTGGCCTGACTGAATCCATACTGGCGATCGTCGTCTTTCTGCTCTTGGGCGATGCCCTCGTCGAGCAACTGGAAGTAATGCTGTTTGGACGCTTCGAACGCCACGGGGTCGGGCTTTTCGGCGAGCATCATGATCAGTTGATCGCCGAGTGTCTGGCGCAGCTTGAGCCCCAGATCCAGGGTGACAAAGTTGTTGCGGATCAGCGCCTCCTGAGTGCCGGCCATCTGCATCACACTGACCAGCCCGAGCATCAACCCGAGCAAGGCCACGGTGATCAGCGCGGAAATGCTCAGGAACAAGCGAGTCCGCAACTTCATCGCCAGTTTCATCGGCGGATGCTCACAGGTTGTACTGCTTGCGCTTGCGATACAGGGTCGAGGCGTCGATCCCCAGAGTCTTGGCAGCCTGATCGAGGGTCCCGGCGGTCGCCAGTACTGCGCCGATGTGAGCCTTTTCCAGCTCGTCGAGGCTCAGCGCGGCGCCGACCCGTGGCGCGTTGTTGGCCGGTTGCTCGGCCATGCCGAGGTGGCTGATTTCCACGCGCTCCTGCGGGCAGATGATGCTCGCCCGCTCGACCACGTTGCGCAGCTCACGGATGTTGCCGGGCCAACGGTAGCCCAGCAGTGCTTCGCGAGCCTCGTCGCTGAAGCCCCGTGCCGGACGCGCATACTCCTTCACGAAACGGGCGAGGAAACGGTCGGCCAGGGTCAGGATGTCTTCGGCCCGCTCGCGCAGCGGCGGCAAATGCAGGGTGATGACGTTCAGGCGATAGAGCAGGTCTTCACGGAAACGGCCGTCGCGCACCATGTCCTCAAGATTGAGGTTGGTGGCGGCGAGGATGCGCACATCGGCGCGGCGGGTGACCGGATCCCCTACCCGCTCATATTCCTTGTCCTGAATGAACCGCAGCAACTTGGGTTGCAATGTCAGCGGAAAATCGCCGATCTCGTCGAGAAACAGCGTACCGCCATCGGCCTGATTGACCCGACCGAGCGTGCTTTCGCTGGCCCCGGTGAAGGCGCCACGACTGTGACCAAACAGCTCGCTCTCCATTAATTCGGCGGTCAGTGACGGGCAATTGATGGTCACACAGGATTTCTTCTCGCGCTTGCTCCAGCCGTGAATCGCCCGGGCCAGCTCACCTTTACCGGTGCCGGACTCGCCGAGGATCAGGATGTTGGCGTCGGTGCCCGCCACTTGCCGCGCGGTTTCCAGTACGACTTTCATCGCCGGGCTGTGGGAATCGAGGCCGTCCTTGGGTTTGCGGATCTCGCCTTCGAGGGCTTCCAGACGCGCCGACAGCTGGCGCACTTCAAGCTGCTTGGCGGTCGCCAGGCGCAATTGATCCGGGCTGCACGGTTTGACCAGATAATCGGCAGCGCCGGCCTGAATCGCGTCTACCGCGGTATCGACGGCCGAATGGGCGGTAACGATGACCACCCGCATCCACGGCGCCTGAATGCGCATCTGCGCGAGTACATCGAGGCCGTTGTCTTCACCCAGGCGTAAATCAAGGAAGCACAGGTCGAACACCTGGCGTTGCAGCAGCGCGTCAGCCTGAGCCGCACTGTTGGCGGTGGCGACGGTATAACCTTCGTCTTCGAGGCAATAACGAAAGGTTCGCAGGATGGCGGATTCATCGTCCACCAGCAGAATGCGGCCTTGGTGCTCAGTGGCTGATTCCATTTTTCCTACGCTCCATAAGTGAATGTCTTGGGTTAGTCCCGGAAAAATCGGGCAAGTTGCATGGTTGATTCTGATCGATTCCAGTCATAGCAGGGTAGCTCTCTCCTGCCCTAACGGCTAATCCACTGATTTCATTAGTTTTTTACACATCGCACAGTTTCAGGTCGGTTTCCTGCCTACTTTTCTGACATCCGTACCCTGTCCTCAATTCAAAAATAATGATTTCTCCTACGAAATAATCGTGCATTACGCACGACCCTATGCGGACCATCGTGCAGGATGCGTCGTCAGGAATTTTCATACCGTTTGTAACTAGCTGATTTTATTGGTTTTTTTCAAACAAAAAAGCTGGCACGCAGGCTGCAATACCTCTTTCAGCCCGGGCAGATATGCACTGCCCCAATCGAACAAGAGTGAGGAACCCAGGATGACTCGCCCACGTGCCGCCCAAATGCGTATCTCGCCACTGCACTTGCAGCAGGCCCTGTTTGGCGCACTTGCGCTGCTGATCACTTTGATCGCCTGCCAGCAATACCTGCGCTGGGAGCACAGTCAGCAACCTGAGCCTTTGATCTCGATGGAACACGCGACGCAGACGCACTTCAGCGCCGTCAGCAGCAGCCAGGCCGACAACGGCGCGATGCGCATGATGGACGTCGACCAGCCACAGCCACTGGGCGACATGCCCCGCGAAGAACGCTGGGTTTTCTGATCAACGAATCTGGGCGCCCCCGCGCCGAGACCGGCAACATCCCTAAATAGAAGCAAGGAGAATCACCATGTTGAGCTGGGCAATCACATTCCTGATCATTGCCATCATCGCTGCAGTACTGGGCTTCGGTGGTATCGCGGGCACCGCCACGGGTATCGCCAAGATTCTCTTTGTCGTGTTCCTGGTGATGTTCATCGCTTCCTTCTTCTTTGGCCGTCGCGGTCGAGGTTGAACATGAAGGGTTTAAAGACATTGGCAGCCGCCCTGCTCCTGGGCGGTAGTGCCATGGCGATGGCGGCCAATGACGGCCAGGCGCGGGTCAACGAACTGCTGAGTTCCGACCCGCAATACAGGGAAACCTGGGAAGGCGTGGTGAAGAAGGAAGAACGCCTGCCGGAATGGGTAATGAACCTCTCCGGCGCGCCGGACCAACAGATGAATGCCGTGACTGAAGATGGCGATCAGTATCTGGTGGGGCCGCTCTGCGAATCGCAGGACAAATGCCTCAACCACCGTCTGATCGTCGCCTTCAGCTTCGACAAGAAACATGCTTACGCCATGTTGGTCGATGTGCCCGAAGGACTGCCGGCCGACAAGTCGCCAACGCGACATGCCACCTACCGCTTCCTCGGCAAGCCCGACCAGGGCATGCAGGATCTGTTGATGGAAACGCTGAAGAAAGATCCGAACTGGTATTGAACACGAGGGCAGCCGAAAAGCTGTCCTCCATTGCGTCGGCCCGAGGAAGGCCGGTGCATGACCAGGGGGCCGGGACGTTCTGACTGTTGCAGGGTCGGAGTGACCTACGGGTACAGGGAGTGCCTGCGATGAGGGCCGGGTCAGGGTAAAAGCTGCGACGCAAGTCCGCCAACCGAAGCGGCTCGACGGACTTGCGCTGAGCTTTCAACGTGACAAAACGTTGATCCAGAGCGTTCTGGTCTTCATTTTTATCGCCCACACTGCGTGCGAAAGCATTTCGCGGTGTTTCCTGGCGACCGTATATCGAGAAAGAGTCGATCCACCAAGTCGGACATTTAGTTTCCGTACGTAGGCTTTTTCCTAAATTTTTCGTCGAAATCACTCGTTCAAAAAATAACCAACCTACGCTGTAATGGCCGGTTCACGGCACTTATGCCTGCCGAAATGTCGTATTCGAACCGGTTGGGACGCCAGTTTCATTTAAAAAAGCTCATGCCGATTCGGCATAGGGTAGGCGTTTACGGCATTAGACGGCGCAACCTTGCATCGGAATAGTTGCGCCTTTTTTCGCCTGCCGGAGAGCCGTAAACACGCGCTTCGGGGCACCTTATACGGAGGCAGATGCACAGACTTTTCCGCTGATGAGCGTTCCAGTTCCTGCATGTGCCTGAGTCAAACGCAAGTAAGGGTAAAGATAATGAAGAAGGCAAAGCTTAGCCTCGCCTGGCAGATCCTCATCGGTCTGGTATTGGGAATTGCAATCGGTGCGTTGCTCAACCATTTCAGTGCCGAGAAGGCCTGGTGGATCAGCAACGTCCTGCAACCGGCAGGCGATATCTTTATCCGTCTGATCAAGATGATCGTGATCCCGATCGTCATCTCTTCCCTGATCGTCGGCATTGCCGGCGTGGGCGACGCCAAGAAGCTCGGGCGCATCGGCCTGAAGACCATCATCTACTTCGAAATCGTCACCACCATCGCCATTGTTGTCGGCCTGCTGCTGGCCAACCTGTTCCACCCGGGTGCCGGCATCGACATGAGCACCCTGGGCACTGTGGATATCTCCAAGTACCAGGCGACCGCCGCCGAAGTGCAGCATGAACACGCGTTCATCGAGACCATCCTCAACCTGATCCCGTCGAACATCTTCGCGGCCATGGCCCGCGGCGAGATGCTGCCGATCATCTTCTTCTCCGTACTGTTCGGTCTCGGTCTGTCGAGCCTGCAGTCGGACCTGCGCGAGCCGCTGGTAAAGATGTTCCAGGGCGTCTCGGAAAGCATGTTCAAAGTCACCCACATGATCATGAACTACGCCCCGATCGGCGTATTCGCCCTGATCGCGGTGACCGTGGCCAACTTCGGTTTCGCCTCACTGCTGCCGCTGGCCAAACTGGTAATCCTGGTTTACGTCGCCATCGCCTTCTTCGCCTTCGTGATTCTCGGCCTGATCGCCAAGATGTTCGGTTTCTCGGTGATCAAGCTGATGCGCATCTTCAAGGATGAGTTGGTGCTGGCTTACTCCACCGCTTCCTCGGAAACCGTGCTGCCACGGGTGATCGAGAAGATGGAAGCCTACGGCGCACCGAAAGCCATCTGCAGTTTCGTAGTGCCGACCGGCTACTCGTTCAACCTCGACGGCTCGACCCTGTACCAGTCCATCGCGGCGATTTTCATTGCCCAGCTGTACGGCATCGACCTGTCGATCAGCCAGCAACTGCTGCTGGTCCTGACCCTGATGGTTACCTCCAAAGGCATCGCCGGCGTACCGGGCGTGTCCTTCGTGGTGCTGCTGGCCACCCTGGGCAGCGTGGGTATTCCGCTGGAAGGCCTGGCCTTCATCGCCGGTGTCGACCGTGTGATGGACATGGCGCGGACCGCCCTGAACGTGATCGGCAACGCCCTCGCCGTACTGGTCATCGCCCGTTGGGAAGGCATGTACGACGACGCCAAGGGCCAGCGCTACTGGAACTCGCTGCCGCATTGGCGCAGCAAGGAAAAACTGCCGGCCGGTGACGTTTCGAAAAACTGATCCCGCCCGCAAGGCACCCTGACAAACCCCGGAGAAATCCGGGGTTTGTCGTTTCTGGCGACCCCGCTATCATTCGCCGCATCTTCCGGGGGGATTTGACTGATGCTTAATGGCCTGTGGCTTGGCTTCTTCGTCGTGGCAGCCGTTTCGGCGCTGGGGCAATGGCTGATCGGCGGCAACGCCGGGATCTTCGCGGCGATGGTGGAAAGCATTTTTGCCATGGCCAAGCTGTCGGTCGAAGTCATGGTGCTGCTGTTCGG
>Ga0207713_1003121_pt1 | contig 11491 bp, 9 predicted proteins | sample KBSS64metaG_FD_184404 | JGI IMG/M metagenome (GOLD analysis project Ga0207713, IMG submission 184404) | Switchgrass rhizosphere microbial communities from Kellogg Biological Station, Michigan, USA - KBS S6-4 metaG (SPAdes) (version 2) | ecosystem: Host-associated > Plants > Roots > Rhizosphere >...
CTCCAACTGTCCGAATGCACCAAAACTCAGCCAGAACGGTTAGGTATCGGCAAAATTTGAAGGCCGCTCACTAAGAGACAAAGGTGCCTAGCGCTGTATTCGCCTAGACGCCGGTCTCATTAAGATGATGAAAATCACTTTCGGGCGAGTAACCCGGAAAGAGCTGTCATGGGGCCAGTCAAAAAATGGGCCATTTGCAGCGCGCAGATGATGGAATATCAATCTGCCTGTGTCAATATTTTGTAACCAGCAACATGCGTAGCGAATGGCCAGTAAAAATATGACATGTTTTTGGCGTATTAGACACTTGCCATGATCAGCGCTCCTAGACGATTGAATCCTGTGTCAGCCAATTGGCGAACTGGGAAGGATGATGCTAAATCTGGTCATAAATGGACTGTGAAAGCAAAAAAAGCACTCAAGTAGACTTACGTCTATCTGACAGAAGGAGTTTCCAACGATCAAAGAGCTGAAGAAGCAGAAAATAAAAGCCATATATATATTCTATAAAGATATTTAAAATTACTTTCTTATATCTATAAAGTCACATCTCTGCGTACCTGCCGACCAATCGGCGCGCCGCACGACCGAACCAACACGGGACCTCCGTGAGTTTCTGATCGACGCGCGCGCCTTTGAGCGTGCCGTGCGTGGGAGTGATTTATGTCTGCAGCTTCACCATCGCCAAGCATCGCGCCACAATCTTTCGACATCCGCCCGTTCAGCGGTGCGGTGGGCGCCGAAATCATCGGCCTCGATTTGTCCCGCCCGGTCAATGACCAGGACTTCGCGCGCATTCACCGCGCGCACCTGGATCATCACGTGGTGGTGTTCCGCGACCAACGCATTACCCCTGAGCAGCAAATCGATTTCAGCCGCCGTTTCGGTGTGCTGCAGATCCATGTGCTCAAGCAATTCCTGCTGGCCGGGCACCCGGAAATCCTCATCGTTTCCAACATCATCGAAAACGGCCAATCCATCGGCCTGGGTGACGCCGGCAAGTTCTGGCACTCCGACCTTTCCTATAAAGAACTGCCAAGCCTGGGCTCAATGCTGCATGCCCAGGAACTGCCGTCCGAAGGCGGCGACACGCTATTTGCCGACATGCACAAAGCCTGGGGCAGCCTGCCCGAGGCATTACGCAAAGCCGTTGAAGGTCGATCGGCGGCGCACTCCTATACGGCGCGCTACAGCGAGACAAAATTCGAAGGCAACTGGCGCCCGACCCTGACCCCGGAACAACTGGCCCAGGTTGCCGAAGTGATTCACCCGGTGGTGCGTACCCACCCGGAAAATGGCCGCAAGGCGCTGTTCGTCAGCGAGGGTTTTACCACCCGTATCGTTGGCTTGCCGGAAGACGAGAGCAAGCAATTGCTCGACGAGCTCTACGCCCACAGCGTGTTGCCGCAAAACATCTACCGCCACCAGTGGCAGCCCCATGACCTGGTGTTCTGGGACAACCGATCGCTGATCCACCTCGCCGCCGGATGCCCCAGCCATCTGCGCCGCAAGCTGTATCGCACCACCATCCAGGGCGACGCGCCTTTCTGATTTGTCGGAGATTTGACCATGTCCAAACGTCTACCCTTTGCACCGCTGGCCGCGGCAATCGGCTTGGGGTTCAGTCTGATCGCCGGCAGCCTGGTCGCACCGACCGTGGCCCAGGCCGAAGGTGAAATACGCATCGCCGAACAGTTCGGCATCGTTTACCTGCTGCTCAACGTGGTGCGCGATCAGAACCTGATCGAGAAGTACGGCAAGCAGCAAGGCATCGACATCAAGGTCGACTGGACGCAGCTCTCCGGTGGTGCCGCGGTCAACGATGCGCTGCTCTCCGGCTCCATCGATATCGCGGGTGCCGGCGTCGGCCCGCTGCTGACCATCTGGGACCGCACCCACGGCAAGCAGAACGTCAAGGCCGTGGCCTCCCTGGGCAACTTCCCGTACTACCTGGTCAGCAACAATCCCAAGGTCAAGACCATTGCCGACTTCACCGAGAAGGACCGTATCGCGGTTCCGGCGGTGGGCGTGTCGGTGCAGTCGCGCTTCCTGCAATATGCCGCCGCCAAGCAGTGGGGCGACAAGGAATTCAACCGCCTCGACAAGTACACCATCGCCGTGCCGCACCCCGATGCCACGGCAGCGTTGATCGCCGGCGGTACCGAGCTGAGCGGGCACTTCTCCAACCCGCCATTCCAGGATCAGGCGCTGGCCAATCCAAACGTGCATGTGGTGCTCAACACCTATGATTTGCTGGGCCCGAACTCGCCGACTGTGTTGTTCGCCACCGAAAAATTCCGCAATGAAAACCCGAAAACCTACAAAGCCTTCGTCGACGCGCTGACTGAAGCCGCGACCTTTGCCCAGAACGATAAAGGCGCGGCAGCGGATACCTACATTCGCGTCACCAAGGCCAAGATCGACCGCGCCGAGCTGCTGAAAATCATCGACAACCCGCAGTTCGAATTCAGCGTCACGCCAAAAAATACCTACCCCCTGGCCGAGTTCCTCTACCGCGTGGGCGCGATCAAAAACAAACCGGATTCGTGGAAGGACTACTTCTTCCAGGACGCCAAACCGCTGCAAGGGAGCTGACCGACATGAACGCCCCTTTGCAAGGCCACACGGTCAGCAAACCGAACGTCTGCGCCCAAGCGTTGCTGTCGGTCGATAACGTCAGCCTGGAATACCGCACGCCCCAGCGGGTGGTGCGTGCCACGCACCAGGTCAGCTTCGAGGTCGACCCTGCGGATCGCTTTGTGCTTCTTGGGCCGTCCGGGTGCGGCAAGTCGACATTGCTCAAGGCTGCCGCGGGATTCATCCAGCCAGTCGAAGGCGAGATCCGTCTGCAAGGCCAGCGCGTCCATGCGCCAGGGCCTGACCGGATCGTGGTGTTCCAGGAGTTCGATCAACTGCCACCGTGGAAAACCGTCAAGCAGAACGTGATGTTCCCGCTGCTGGCTTCGAAAACTCTCAAGCGCAAGGAAGCCGAAGAGCGGGCGTTGCACTACCTGGACAAGGTCGGTCTGGCGGCGTTTGCCGATGCCTATCCGCACACCCTGTCAGGCGGCATGAAGGCGCGGGTCGCCATCGCCCGGGCCTTGGCGATGCAGCCGAAAATCCTCTTGATGGACGAACCCTTCGCCGCGCTCGACGCCCTGACCCGACGCAAAATGCAGGAAGAATTGCTGCTGCTCTGGGAGGAGGTGCGCTTCACACTGCTGTTCGTCACGCACTCCATCGAAGAAGCGTTGGTGGTGGGCAATCGCATCCTGCTGCTGTCGCCGCATCCGGGGCGCGTGCGTGCCGAAGTCCACAGCCATCAATACGACTTGCACAGCCTGGGCGGCGTGGCATTCCAGGAGTCGGCGCGGCGCATCCATCGGTTGTTGTTCGATGAAGGCCAGTCGCCGGGAACCGAGCGCGAGCTGGATTTCGCCGACATCCGCATTGCTTATTGAGCCAGTTTGAGAGGAGGGCCCGATGAGCCATTTATCATCCCCGCGTGAAGAATTCGAAACGGTTTTGCAGCCACTGACCAGCGTACCGCTGGAGCGCGAGCTGCCGCTTGGCCAACGCCTGTGGCAACAGGGTTGGCTGCGCAAAAGCCTGATCCTGGTTTTGCTCGCCGTACTCTGGGAAGCCGTTGCCCGTTATCAAAATAACGATCTGCTGCTGCCGAGTTTTGTGCAGACCACACATGCGCTGTACGACGACCTGCTCAGCGGCGAATTGCTGGGCAAAGTGTGGATTTCCCTGGTGGTGCTGCTCAAGGGCTACCTGATCGGGATCGTCCTTGCGTTCGCACTGACGACTTTGGCGGTGTCGACGCAATTGGGTCGCGACCTGCTCAGCACCCTGACCTCGATGTTCAACCCGTTGCCAGCGATTGCCCTGCTGCCGCTGGCGTTGCTGTGGTTCGGCCTGGGGCAGAACAGCCTGATCTTCGTACTGGTGCATTCGGTGCTCTGGGCCCTGGCGCTCAATACCTACGCAGGCTTTCTCGGCGTCTCGGAAACCCTGCGCATGGCCGGTCGCAATTACGGCCTCAAGGGCCTGCGCCTGGTGCTGTTCATCCTGATCCCGGCAGCACTGCCATCGATCCTCGCCGGCTTGAAAATCGGCTGGGCCTTTGCCTGGCGCACGTTGATCGCGGCCGAACTGGTGTTTGGCGCGACCAGCGGCAAGGGCGGTTTGGGCTGGTACATCTTCCAGAATCGTAATGAGCTGTACACGGACAAGGTGTTTGCCGGGTTGGCGGTGGTGATTCTAATTGGGTTGCTGGTGGAGAATCTGGTGTTTGATTCGTTGGAAAGGGTGACGGTGAAGCGGTGGGGGATGCAGCGCTGATCCGTTGAGTCTGCCTGTCAATGATTTGTTAGCATTGCGCCTGAATCAACCCTGATAAGGCACGAGTGCTCACCATGCAACTACCAGACATGAACCTCCTGGTCGCCCTCGACGCCCTGCTCGACGAGGGAAGTGTGGTGGGCGCCGCGCGGCGAATGAACCTCAGCCCGGCGGCCATGAGCCGCACCTTGACGCGTATCCGCGAAGCCATCGGTGATCCGATCCTGGTGCGAGCCGGCCGTGGCCTGGTGCCGACGCCGAAGGCGCTGGAGTTGCGCGAGCAGGTGCGGGACGTGGTGGAGCAGGCCGCGCACCTGTTCCACTCGGCCAGGGTTGTGGATCTGGGCAGTCTGCGCCGGCGCTTCAGTATTCGGGCCAACGATTTTTTCATCGGCATCTATGGCGGCAAGCTGTTCGACACCATGGAGCGTCAGGCTCCGCATTGTGAATTGCGTTTTGCGCCGGAGGGCGATGGCGATGATGAGGCCCTGCGCGAGGGTCGCATCGATCTGAGCGTGAGCAACAACCGGCCGTTGATGCCGGAAGTGAAGGTGCAGAATTTGTTCTCCACCCAATTTGTCGGCTTGGTGCGCGAGGATCACCCCTTGCTCGATCAAGAAATCACCGCAGAACGTTTTGCTGGCTATTCCCATATCAGCATGTCCCGTCGCGGGATCGCTCGCGGGCCGATCGATGCGGCGCTCAACGCCTTGGGGCTGGAGCGGCGAGTGGCGGTGATTGCGCCAAGTTTCCACGCGGCGATGTTTGCCTTGCCCGACTCCGACCTGATTCTGCCGGTGCCCAGGGAGACGCTGTTGAGCGTGCGCCGACTGGGGTTGAAGTTGCGCTCGTTCACCTTGCCCATTCCATTGCCGACTATCGTGCTTAACCAGGCTTGGCACCCGCGCTTCGACAATGACCCCGCTCACCGCTGGCTGCGTGAAACGCTGAAAGCCTGCTGTGACGAAACGTGGCTCGCCGCTCAGCCTGTCTTGGGATGAGCGATGCCCCTGTGGGAGCGACCTTTGTGGTGAGGGGATTTATCCCCGTTGGGTCGCGCAGCGGCCCCTGAAAATGGGACTGCTGCGCTGTCCAACGGGGATAAATCCCCTCGCCACAAAGGCGCGCTCTCACAAGGACTTCCATCGTTGCGTATAGCGCACTTATAACCTGTAGATAAGTCAGTTTTCGTCAGGCCCTTCTGCGCTGGTGATTTTGTTTGAGTTGTTAGTGGAGAGTCTGGTGCTGCGCTAGGGTTTCATGCTGGTAACATAGATTTTCATGGCATAAGCCCAATCATCGAATGTTCGCGAGAGGACATTGCATTAACTTTAGCTCCTGACTTTAACGCGGGTGGCGGCGTATATCCGAGGCATTTGGATTATTTACAGTGGGATACCGCTGATGATGAGAGCGAATTTGGATATTTCTATGTCCGGTGGAAGACGTATCTTCCACCCATCCGCCACCGGTAGGGTTATTACCCGCTATTCTATATTGCGTGAAGACTGGGGTGGAATCACCGGGAGAGGTGTGAGACCTGAGATCGCGCCCCGACGAACCGGTGCCTCCACCACCCTTAATTCGAGCAAACTCAATACTTCTCCCATGTACTCCACCATTACTCGTCCATTTGTCTCCATTAGAGAATAAAGAGGCTTCAATTGAGTCTGGTGTATTTCTGGGGGATCTAAGGTTGGGATTATCGATACCGCGCGCACTCGGTTGTGGGGCGGCCATAGCTACTGGCCATTTCCCTCCGACGCTATGCCCTGATTGCTCAGGGAGGCTTGCTGTATTAGCGCGAAGACGCCAAGGTGGAAGCGAGTATAAGTGTGTTCCCAACTCGCTCAAAAAAGATGGAGAGGGAGAAGGCTTGACGTTGTCGAGGCTTTGAATACGGGCTGACTTTAGCATATTAAGTGCTCCTGAGAGGTCCAAGTTTTCCAAAGGCACTGGTCGACTTTTCCCAAGACCAAATCCACCTTCTTTGATGGAGGTAAACAGGCTTTTCAGACCTCCAATATGCCCCGTCGGATCCGATCTATTAACCGGGTCCCCTACGCAATACATATAAGCATTCAAGCCGCCCCCGCCAAACGGGCTCCAACTGTCCGTACTGTGGAACCGCATCAGCCGAGGGTTGTAAGCACGGTATCCATTACCCAGCAAATACCAGCCGATCCTCGCTTCGCGTATTTGGCCGTTGAAACCCAGCCGGGCCTTGTCTTCCTGCTGCGCGGATTGCTCGCCATAAGCCGAGTAGGCGATGGGATTATGCTTACCATCAACAATGGCACCAATGATTGAAAGGCTATTGTCGGCTGCCAACAATGTCGTGCGTTGCCACGTGCAAGTATTTTGATCAGCAATTTTGAGTTGAGGCATGGCGATGGCCGCCGATTTATGGTCGAGGGATTTAGTTTTACACCTCAAGTCCTCTATCGAGAACTATCAGAACTGATAGTGATTCCCCCCGCTCGTTTGGACCAGATAACAAAAAGGGATATTTGCCAGCATTGCGCCTGAATCAATCCTTATCAGTCACGAGTGCTTGTGATGTAACTACGAGGCCTGGCATCCGCGCTTCGACAATGATCCGCTCACCGCTGGCTGCGTGAAACGCTGAAAGCTTGCTGTGACGAGACGTGGCTGGCAGCGCAACCGGTGGTGAGTTGAACCAATGAACCTGTGGGAGCGAGCCTGCTCGCGATAGCGGGGTGTCAGTCAACGGTGATGGTGAATGTTACGACCCTTTCGCGAGCAGGCTCGCTCCCACAGGGTTTCGTATCGTTGCGTGTAACGCACTTATAACCTGTCGATAAGTCAGTTTTCGTCAGGTCACACGCTTCTTAGAATGTTTCGGACTTCTAATCCCGGAGCTCGCAACAATGACTTCCCTCACGGTCACGGCACCTCTCGCCGCGACCAGCCCGACGGCCGCCACACCACCGGTCTTCGGCCCGCGGATCATCATCGGCCTGGTTGGCGTGTTGCTGGCAGTGCTGGTGTCGGGCCTGAACGAGATGGTGACCAAGGTCGCCCTGGCCGACATCCGTGGCGGGTTGGCCATCGGTTACGACGAAGGTACCTGGCTGGTCGCTTGCTATGCCGCGACCTCGGTGGCTGCCATGGCGTTTGCGCCTTGGTGTGCCGTCACGTTCTCGCTGCGGCGCTTCACCCTCTGCGCCATCAGTGCCTTCACGCTGCTGGGGGTGTTGTGCCCTTTGGCGCCGAACTACGAAAGCCTGCTGGTCCTGCGCACATTGCAGGGGCTGGCCGGTGGCGCGCTGCCGCCGATGCTGATGACCGTCGCCCTGCGTTTTCTGCCAGCCAATGTAAAACTCTACGGATTGGCTGGTTATGCCCTGACGGCTACTTTTGGCCCGGGCCTGGGCACGCCACTGGCAGGCCTCTGGACCGAGTATGTGGGCTGGCAGTGGACCTTCTGGCAAGTAGTTGCGCCGTGCTTGATTGCCATGGTCGCCGTGGCTTACGGCATACCTCAGGATCCGCTGCGGTTGGAGCGTTTTAAACAGTTCAACTGGCGGGGTTTGCTCCTGGGTTTTCCGGCGATCTGCATGCTGGTGATCGGCATCCTGCAGGGCAATCGGCTGGATTGGTTCGAGTCGAGCCTCATTGGTGGCTTGCTGACAGGCGGTACGCTGTTGCTGGTACTGTTTTTAATCAACGAGTGGTCGCAGCCGATTCCGTTTTTCAAGATGCAGATGCTCGGCATCCGCAATCTGTCGTTCGCGCTGGTCACCCTGGCCGGCGTGCTGGTGGTGTTGCTGGCGGTGGTGATAATTCCTTCCAGCTATCTGGCGCAGGTTCAGGGGTATCGCCCGGTACAAACTGCACCCATCACCCTGTTGGCGGCGCTCCCGCAATTGATAGCGCTGCCGTTGGTGGCTGCGCTGTGCAACCTGCGCTGGGTCGATTGCCGCTGGGTATTGGGGGTCGGCCTGAGCATGCTGGTGTTGTCCTGCATCGGCGGTTCGCAGTTGACCTCGGCGTGGATTCGCGACGAATTCTATGTCCTGCAACTGCTGCAGATCTTCGGTCAACCCATGGCGGTCCTGCCGCTGCTGATGCTCTCGACCGGCAGCATCAACCCCATGGACGGGCCGTTTGCGTCGTCCTGGTTCAACACCGTGAAAGGCCTGGCGGCAGTGGTCGCCACCGGCGTGCTGGAAACCCTGACCACGCAGCGCCTGCATTTTCACTCGACCATGCTGGTGGACCGTCTCGGTAACTCTCCCCTGGTCGACAGCGACACCCCGGGCCTTGCCCACCGGCTGCATGAGCAGGCCGTGGTGCTGGCCGCCTCGGATCTTTACCTGTGCATGGCCGGTGTCGCGTTGGCGCTGATCCTGCTGATTTTCTGGCTGCCGACGCGGATCTATCCGCCCCGTGCGCCGACTTGAATGCATCACTGAAACAGAAGGTTTTCATGACGACTCAATCCAAGCAAAAAGTGGCCGTTGGCGTCGCCGTCGTGATCGCGACGGGCGTACTGATTTATCTGCTGGCGCCCGGCCTGTTTGGCCAGCGTACAGAGCAGAGCACCAATGATGCCTATGTCTCGGCCGACTACACACTGGTGGTGCCGCGAGTTGCAGGGTTCATCAAGCAAGTGCTGGTGGAAGACAACCAACAGGTCAAGGCCGGGCAACTGCTGGCGCTGATCGATGATCGCGACCTGCGCGCCGCCGCCGAAGCGGCCGCCGCCGAAGCCGTGGTGGCCCAGGCGCAACTGCAAAATGCCCGGGCGACACTTGAGCGTCAGGCCTCGGTGATCGCCCAGGCACAGGCACAGGTAGTGTCCGCCAAGGCTGAAATAGCCTTCGCTCAACATGAACTGAACCGCTACGACCACCTGGCCGGGGTCGGTGCCGGCACGGTGCAGAATGCTCAGCAAGCGCGCACGCGCATCGACCAGGCTACTGCCCGGTTGGCCAATGTCACGGCGGTGCTGGCGGCGGAGCGCAAGCAAGTGGATATCCTTACGGCCCAGCGTGACGGGGCAGAAGGTGGGTTGAAACGGGCGCAGGCGAAGCTGGAAATCGCCAGTTACGAGCTGTCTTACACACGGATCACCGCGCCGCAGGATGGCATGGTCGGTGAGCGCGCGTTGCGTGTCGGGGCCTATGTCACGCCGGGCAGCAAACTGCTGGCCGTGGTACCACTGGCGCAAGCCTATGTGGTGGCCAACTTCCAGGAAACCCAACTGACGAATGTGCAACCAGGTCAGGACGTGCAGGTGCGTGTCGACACCTTTGGTGGCGCAGTGCTGAACGGCCGGGTCGAGAGCATCGCACCGGCCACCGGCGTGACCTTTGCTTCAATCAAGCCGGATAACGCGACGGGCAACTTCACCAAGGTGGTGCAGCGGATTCCGGTGAAGATCGTGCTGGAACCGGGTCAGCCGTTGGCCGAACGGTTGCGGGTGGGGATGTCGGTGGAGGCCAGTATCGATACGGCTGGTGCGAAGGCCAATGAGGTTGCGCAGCGATGAAGATTTTCGTTGATTGCGATCCCCTGTGGGAGCGAGCCTGCTCGCGAAGAGGCCCTCCGTCTCGACTCACCCTTTGCGCCTTGGTCGTGATGAGCCTGTCAGCCTGCACAGTAGGCCCGGACTTCCAAAAACCTCAGGCACAGCAAGTCACCGAGTGGGCGAAACCATCCAAGGCCGCCGCCAGCCAGGCCAGTGAGGAGACGATGAACGAACGCTGGTGGCAAGTGTTCAACGACCCGAAACTCTCGGCCCTCACTCAACGTGCCCTGAGCGACAACCTCGACCTGAAGCTTGCCAGCAGCCGCTTGCAACAGAGTCGTGCGGTGCGCCAAGTGATCACCGCCGACCGCTATCCGAACACCGCCGCCACGGGAAGCTACGTCCGTAAACGCAACAGCGGCGAAGGCCTGAACGATCCGTCGGGGCATAACGGCAATTCTGCATTCAGTGTCTGGGATGCTGGCTTCTCTGCCTCTTGGGAGCTGGATTTCTGGGGGCGCGTGCGCCGCGAAACCGAGGCCGCCGATGCCACCGTGGAAGTCGCCGAAAACGACCGTCGCGGTGTGCTGTTGTCGGTGGTGGCGGAAACCGCTCAGGACTACATTCAATTGCGCGGAGTGCAGAACACCCGTGCCGTTACCGAACAGAACCTTGAGGTTGCTCGGCACAGCCTGAAACTTTCGCAGCTGCGCCTGGCTGACGGTGTCGCAACGGACCTTGATGTCGCTGAAGCCGCCGCCCAGGTCGCGGCCATCGAGTCGCGCCTGCCAGCACTGGAGCAGCGCCAAGCCCAACTGATCAACGCCTTGAGCCTGTTGATGGGTGAACCTCCCCAGGCGCTGGCGGCCGAGTTATCCACTGACGCGCCGGTGCCGCAAACGCCGCGCCAGGTCGCCATCGGCCTGCCGTCGCAACTGGCCGAGCGCCGCCCGGACATTCGCCAGGCCGAAGCCCGGCTGCATGCCGCGACCGCAAGCATCGGCGTGGCCAAGGGGGATTTTTATCCACGGATTACCCTGTCAGGCAGTGTCGGTTCGCAAGCCATGCAACTGAGCGATTTCGGTTCCTGGGGTTCACGCACGTTCGGCATCGGCCCGCAGTTCAGCCTGCCGCTGTTCGACGGCGGCCGCCTGCGCGGCGTGCTGAACCTGCGCGAAGCCCAGCAACAGGAAGCGGCCATCGCCTATCAGCAAACCGTCTTGCGCGCCTGGCATGAAATCGACGACCAATTGAGCGCTTACAACGCCAGCCAACTGCGCCGCGACAGCCTCGCCGAAGCGGTACGTCAGAACCGCATCGCCCTGCAAACCGCGCAACGGCAATACGTCGAGGGCGTGGTGGACTTCGTCAACGTCCTCACCGTGCAAGGCGCCTTGCTGGCGACCCAGGAGCAATGGGTAGAGAGTTCCACCGGCGTGTCGCTGGCAGCGGTCGGGTTGTACAAGGCACTAGGTGGCGGATGGGAGTCGGTTTATCCGCTGGCGGCGCAACGCTGACTCAAGGTTTAGCCGACAGATCCGCCATGCCCTTGAGCAATTCGATCGGCAAAGGAAAAACAATGGTCGAACTCTTGTCCCCGGCGATCGAACTCAGTGTCTGCATATAACGCAGCTGCATGGCGCC
>Ga0207713_1003131_pt1 | contig 11467 bp, 10 predicted proteins | sample KBSS64metaG_FD_184404 | JGI IMG/M metagenome (GOLD analysis project Ga0207713, IMG submission 184404) | Switchgrass rhizosphere microbial communities from Kellogg Biological Station, Michigan, USA - KBS S6-4 metaG (SPAdes) (version 2) | ecosystem: Host-associated > Plants > Roots > Rhizosphere >...
GGTATCAACCCCTTCACGGCGCATCACCAGAACGGCGGCTTCGATTGCTCTCATTTTGCTCATGGTTTTGTGCCTCTTTACGTTTTGTAATTGTATACAAGTGGCTTTGCGCAGAGTGTATTCACGGCGGACGGCGCAGGTCAATCCATTTTCTCAAGCGCCTGTTTCATTCGTCGGAAGCCCGTTCTGCTGTGGCTTTTCGTCGCATGAGGCGCTTTTCGAGAATTATTGTATACAAAAAAATAATTCATTGTGTTCTATTTGTTGCATCTGGCTGCGGCAGAAAAGCGCAGCCCAACGACTTTCCCAATAACAAAATGAGGACGGCACCATGAGCGCTTTAACCTTGAAAGTCGCAGTCAAGCTGGTCAACGAAGCCATCAGCGCAGGGCGGGCGATCTCCGCCGCACCGCTGACCATTGCAGTACTGGATACCGGCGGCCACCTGGTCACCTTGCAACGCGAAGACGGCGCCAGCCTGCTGCGCCCGAACATCGCCATCGGCAAAGCCTGGGGTGCTATCGCTCTTGGCAAGGGCTCACGCCTGCTGGCGCTGGACGCGCAACAACGCCCGGCGTTCATCGCCGCCCTCAACAGCATGGGGCAGGGCAGCGTCGTGCCGGCACCGGGTGGTGTGCTGATTCGGGATCAGGCGGGGAACGTGCTGGGTGCGATCGGCATCAGCGGCGATCTGTCGGACATCGATGAGCAGGTGGCAATCAGGGCCGTGGAGGCACTGGACCTGCGGGCGGATGCGGGGGTGGCGGCCTGAGTGGCTAAAACCGGATAGTCGCTGAAACGCACAAGCCCGCCCTCACAGGATGATGTGAGGGCGGGCTTGTTTGTGTCTGGAGGGGCGGTCTTCAGTCCGGCTCGCAGCCCTTGAGCACCAACCGGATGATGGTTTGTGCTGCCGCTTCATAGTCGGCTTCGTCGAGCTTGTCCTTGCCGGTGACGGCGGAGATCTGCCAGTCGAAGTCGGCGTAGGTCTGGGTTGCGGCCCAGATGCTGAACATCAGGTGGTTGGGGTCGATCGGGGCGATCTGGCCGCGGTCGATCCAGGTCTGGATGCAGTCGATGTTGTGCTTGGCCTGGCCGTTGAGCTGCTCGACCAGGTCGGCGCTCAGGTGCGGGGCGCCGTGCATGATTTCGCTGGCGAACACCTTGGAGGCGAAAGGCAGGTCGCGGGAGATGCGAATCTTCGAGCGGATGTAGCCGCTCAGCACTTCGCTCGGTACGCCGTCCGGGTTGAACGGGGTCGAGGCCTGCAGGATCGGCACGATGATACTTTCCAGCACCTCGCGGTAGAGGTTTTCCTTGGACTTGAAGTAGTAATAGACGTTGGGCTTGGGCAGTCCTGCCTTGGCGGCGATGTCGCTGGTTTTGGTCGCAGCGAAGCCCTTGTCGGCAAACTCTTCACTGGCTGCACGCAGGATCAGTTCTTTGTTGCGCTCGCGGATTGTGCTCATAAACCCGGTGGTTCCTTGCCTGTTCTGGCGGTTGCGCATGGTAGCACCGGCCTCGCGCGGCGCTCAACAATGCCCCGTGTGGCCTGCAGTCGCGGTATGCTGCGCGGCATTATTCACATAAGGAAACAAGATTCATGGCAGGAAGCAGTTTGCTGGTGCTGATCGACGACATCGCCACCGTTCTGGACGACGTTGCGTTGATGACCAAAATGGCTGCCAAGAAGACCGCCGGCGTGCTCGGCGACGACTTGGCGCTCAATGCCCAGCAGGTCTCCGGCGTACGCGCGGAGCGGGAGATCCCCGTCGTTTGGGCGGTGGCCAAGGGCTCGTTCGTCAACAAACTGATTCTGGTGCCGTCGGCGCTGGCGATCAGTGCGTTCGTGCCGTGGCTGGTGACGCCACTGTTGATGGTCGGTGGCGCCTACCTGTGTTTCGAAGGTTTCGAAAAACTCGCGCACAAATTCCTGCACAGCAAGGCTGAAGACGAGGCCGAGCATGCGCAGTTGGTTGAAGCCGTGGCTGATCCGGCAACCGATCTGGTGGCGTACGAGAAGGACAAGATCAAGGGCGCGATCCGCACCGACTTTATCCTCTCGGCGGAAATTATCGCCATCACCCTCGGCACCGTGGCCGATGCTTCGCTGACCCAGCAAGTGATCGTGATGTCGGGCATCGCCATCGTCATGACCGTAGGCGTTTACGGTCTGGTGGCCGGCATCGTCAAACTCGATGACCTCGGTCTGTGGCTGACCCAGAAGCCCGGGCAGATGGCCAAAAGCATCGGCAACAGCATTCTGCGTGCGGCGCCGTACATGATGAAAAGCCTGTCGGTAATCGGCACTGCTGCGATGTTCCTGGTCGGTGGCGGCATCCTGACCCACGGCGTGCCGGTGGTGCATCACTGGATCGAAAGCGTCGGCGCAGCGGCCGGTGGCGCCGGGTTTGTGGTGCCGATGCTGTTGAACGGCGTGGCGGGGATCATCGCGGGTGCGGTGGTGCTGGCGGGCGTGTCCGTGATCGGCAAAGTCTGGAAAGCCCTGAAAGGCTAAATCCTGAAGCAAACAAAAAGGCCATTCGATTCGCATCGAATGGCCTTTTTTGTGGCTGGCATTTTTACTCGGCGATCTGCAACTTGCGCGACTCGGTGTAGACGTAGCGCACCTTCTCGTACTCGAACGGTGAGTTCAGCTGGCCGTAGCGGAAGCTGGTCTGGTAACGCTTGTCGACGCCGCGCAGTACCCAGACTTCCGGATGGTTGGAGCTGACTTCCGAGACGTTGAGGAAGTTGATCGCGGACTCGGCGGTGTAGTCCACGGCCAGACCTGCGGTATCGCGCAGGTTCGACGGGCCGAGGATTGGCAGCACGAAGTAAGCACCGCCCGGCACGCCATAGAAGCCCAGGGTCTGGCCGAAGTCTTCGTTCTGGCGCGGCAGGCCCATGGCGGTGGCCGGGTCCCAGAGCCCGGCGATGCCGATGGTGGTGTTGAGCAGCAGGCGCGCGGTGGTTTCCATCGAGCGCTTGCCCTTGAACTGCAACAGGCTGTTGACCAGGTTCGGCACGTCGCCAATGTTGTTGAAGAAGTTGCTCACGCCGGTGCGCACGAAGCTCGGGGTGATGTAGCGATAGCCATCGACCACCGGCAGGAACACCCATTGGTCGAAGCGGTAGTTGAAGTGGTAGACGCGGCGGTTCCACTCTTCCAGCGGGTCGTAGACGTTCAGCGCGCTGAGGGTCGAGCGCTCGAACTCGCGCTGATCCAGCCCCGGGTTGAATTTGAGTTTGGACAGCGGCTCCTTGAAGCCGTCGCTGTCGATGACCACCGGTGCATTGGCTTTGCTGTTGTCGGCCTGGGCCATACCTGCACTGAGGAGCGCTGCAATCAGCAGGAGATATTTAGCCACGGAAGAACTCCAGCATGGCGTCGCTGTTGACGCGGTAGTTAAGGTTGCCGCAATGGCCGCCCAGCGGGTAAACGGTCAGGCGATCGCCGAAGGTCCGGCGCAGGAAACCGAGGTCGCCCGGGCCGAGGATCACGTCATCGGCGTTGTGCATGACGGCGATTTTCGGGCTGTCGTGCAGGTAATCCTTCAAGGCGTACAGGCTCACCTGATCGATCAGTTGCAGCAGGCTGCCGCCGTCTGTGCGGGCGCGCCACATCGGGATCACCTGTTCGGTGAGGTAGCAGTCGAAGTCGCACTGCAGCGCACGCTTTAGGAACGGCGTGAGGCTAGTGCCTTCGGTGATCGGGAATTTCGGCGGAGTGATCAGGCCGCGACGGTTGATCAGGTCGGAAGTGAACGCGATATCCGCCGCCGAGAAACGGAACGAGGTGCCGATCAGCATCGCCATCTGTTCGTTGCTCAGGTGCTGCTTGGACTGCTGGAAGTCGTAGAGCAGTGCATCGTTGAGGTCGATGTAGCCTTTTTGCTGGAAGTAGCGGGTCAGTTTGCTCAGCACCAGTTCATAGAAGGTGGTGCTGTTGTTGATGCCCTTGACCTCGGTCTGCACCAGCTTGTCGAGGTTGGTGATAGAGGTGTAGAGGTTGACCGGCGGATTCAGCAGCAGGACTTTCTTGAAGTTGAAGCTGCGCCGGGTTTCATCCAGATGGGCGACGAACGCCGCGTCCAGCGCGCCGAGGCTGTAGCCGCTGAGGTAATAGTCGGTGACCGGCAGTTTCGGGTTCTGCGCCCGCACGGCCTGCATCACCCGGTACATGTCTTCGGCGTCTTCCTTGGTCACGCCGGGAGTGGCGAAACGCGAGGCGGCGCTCATGAAGTCGAAGCTGGTCGGCGATGACAACTGCACCACGTGGTAACCGGCCTTGTAATAAAGCTTCTTCAGGTATTCGTTGAGCGTGCTGTCGTAGCGCGCGCCGGTGCCGGCGATCAGAAAGATCAGCGGTGCGGCCTTGTCCTGGGTGGCGATGCGGTAGGTCAGTTTTTTCACCGGCCAGAAATTGTCCGGCAGGATGAATTCGCGCTCGGGGCGCAGGGTGACGCTGCGATCAGTCTGATCGATGTCGTCGTCCAGTGGCAGATCAGGGCGCAAGTCCGGCGGCGTGGTGGCGATGGTCGCCTCGAACGGGTTGGTCAGGGGATAGCCATAGCTGGCGGCGTCGATATCCACCGCCAGCGCGGACGCACTCAGAATAAGGCCGCCAAACAGGGCGGCGAAGCGCAAGGAACGGAGCATGACTAGATCCCTTAGAGGAAGGTGCCGAATGAGGTTCGCAGGCTATGACCACCGGGTTTGCGCCAAAGTGCCATGCCACGGCACCAAACTGACGGAATTCGGAGTAATAGTAGCCGGACGATACACTTTGCAAGGAAGGAATGACCAGTTAAGAGTTGTTAGTCCTTGCGTATGCGCGGCGGCAGATTAAGCTGGCCGCCGATTTCATCGATTGGAGTGTTCCATGTCCCGCCGCTTGCCCGTGATTCTGCTGCTCGTTCTGTTGCCGCTGTGGCTGGCTGCCAGTTATGGCGCGCGTTATGGCTTCATGGAGGACGCGCAGTGGGTGGGCATCTGCGTGGATGAGGCGAGCCGCTGGGAATGCTCGGTGCGCTCGAACCTGGGCCTGATGATTCATTTCCAGATGCTGGGCTGGGCGGCGGTCGCGGCTGCGGTGATCGGTTTTGTCGTGCCGGGATGGGCAGGGTGGTGGCTGGCGGTGCTGGCGCTGGTGTTCGGGTTGCCGGCGCTGGCGCTGTACAACACGACGCTGGCGGTGTTTGCGGTGGTGATTGCCGGGTTGCGACTGGTCCGGGAATCCCGCGACGCCTGATCGTCAGTCATCGCGGGTAATCTCTATGAGTCAACCCTCGCGAACCCGCAGGCAGCGCCAAAGTGCAGCCACCATCAACACGCTGACCAGCGCCCAACCCCACGCCTGCTGATTCTGCAATCCTTCACGGAACAGCTGCGGCGCAATGCCTGCGCCGATGATGAAGGTCAGCAGGGCAATCTCTCGACGGGCCACTCGCACTGGACGGCACAGGTAAACCAGCGCCGGCAGGATGAACGCCACGCTCGGGAAGCTGCGATAGCGCGGATCGAACACCAACTCCAGCATCATCACCGCAGCGGCAAAACCGGCTGCCGCCACCAGCCAGCCGGCCCGTCGCTCGAAAGCGTTGAACGCCCGTTCACGCCAGCCATTACGGGCGCTCAAGGTCAGCGCGGCATGGGCCAGCACCAACAGATTCAAAGCCGTCAGCAACCCGACCCACAACCATTCGCTGGCAAACCGCGTGGTGACACGGGCCAGATCACTCCAGGCACCGATCGAACAGGCGGCGAGGGCGCCGAGCAGCGGCAGGATCAGTGCCGAACGCGTCGTACTAACCCGACCGCCCAGCAGCAATGTTCCGAGGAAAATCAGCCCGCCGACCGCCAGCCACTGCGACCAGTACGGCACGTTCGACACCGGGCCGGCCAGCACGCCCTTGTCTTGGCGATCAGCATCGAACAGCCCCCAGTAACCGCCGACCGCGCCTTCGCTGCCGCGCTTCCATGGCTGGTCGAACGCTTCGATCAGGTTGTAACGCCAGCCCTCCTTTTCGGCGAGGGTGACAAAACCACGAATGAACTTGGCCTCGTTGACCCGGCTCGGCAGGGCGGTCTCGCGCTGGCGACCTTCGCTCGGCCAGCCGGTTTCGCCAATCATCACGTCCTTGGGGGCGAACTTGTTGCCGAACACCTGGCGCACTTCCGCTACATGATGCAGCGCGGCGTCGATGTTCGACGGATCGTCTTCCCAGTACGGCAGCAAATGAATGGTCAGGAAATCAACCGCCGGCGCGACTTCCGGGTGCTTGAGCCAGAACTCCCAGACATCGGCATAGGTCACCGGCTGCTTGATGTGGCTCTTGACCTTGTTGATCAGCTTCACCAGCTGGGTCGCGGTAACCTCTTTGCGCAGCAAGGCTTCGTTGCCGACGATCACGGCGCTGACCACATCCGGGTTGGCGTTGGCCGAGGCGATCAGCAAGTCGACTTCCTTCTCGGTGTCCACCGGATTGCTGTTGACCCACGCACCGATCATCAACTTCAAACCATGTTTGCGCGCCAGATCCGGCAGCGCTTCGAGGCCGCTCATTGAGTAGGTGCGGATGCATTCAAAGCGGGTGGCGAGCAGGGCGAGGTCGGCGTCCATGCGCTCCGGGCGCAGTTTGAACGGCACGTCGAACGGCGACTGGTCTTTGTCGAACGGGGTATAGGAGGCGCATTGCAGCTTGTGGGTAGGGGTGGCGACGTCCGGCAGGATCACCGGTTTACCGAGGCCGTACCAGAAACCGCACAGGGCAAACAGCCCGAGCAGGCAGGCGAACAGATAGGGAAGAAAGGGGAAACGGGAAGTCGCGGACATGGTCAGGCCGAGTGGCTGCAAAGCGACGCATGTTACCTGCATTTATAAGCAGGTTGGTGGCCCGCACGATTTTGACATGCAAAGTTCGGGCGGATTGTCTGGCGCCAAATATCCGGACGCAGTTAATGGCTTTCTGATGTCGTTTCTCATTGCTTCGAGGTCGCTGGCAGAGCAGGTCTTATCGGGCGTCAGGTTGATGATCAAAAGCGTCAGTACTCCGCTGATGTTCTAACGAGTTTGCGGTCAGGCGTGATGGGGGCGCTGTGCACCATAACAATACGTTGACGATGCCCGGCATCCGCCGGGCGCAGCATTTCGGGGAAGTAACGATGAAGATGCGACGACTTTTAGGCGCAGGTGCCGCTCTGGTACTTGCGATGAGCTCCACTTTCGCCAGCGCTGAAAAACAGACCCTGAACATCGGTTACGTTGACGGCTGGTCCGACAGCGTCGCGACCACTCACGTGGCAGCCGAAGTGATCAAGCAGAAACTCGGCTACGACGTGAAACTGCAGGCCGTCGCCACCGGCATCATGTGGCAGGGCGTTGCCACCGGCAAACTCGACGCCATGCTCTCGGCCTGGCTGCCAGTGACCCACGGCGAATACTGGACCAAGAACAAGGATCAGGTCGTCGATTACGGCCCGAACTTCAAGGACGCGAAAATCGGTCTGATCGTGCCGGAGTACGTCAAGGCCAAGTCGATCGAGGACCTGAAAACCGACGACTCCTTCAAGAATCGCATCGTCGGCATCGATGCCGGTTCAGGCGTGATGCTCAAGACCGATCAGGCGATCAAGGATTACGGCCTCGACAAATACACCCTCAAGGCCAGTTCCGGCGCCGGCATGATTGCCGAGCTGACTCGCGCCGAGAAGAAAAACGAATCCATCGCCGTCACCGGCTGGGTGCCGCACTGGATGTTCGCCAAGTGGAAACTGCGCTTCCTCGACGACCCGAAAGGCGTGTATGGCGCGGCTGAAACCGTGAACAGCATCGGCAGCAAGGAACTGGCGACCAAGGCGCCGGAAGTGGCCAAGTTCCTGAAGAACTTCCAGTGGGCTTCGAAAGACGAAATCGGCGAAGTCATGCTGGCAATTCAGGACGGTGCAAAACCTGACGCAGCGGCCAAGGATTGGGTTGCCAAGCACCCTGAGCGTGTTGCCGACTGGACCAAGTGATTTAAGCCGAAGCGTCTAATCTGCGCTTCCCAGGGCCGCCCGACATGACCGTCGGGCGACCTTTTTTGTTTGCCCACTATTAATAAGCAGGTATGGGCGTTTTCGGCTTGTCTGGAAATTGGCAAAAACGTCATGGCGTTCTACTACTAAGGTCGTCTGGAACCCGGCTCGCAGCCGCATACAGTGGATATGTTCCAAAAATAAAAATCTGTGCTGCGAGGATAAAAACAATGAACGACAGCATTTACCTCTCGATTCAGAACAGCCCGCGATTCAAGGAGCTGGTCAAGAAAAGAGAAAGGTTCGCCTGGATACTCTCGGCGATCATGCTCGGGCTCTACTCCGGCTTCATCCTTCTGATCGCGTACGGGCCGCAAGTGCTCGGGACGAAAATCAGCCCCGAATCATCCATCACCTGGGGCATCCCGATCGGTGTCGGACTGATTGTCTCGGCCTTCATCCTGACCGGCATTTACGTGCGCCGCGCCAATGGCGAGTTCGACGACCTGAACAACGCGATTCTCAAGGAGGCTCAGCAATGATCCGGCGTCTACTGGCTCTTTTGAGCATCGCAGCGTTCGCTCCGGCCGTCTGGGCCGCTGACGCCCTGACCGGCGAAGTCCACAAACAACCACTCAACGTTTCCGCGATCGTCATGTTCGTGGTGTTCGTTGGCGCGACCCTGTGCATCACCTACTGGGCGTCCAAGCGCAACAAGTCGGCGGCCGACTACTATGCGGCGGGCGGCAAGATCACCGGTTTCCAGAACGGTCTGGCAATTGCCGGTGACTACATGTCGGCGGCGTCCTTCCTGGGTATTTCCGCGCTGGTGTTCACCTCCGGCTACGACGGCCTGATCTACTCGATCGGCTTCCTGGTGGGCTGGCCGATCATTCTGTTCCTGATCGCCGAGCGTCTGCGTAACCTGGGTAAATACACCTTTGCCGACGTGGCGTCCTACCGCCTCGGGCAAACCCAGATCCGCACCCTGTCGGCCTGCGGTTCGCTGGTGGTGGTAGCGTTCTACCTGATCGCGCAAATGGTCGGTGCCGGCAAGCTGATCCAGCTGCTGTTCGGTCTCGACTACCACGTCGCGGTGATTCTGGTCGGTATCCTGATGTGCCTGTACGTGCTGTTCGGCGGCATGCTGGCGACTACCTGGGTGCAGATCATCAAGGCGGTGCTGTTGCTGTCCGGTGCCTCGTTCATGGCGCTGATGGTGATGAAGCACGTCAACTTCGACTTCAACACCCTTTTCTCCGAAGCCATCAAGGTTCACGCCAAGGGTGAAGCGATCATGAGCCCGGGCGGTCTGGTCAAAGACCCGATCTCGGCGTTCTCCCTGGGTCTGGCGCTGATGTTCGGTACCGCCGGCCTGCCGCACATCCTGATGCGCTTCTTCACCGTTAGCGACGCGAAAGAAGCCCGTAAGAGCGTGCTGTACGCGACCGGTTTCATTGGCTACTTCTACATCCTGACCTTCATCATCGGCTTCGGCGCGATCCTGCTGGTCAGCACCAACCCGGCCTTCAAAGATGCGGCGGGCGCTCTACTCGGCGGCAACAACATGGCGGCGGTGCACCTGGCCAATGCCGTGGGCGGCAGCGTGTTCCTCGGCTTCATCTCGGCGGTAGCGTTCGCGACCATTCTGGCGGTCGTGGCCGGTCTGACCCTGGCCGGGGCTTCGGCGGTGTCTCACGACCTGTACGCCAGCGTGATCAAGAAGGGCAAGGCCAACGAGAAGGATGAGATCCGCGTTTCGAAGATCACCACCATCGCGCTGGGCGTTCTGGCCATTGGCCTGGGCATCCTGTTCGAAAGCCAGAACATTGCGTTCATGGTTGGCCTGGCGTTCTCCATCGCGGCAAGCTGCAACTTCCCGGTGCTGCTGCTTTCGATGTACTGGAAGAAGCTGACCACCCGTGGCGCCATGATTGGCGGCTGGCTGGGCCTGGTGAGTGCGGTGGGTCTGATGATTCTTGGCCCGACCATCTGGGTGCAGATTCTGCATCATGAGAAGGCGATCTTCCCTTACGAGTATCCGGCGTTGTTCTCGATGATCATTGCGTTCATCGGGATCTGGTTCTTCTCGGTCACCGATAAGTCGGCCGAAGCCGAGAATGAGCGTGCGCTGTTCTTCCCGCAGTTTGTGCGTTCGCAGACTGGGTTGGGGGCTAGTGGGGCGGTTTCGCACTGAGGCTTTTTGTGTAGGTTGAGTTGAATGAAAATGCCCTGGTCGAGAGATTGGGGCATTTTTTTGTGGGCGGTTATCGGATGTTCTTGGGGGGTGGGTGTATATCCGTTGCTGCGGTAACGGCTTCTTAGGGTTTCGCCCTTACGGCGAGTCACCTTTTCCAAACGCCGAAAAGGTAACCCAAAAGGCTTTACCCTGAAGTTCGGCCCTCGCTGTGGCTCGGGTTCCTTCGCTCCGGGATTGATCCGGGGGCATCGCCTACGGTTTGCTTCGCTGCACCTCCTCTCGATGTGTTTGGCTTCGCCAAACGGTCGCTGCGCTCCCACCCCCGGATCAATCCCTCCACTCAGCCTGCCGACGGGCCCTGCGATCAAAAGCGGTACTCGAGCTAACGCTCATTGTGGTGAGTGGTGAGTGGGGAGGGGCGTGGGGTGTTCGGCTTTGGATTTGTGGTGGATTTACCCCTCACCCCAACCCTCTCCCCGAGGAGAGGGAGCCGATTTTTGTGCTTTTCAAAACCTGAGTTCAACGCGTTATCGCACGTCGGCGAACCTCTCCCAAACCACTCAGTCAGTTCCCTCTCCCTCCGGGAGAGGGCTAGGGTGAGGGGGGGGCTCTTGATCTGGCTTCTGCTCTGGCTCTGGCTTTTGATCTTTAGCCCCTTCGGCAGGCCGAGCGGAGGTGTCCATCAGGGGGTAGGCGCGCAGCGCCGTGCGGCGCAGCCGCATACATCGAGAGGAGGTGCAGCGAAGCAAACCGTAGGCGATGCCCCCTGATGGACACCGTAGCGAGGGAGCACTGAGCCTAAGCGAAGTGCCGTACGCCGGGGCAAAAGCCTTTTGGTTCCTTTTTGGCGTTTGAAAAAGGGACTCGCTGTAAGAGCGAAACCGCCAGCGGCAGCACCCGAAGCAACGGATATACACCCAATCAACAAAAAAACAGTCGGCCCAAAGGCCGCTGAGATGCCCAAAACGAAAAACGGCCCCCATTCACATGGAGGCCGTTCCCGGTAAAACGCTAAGACGCTATCGCAAGACAGCTCTTATTTGCGGTCTTCCAGCTTGGTGATATCCCGCGACTCATAACCAGTGTACAGCTGACGCGGACGGCCAATCTTGTACGGGCTTGAGAGCATTTCCTTCCAGTGCGAAATCCAGCCGACAGTACGTGCCAGGGCGAAGATCACAGTGAACATGCTGGTCGGAATGCCGATCGCCTTGAGGATGATCCCCGAGTAGAAGTCGACGTTCGGGT
>Ga0207713_1003132_pt1 | contig 11462 bp, 10 predicted proteins | sample KBSS64metaG_FD_184404 | JGI IMG/M metagenome (GOLD analysis project Ga0207713, IMG submission 184404) | Switchgrass rhizosphere microbial communities from Kellogg Biological Station, Michigan, USA - KBS S6-4 metaG (SPAdes) (version 2) | ecosystem: Host-associated > Plants > Roots > Rhizosphere >...
TATAGTTAATTTTGTACCAGCTTCCGCTTTTGCTCACCACAGACAGCTTCTGACCTTTTGTCACACTTCCTATGGATGCATAATTGGTACCTGCTCCGCTTCTTACATTCAGCGTGCTTGCCGTTACTGTGTACATTGTGCTTTCTGCTGGTGGCGTTGCTGTTCCTGATGCTTGTACATAATCGCTGCTTACGTAGCCCGTGCGGCCGTTATAGTTAATTTTGTACCAACTTCCGCTTTTGCTCACCACAGACAGCTTCTGACCTTTTGTCACACTTCCTATGGATGCATAATTGGTACCTGCTCCGCTTCTTACATTCAGCGTGCTTGCCGTTACTGTGTACGTTGTGCTTTCTGCTGGTGGCGTTGCTGTTCCTGATGCTTGTACATAATCGCTGCTTACGTAGCCCGTGCGGCCGTTATAGTTAATTTTGTACCAGCTTCCACTTTTGCTCATAACAGATAGCGTTTGACCTTTCACTACGCTGCCGATAATCCCGTAAGTCGTTCCCGCTCCGCTTCTCACATTTAGCTTGCTTGCCGTTACTTTATATGTAACCGTCGCTGCTGCATATGCCTTTTCTTGATTTCCCCCGATTGAGCCAAAGCCAGGCGTTACAGCCGTTGCAAGTGTAGCTGTTAACGCCATCCCCACCATTAATTTTTTCAACTGCTTTCCCTCCATTTATCTCTTATAAAATTCTACTATTTTCTATTCTTAATTCATTATCTTACCATATTCCAAACGAAGGGAAAGGGTCAATAGATGCTTTTCACACGGCCTATAAAAAAAGACAGACCTCCTTGATAGGTCTGCCTCTTTCACTATTATCCTAAATCAACGTTGTGATATACTTGCTGCACATCTTCTAAGTCTTCTAATGCATCAATCATTTTTTCAAACTGAGCTTGTGCATCTTCAGGAAGAGTGACATCATTTTGAGCAAGCATCGTTTGCTCAGCTACTGTAAATTCCGTAATACCAGCATCGTTGAACGCTTTTTGTACCGCATGGAATTGATCCGGATCAGCATAAACAATTACAGAATCTTCTTCCTCTAAAATGTCACGCACGTCTACATCTGCTTCCATTAACAATTCTAGCGTCTCTTCTTCATCCTTACCTTCTACACCAATAACAGCTGTTGGATCAAACATGTACGCTACTGATCCGCTTACTCCCATATTACCGCCGTTTTTACCAAAAGCAGCACGCACGTCTGAAGCTGTTCTGTTTACGTTATTCGTAAGAGCATCTACGATAACCATTGAGCCATTTGGTCCAAAACCTTCGTAACGAAGATTATCGTAATTTTCTTCTGATCCGCCTTTTGCTTTTTCAATCGCACGGTCAATAATTGCTTTTGGCACATTGTATGTTTTCGCGCGTTCTAATACAACTTTTAACGCTTGGTTTGATTCTGGATCTGGCTCGCCTTGTTTCGCAGCCACATAAATCTCACGGCCAAACTTGGCATATATACGACTTGTATTAGCATCTTTTGACGCTTTCTTTTCTTTAATATTGTTCCACTTACGGCCCATATTGTTTCACTCTCTTTCAAAATTGAATCTAATAAAATAAATAGGCAATGATATATCCGTCTTTATTATACATCAATTCCCTCTTACCTTTCGAGTTTAATACTTAAAAAAGAAAAGCAATCTTTTGGTATATTTCATTAACTAAATAAATGAGAAAACCATTTGATAACCGGCTGAATGATTTTTGTATATACATTTTTAAGCGGTTTGTATATACATCTCATCCAAATCCACCGTAAAGGATAGTAGATCATATGAATTACGATCCACTTAACTCCTTTCCAGAAACAGAGGAATATACGCTGACAAAATGAAACCACAGGAATAACAATTTCATTGTAAAATGGCAGCACAACATATTTCCAGAAAAGATAACAAGGGTAACAAACTAGATACAACACAGGGTATAAAACGTACTTCCATATAAATCTAGTTATAGGCAAAAAACATCGTTTCCAAACGAAGAGAATAAAAGGATAGATGAGGACACTCCATAGCCAAGAAATAGGATAAACGAACAAGAAACGTATAATGTATCTCCAAATGAAATCAATGACAGGTTGAATAATTCTTGTTCCTATCCATATGAGGGGCTTAGCGATAAAATATATCCATAGCTTACACAAAATTTGAAATACAAAATAAAAGGGAAAATACAAGACAAAAAAGATGCCTCGCAACACGTACTTGATACTTTGAGCTACTCCACTAATACTTTTCACTTCCTTTTTTATAAGTGAGTTTCGTTCATTTACCTACTCTATTATATAAAATAAATTGAGCAAGCAAATATATTTTTTAGCTCAATGAGAATTATATACAAAAACACCCTTCTATAAATAGAAGGGTGTCTAGAACCTTATTATTCTACAGTAACTGATTTTGCTAAGTTACGTGGTTTATCTACATCGCAATCGCGGTGCAATGCAGCGTAGTAAGAGATTAATTGTAAAGGAATAACCGCTGCTAGTGGTGAAAGTGTTTCATGAACTTTCGGAATCACGTAGCGATCTTCTTCTGTTTCTAATCCTTTCATTGAAATGATACAAGGATTAGCTCCACGTGCTACTACTTCTTTTACGTTACCACGGATGCTTAAGTTTACATGTTCTTGTGTTGCTAATGCAATAATTGGCGTATTGTTTTCAATTAAAGCGATTGTTCCGTGCTTAAGCTCTCCTCCAGCAAATCCTTCTGCTTGGATGTAAGAGATTTCTTTTAGTTTTAACGCACCTTCTAAACCTACATAATAATCAACAGAACGTCCAATAAAGAATGCGTTGCGAGTTGTTGCTAAGAATTGAAGAGCAATGCTTTCCATTTCTTCTTTGTCGTCGCAAAGTACTTCCATTGTGTTTGCTACGATTGCTAACTCTTGAACTAAATCAAATTCTAATTCAATGCCGCGTGTTTTTGCTGTTACAGCCGCTAGAATTGACAGCACTGCTAATTGAGCTGTATAAGCTTTTGTTGATGCTACAGCAATTTCCGGACCTGCATGAAGTAATAACGTATAATCAGATTCACGAGATAATGTTGATCCCGGAACGTTTGTGATTGTTAACGCTTTGTAACCTAGTTCTTTAATTTGAACTAATACTGCACGGCTGTCAGCTGTTTCTCCACTTTGAGAGATAAAGATAAACAATGGCTTTTCAGATAAAAGCGGCATGTTATAAGAGAATTCACTTGCTACGTGCACTTCTACTGGAACCTTCGCCCACGTTTCAATGAATTGTTTACCTACTAGGCCTGCATGATAGCTTGTTCCACATGCTACGATATAGATGCGGTCTGCTTCATCCATCGCTCCTAAAATGTCTGCATCAATGTGCAGTTCATTGTTCTCATTTTGGTACTCTTGAATGATTTTACGAACAACTAAAGGCTGCTCATCAATTTCTTTTAACATATAGTGAGGGTACGTACCTTTTTCAATATCACTTGCATCAAGCTCTGCTGTATAAGGTGCTCTTTCTACCACTTCACCATCAAGCGTTTTAATTGTTACGCCTTCTTTTGTCACAATTACTGTTTCTTTATCCATTAATTCTACGTACTGATCTGTTACTTGAAGCATTGCCATAGCATCACTCGCTACAACGTTAAATCCTTCGCCAACACCTACAAGAAGCGGGCTTTTGTTTTTAGCTACGTAGATTGTATTTTTATCTTCGTTATCAACAAGAGCTAGTGCATAAGAACCGTGAAGCAAGCTTACTGTCTTACGGAACGCTTCTTCTACATCTAAGCCTTCTGCTGCGATTTTTTCAATTAACTGAACGATTACTTCTGTATCCGTTTCGCTTTTGAACGTTACATCTTGTAAATATTCACGTTTCAAAATAGCATAGTTTTCAATTACACCGTTATGCACAAGTGTGAAGCGTCCAGATGTACTTTGATGCGGGTGAGCATTTTCTTGGCTTGGTACACCATGAGTTGCCCAACGCGTATGACCGATACCTGCTGGTGCTACAACACTGTGATCTACTGCCTGACGCAATTCTGCAATACGGCCTTTTTCTTTGAATACGTGTACGCCTTCATTGTTAACAACTGCAATACCCGCTGAGTCATAGCCACGATATTCTAACTTTTCAAGACCACGTAATAAAATTTCTTTCGAATCTTCTGTTCCAATATATCCTACAATTCCGCACATAGATAAAATCCTCCTTCATGTATGAAAAGAGAGTCTCTTTTCATCATCAATGATTATCATCTCAATGCTTTTGTCCAATAAGTCACCTCATTGTTTTTCACATCAAGTTTTCGGCCGTGATAATCAACAACCGGGAGGCATCCGCCGATACTTCGATAAACCTCCTCCTCGTCAACTAAGTCGTTTCCGTCCCTTTACTTAGTTCAGGCGCTTTGTATTCACTTTTAAAATAGATTGTTCACTCCTTTACATAAATTAAGAGACGAACAGATTTAATATTACAATAAGAAGTGAGAAAACGTCAATTATCTTCTTTACTATCTGTAAAAACAGCCTTTAGCATTAGATAATTTCCAAGAATTTTTCTCAACAATATAAAAATATGCATAAGCAGCTTGAAACGTCACCGCTTATGCATATAATTAATGAATTACTCTAAGCCCATTTCTTCTTTTACTACTTCTACGATACGCGTTACATAAGTTTCACATTCTTCTTGTGTTTGTGCTTCAACCATAACACGTACTAACGGCTCTGTTCCTGAAGGGCGTACAAGTACTCGGCCATTACCGTTCATTTCTTTTTCCACTTCTTCAATAACCACTTTTACCTTCTCGTTATCTGTAACATGATGCTTATCTGTTACTTTTACATTTACAAGAAGCTGAGGATATTTTTTCATTTCAGCTGCTAATTCTGATAAAGGCTTTTTCGTTGCTTGCATAATGTTTACAAGCTGAATAGCTGAAAGCATACCGTCACCTGTTGTGTTGTAATCTAAGAAAATAATATGACCTGACTGTTCTCCACCTAGGTTATATTGATTAGCTTTCATTTCTTCTACTACATAACGGTCTCCTACACCAGTTTGTGCACTTTCAATCCCGCTAGCTTCTAGTGCTTTATAGAAGCCTAAGTTACTCATAACGGTAGAAACAAGCGTGTTTTTCTTTAAACGTCCTTGTTCATATAAGTATTTTGCACAAATGAACATAATTTGATCACCGTCTACAATCTCGCCTTTTTCATCGATTGCAATTAAACGATCTCCGTCTCCATCAAATGCTAATCCAACATCCGCTCCTTTTTCTTTTAAGAAGGCACTTAATGCTTCCGGATGTGTAGATCCTACACCGTCATTGATGTTTAATCCGTTTGGAGATGCCCCCATTGTAGAGATATCTGCATCTAAATCCGCAAATAAATGTGCTGCTAACGATGACGTTGCCCCGTGCGCACAGTCTAATGCCACATGAATACCTGAGAAGTCTTCATCAACCGTTTGTTTTAAGTATTGAAGATATTTTTGTCCACCTTCGAAGTAGTCATTTACCTGACCTAAGTCTCCCCCAACAGGTCTTGGTAATTGATCTGTGTCACTATCCATTAACGCTTCAATTTCATTCTCTTGGGCATCTGAAAGTTTAAATCCATCTGGACCAAAGAATTTAATTCCGTTATCTTGAACTGGGTTATGCGAAGCAGAGATCATGACTCCTGCTTGTGCGCCAAGTGCTTTTGTTAAATACGCTACCCCTGGAGTTGAAATAACGCCTAGTCGCATAACTTCTGCTCCAATTGAAAGCAATCCTGCAACAAGCGCTCCTTCTAACATATGACCAGAAACGCGTGTATCGCGTCCGATTAATACTTTTGGTCGCTCTGAATCTTTTGTTAGAACGTAACCACCTAAGCGTCCAATTTTAAAAGCAAGCTCAGGAGTTAATTCACTATTGGCAACTCCTCGTACTCCGTCTGTTCCAAAATACTTACCCATTAATTTTCTCTCCTTCATGTCAAAACATTTAGTTTCCTGATGTATTATCTGTCTGTCCATCTACGGGTGTAGAATTTTCATCACTTTGATTACTACTGTCGTCACCAGTTTCTGTACTATCTGTTGGTGTATCTGTATTATCTTCAGGTGTATCAGTCTCTTCGCTTGGTTTATCAGTTGAATCACCTGAATTTCCCGTCCCAGGATTTGTTCCCGATCCTGATCCAGTTCCCGTGTCTGGCTTTGTTTCTTTATCGCTATCGCTCGTGCTTCCACTTGTTTCTTTATCTGTTTGCTCATCATTTGTCCCTGATTGTTTTTTCGCTGTTACACGAACTTTTGCCTGTTTAGTCGATAGAGTCGATGTAACAGAGTCGGGACTATTTATTATAATAGGAACCGTGTGCTCCCCGGCAGATAAATTCCCTACATTCGCTGACAAGGTAATGCCGCTTTTCGTTAACTTATCTAAATCAGATTTTGGTCCTTTTACATCCGCATCTACTGAAGTAGGAGAAAGCAGTTCATAAGTGTACTTTGAGGATTGACCAGTTAAAGAAACCGGTAAATTCTTAAATGACTTAGTCTCAGCTGCACTTGCATCCGTTTCTTCTGCGTCTTGCTCATCACCTTGTTTGTCTACTTCCACATGAACGGTAATTTGTTTAGGACTTACACTATCTATTCCGTCTGGAACAGGGACGTTCACCTTAATATCTTTAGATTTCGTAATACCGGTAACATCGACTGGAATATTATCAATTTTATCGATTTTTTCTAAAGAATCAGATGGACCGATAATTTTTACTGTATCTGTTTTAGGCTCTAGCTTCGTAATATTGACACCGTCGCCTGGCGTGCCTTCTTGAATCACATCGATCGGCACTTTTTTACTAATATTTCTCACTGGGATTGTTACATTGACCGTTTCTGGTTGAACTGTTACATTCAATTTATTTAAATTCTTGTCTAGTGCGACAACAGTTGCTTGTTTCGTGACTGTTTTTGAAGCATTATCTAAATCAATAATAGCTTTCACATAAGCAACTTGGTCTAATTGACTTGATGCGCCCGTTACCGTGACGGCTCTTGGACTAACGGTTGCTTCCCCTGCTTCATATCCATTCTTCACCTTGTTTTTATCGTAGCTTGCCTCTACTGAAAACTGCTTTGAATCGCGTTCTTCAATTGTTACGTTTACAATATCAGGCTTAACCACTACGTTTAAATTATCAGAGATATTTCGATACTGAACCTTGACTCTATGCTGTCCTAAGCTTAAATTATCAAGGTCAATATAAGCTTGATAATCTTTTTGTAGCTTTGTTTGAGCCAAAATATTTTTAGGACCTTCCAGTGTCATAATAACCGTATCCGGAACACCTCTTACAATTCTGTTCTTCTCATTGTAGGATACTTGAACCGGAACATCTGTTAATGTTTCTACTCCAGTGTTGGCAGAACTGCTTCGGTTCAGAATCTTATTTGATGAACTGGCACCATCATCTAAATTAACAGATAAATATAACATGAAGGCTAACAGCAACGCGATAATTTTCATAACCCACGATCGATTCATCAATTTATCCATTCTTCTTCAACCTCCATTGCCAACGAGTGGAAGAAGTTGCTTTAGAAGTTGTGACTAATTCTTTTTCGAGCATTTCTCTCAATGTATCAATTGTCAATTCACGATACAATTCACCATTTTTGGTAACGGAAATGCCTCCAGTTTCTTCAGATACAATAACAGTCACACTATCTGTTACTTCACTTATTCCTACAGCAGCACGATGGCGAGTACCTAATTCTTTTGAAATAAAAGGACTTTCAGATAAAGGTAAGTAACATGCTGCAGCGGCTACTTGATCCCGCTGTAAAATAACCGCTCCATCATGAAGTGGTGTATTCGGTATAAATAAGTTGATTAATAATTCAGAAGAAATATTAGAGTTGAGCGGTATACCTGTTTCGATATAGTCACCCATACCCGTCTCTCTTTCGATTGAGATCAATGCACCTATGCGTCTTTTAGCCATATAATGCGTTGCTTTTATAATCGCCTCAATCGTAACGGTACGTTCATCTTCTTCAGGCAAATTACTGCGTGAAAACAAACGTCCTCTCCCAAGCTGTTCAAGCGCTCGGCGCAGCTCCGGCTGGAAGATAATAATGATAGCTAAAAACCCATACGTTAACGCTTGGTCCATTAACCATTGCAGCGTATTTAGTCCAAGGAAGTTACTTATAAAGCGGACAACTAAAATCACCGTGATTCCTTTTAAAAGCTGTACTGCTTTTGTACCTCTTATGACCATAATTAATTTATATATGACGAACCATACCAGGAGAACATCAACAATTTTTCCTAAATATGAGAGGATTGGCAGGTCTCCAATAGGCATCTTCTCACTTCCTCTATATATGTAATAAAGATAACATAACCGTTTTATTATACCATAAAACAAAATTACACTGTAAATTACATCTTATTTTTAAATCCTTGTTCCTATATAATGTAGCCTTCTTTTTATATAAATAAAACCGTCCACTATTCCTCTCTAACAAGATAAGCGGACGGTTGTATGTTTCAACTATTAAAAGTCAACAGCTTGTTTGGCATGAGTTTTGACGTTATACCACACCCAGTCAAAAATCTTGTCTAACTCTTCAATATTGCCTGTCACTTCTCCTGCAGAAGCTAGGTACTTATCACCATGTATAACAGTAACATTTCCATCTACTTTTCCTTCAATTTTAATATCGCCATTTCTCACAGTAATATCACCTTTGACGGTCTCACCTTTTGGTACAACGACTGTTTTATCGTGAATGACCAAGTTCGGCTGCTTTGAAACAGAAAAGTCTTCATCCGTTTCCCAAGCTGAAAACACGGTGCCGGACATTAACAGCACAAATACAGCAGCTGCACTAAGAATCGGGTGGTTTGTAAACCATCTATTCATTCGAATTCGATTCTTCTCACGTGGTAACCCAGCCATAACACCTGCTGTAAAGTTCATAGGTAATTCTATATGAGAAGTGCTTTGCACAAATGCAATGGTTCTTTTTAACTGATGCATATGCTGCTGACAACCTTTGCATTGATGCAAATGCTCTTTTAATAATAGTTCATTTTCTTTTGTAATATCTCCATCCAAATGTTCATGAATGAGATTTACATACATTTTTGGACATTTCATTCTTAGTTCACTCCTTACAAGTGGCGAAGTCGATTTCTTAAAGCTTCACGTCCTCTGTGAATTCTAGTCTTTACCGTACCAAGCGGCAGGTCTAAAATATCGCTGATTTCTTTTAACGACAGCTCATCTATATATTTTAGGACAATGACAGTTCGATATTTCTCAGGTAGCTTTAATATTTCCGACTGAATGAATTCTTGCAATTCTACTTGCTCTAGTTCTTCCTCTGGTAAAGCCTGATCGGCAGCTATTTGAGAGTACATATTTAACCCGTCGGTCCCGGCTACTTCTGCATCTAAATAATAGTCTGGCTTTTTTTTACGAATTCGATCAATACAAAGATTTGTAGCAATTCGATATAACCAGGTGGAAAACTTTTTACTCGTGTCATAGCTATGAATATTTACATAGGCTCGAATAAACGCCTCTTGTGCAGCGTCTTGCGCTTCTTCCCGGTTTCCTAACATTCGATAACATAGATGAAAAAGTTTATCCTTGTGATATTCTACTATGTCAGCAAACGCATCCTGGTCACCTTTTTTTACTTTTTTTATTTTCCTTTTTAATAATAAATCCATGTAACGGTTACCTCCGCCCATTGCGGGATAGTATATATACGTGTACTTTATCATAAAGTTTCACTTATGCTTAATTATTTTAACAAAAATTTGTCAAATATGTTTAAAAAGATCGTACGTAGGTTATGTAATTAGTATAGATGAAAAGAAGAGGAGTGGAAAGCTTGACTCATACAAAAGAGAACCTTTTGAATCAAATTGAAGAATGCAGAAATAACATGGTCACCCTTGCAGCAGAAAACCCTTTATCATCACTAACAGTGGTAAGAGTAAGTTCAGAGTTAGATGGTTTATTAAATGAATATGAAAAGTTTTTCTCTATATAAAGAAGCTCTCGAATCCGAACTAAGAGCTTCTTTTTTTTACCTTCATATATGTTTGATGTACCTTTTGGTAGGTACTAATGTTTTATACTAATTTTTCTCCTAAAAGTGAGCCCATTAATGCAACAGCTACGGTAGCTGTTTTATTCCGTTCATCTAAAATAGGATTCACTTCCACAAACTCCGCAGAAGTGATTAGCTGAGATTCTGCCAACATCTCCATAGCTAAATGACTTTCTCTGTAGCTTATTCCACCGATAACTGGCGTTCCTACTCCAGGTGCATCATGTGGATCCAGTCCATCTAAATCGAGTGATAGATGAACCCCATCTGTTTTATCACGCAAATATAAAATTGTTTCTTCCATTACTTTTGTCATACCCATTCGATCTATCTCATGCATCGTATACACTTTAATTCCTTTTTCCTTTATTAGCTCTTTTTCTCCTTCATCTAAAGAACGTGCTCCGATAATCACAATATTTTCTGGCTTGACTTTAGGTGTATAACCGCCAATTCGAGTCAATGCGTCGTCTCCTATACCTATACTTGCCGCCAATGGCATACCGTGAATATTTCCTGAAGGAGACGTATCTGCTGTATTCAAATCTCCGTGTGCATCATACCAAATCACGCCCAAGTTTTGATAATGACGACTTACTCCTGCTAGTGTTCCGATAGCGATGCTGTGATCTCCCCCTAGCACTAAAGGAAACCTTTTATTTGTAATAACATCACTTACGGTCTGAGCAAGCCTCTCGCTAGCATCTGCTACAGCTTTTAAATTCTTTAAGTTTGTATTTTCATCACTATGTACTCGTTCAGCTAAGGCAATTTCAATATTCCCTTTATCTTCTACACTATAGCCAATATTCTCGATGCGTTCAATAACACCTGCATATCGTATCGCACTTGGCCCCATATCGACCCCACGGCGAGTTTGACCTAAATCCATTGGTACTCCAATAATTGAAAGCTTATTCATCATATGTCCCCCCATCACAAATGTTGCTACTCTCTTATTGTAACGGCTAAATGAGCGATGGCTCAACTCGACACTTTTTTGAATATATATACAATTCTAATTTGTAGAAACTGCACAAAAAACCTTTAAGCAAATTGCTTAAAGGTTGTACGTTTATATGTATGGTGGAGCCTAGCGGGATCGAACCGCTGACCTCCTGCGTGCAAGGCAGGCGCTCTCCCAGCTGAGCTAAGGCCCCAAAATCTTTTTTTATATAGAAATGGAGCGGAAGACGAGGTTCGAACTCGCGACCCCCACCTTGGCAAGGTGGTGTTCTACCACTGAACTACTTCCGCTTATTAAAATGAGCCATGAAGGACTCGAACCTTCGACCCTCTGATTAAAAG
>Ga0207713_1003133_pt1 | contig 11462 bp, 9 predicted proteins | sample KBSS64metaG_FD_184404 | JGI IMG/M metagenome (GOLD analysis project Ga0207713, IMG submission 184404) | Switchgrass rhizosphere microbial communities from Kellogg Biological Station, Michigan, USA - KBS S6-4 metaG (SPAdes) (version 2) | ecosystem: Host-associated > Plants > Roots > Rhizosphere >...
GAATGGCATTTAAAAAGGCAAGCCCAGCTTCGGTCAGTTCCACCCCATGCGGAGAACGAATAAATAAATCTGCACCTAACTCTTCTTCTAAGTCTCGTATTTGCATGCTTAAAGGCGGCTGGCTCATGTTTAAGCGATGCGCCGCTCTGGTAAAGTTTTTTTCTTCTGCTACTGCTAAAAAGTAGCGTATATGTCTTAGTTCCATCGCTATATATAAAACATATCATGATCCCTTGTTAAATATATTAGAAAAATACCATCTAAATTGCTAATTTTAATTTATCGAATTTTCTCGATGCAGCACACTTAAAGGCGCTGTACCTCTTTTCTGTCATGGTCATGATATGAGCTCTTCATCTACACCCAGTACCTTAAGCACTGAAGCAACTTCTGTTCTTTCCCGCGAGTGGATTCACAAAGGTACTAAAGCCTATAAGCACGCTGGTTTCGCTTTATTCTTAGTAGGCTTTGCTAGCTTCTCTCTGATTTATTGCGTACAGCCGCTTCTGCCAGCATTTAGCCAAAGCTTCCAGATTAGCCCTGCGAGCAGCTCTTTAGCTTTGTCTTTAACGACTGCCTTTTTAGCGATTTCAATTGTACTATCGAGCGCTTTTTCACAAGCGATTGGCCGTCGTGGTGTGATCTTTAGCTCAATGCTGTGTGCAGCTATTCTTAATATTGTGGCGATGTTTACGCCTAACTGGCACAGTTTACTGATAGCTCGAGCACTAGAAGGTCTCTTACTTGGTGGAGTACCCGCCGTAACCATGGCTTGGATTGCTGAAGAAATCGCACCTGAACACCTTGGTAAAACCATGGGTTTATATATTGCAGGTACGGCTTTTGGTGGAATGATGGGCCGTGTTGGCATGGGCGTTTTGATTGAATATTTTTCTTGGCGCACTGCTTTAGGCTTACTTGGAGCAATCTGTTTTATTTGCTCAATTGCTTTTTTGAACTTACTTCCTGCTTCGCGTAATTTCGTCCAGAAAAAAGGTTTGAATTTAGATTTTCACATACAAATGTGGCGTACCCATTTAAGTAACTTCAAATTGCTACGTCTGTTTGCAATTGGATTCTTGCTGACCAGTGTATTTGTGACTCTGTTTAACTACGCAACTTTCCGTTTAAGCGGGGCGCCTTATTCACTGAGCCAAACTCAAATTAGCCTTATTTTCTTGTCGTATAGCTTTGGTATGGTGTCTTCATCATTAGCAGGTAACCTAGCAGATCGCTTCGGCAAAAAAACCATGATGATGAGCGGCTTTGCCTTAATGATTATGGGCAGCCTCATGACGCTACTCACCTCTCTTTTCGGCATTATTATCGGCATTGCATTTATTACAACGGGTTTCTTTATTACCCACTCACTCACAAGCAGCTCAGTGGGTGCTGAAAGCAAACAAGCTAAAGCCCACGCCAGTTCACTGTACTTACTTTTTTACTATATGGGTTCGAGCATTGTCGGTTCAGCAGGTGGCTGGTTCTGGTTACACGGCGGATGGAGCGCCATAGTCGGTTTAACCGTTGTACTTTCATTACTTGGAATATTTTTAGCAGTTTATACCTCACACGCAAAACCTCATTAATTTGTAAGGTAAAGGAAAATCACATGTCGAGTTTATTTGTTTATGGCACTTTAGGCCCAGGCCGACCTAACGCTCATATACTTGAAAATATTGGCGGACAATGGGCAGAAGGCTGGGTAAATGGAACCTTACATAACGAAGGTTGGGGTGCAGATTTAGGCTATCCGGGAATTGTGCTCGATGATAGTGCTAATCAAGTTCAAGGTTTTGTTTTTAGCTCGGAACACTTAGATTCGAATTGGAAATTGCTTGATGATTTTGAAGGCGAAGAATATGAAAGAGTGTCTGTTCAGGTCACTTTAAATAGTGGCGAACATGTTGATTCTTTTATTTATATGTTGAAAACCTAAGTCATTTTCAAGCTAAACTGCATAAGCACTTAAAAATAGAACGAAAAAATTCAAATGCTCATTTTTTGGCTTGTATTTTTTTTAAGAAACTGTAAAATTCATTCCACATCGCCGGCATAGCTCAGTTGGTAGAGCAACTGACTTGTAATCAGTAGGTCCACAGTTCGAATCCGTGTGCCGGCACCATCATTAAACCTCATGAATATTTGATTTATGGGGTTTTTTGTTGTTTGTAGGTTTTGCTCAATTCTGGCCCAACGGACTATTTTGCAATCTCTTAGATTAATCGTCTAACGATCTAAAACTACCAAACGTATTAACGAGTTTTTAAATTCAATAGTATAATCGACAGATCTATAAATAGCATTTCAATCACTATTCATCCGTTAAAGCTTCAATAGGTTTAAGGTTTGATGCTCTGTTTGCGGGTATGTATCCAAAGACTAATCCAATAATTGATGAAAATAATAAAGCAGATAATGCTACCCACCATGAAAATATCATCTTATACTGAGGACTAAATGCATTAAAAAGAAGGCTTGAGATAAAGGCAATACTTACTCCAATCAATCCACCCACTAAGCATAAGACCGATGCTTCTATTAAGAACTGCATGCTTATATCGCGCTTTTTAGCACCAATTGCCATCCTCAAACCAATTTCCTTAATTCTTTCAGTAACTGAAACAAGCATAATATTCATCACCCCAATTCCACCAACCAATAGCGAAATAAAAGCAACTGCAGATACGAAATAAGTGATGGTATCTATATATTTTTTTAATGATTTTGCTGCTTCATCACTACTAAAAATCTGAAAATCTTCAATTTCATGACGTGCAATTAAAGTTTTTCTTACCTTTTCCTGTACTTTTTCAGGCTCATAATTCTTTTTAACAACTATTGTCATTCCATTTAATGGACTTGATCTAGACATTTGTGCTTGCAATGCCGTATCGGGTATCCATATTGAAGGAGAGTTACTACCATAATTATTTTTAGCTATTCCAACTACTTCATATAATTGCTTATTAAAAAGAACTGTTTTATTCAATGCAACCTTATTCTGTACGAAAAGTTTTTTAGCAGCCTGTTCATCAAGAACAACTACTTTAGCACTTTCTTTGACATCATCTTTGCTAATGAAACGTCCTTGTACTAAAGATAAATTAGAAATTTTGAGGCCAAAATCATCAGATCCTTGTGCGGTAGCTTTTAAATTTTTATTGAGATATATCAATTTACCAGAGACACTTATATTTGGTGATATATGCATCACTTCGGGAAGGTCTTTAAGCGCTGCTACATCATCAATATTTAAACGGCTTGAGGATGCTTCTAACTCACTTCGCCCAGGATAAATCATTAAAGTAACTTCCTTGAGCCCCTTCCAATCACTGATAAATTTTTGATTTGCACCATTTCCTATAGCAATGATGATAGTGACTGAACAAATCCCAATAATAATGCCCAACATTGTTAAAAATGATCGTAATCTATTAGACCATATAGAATGAATGGACATTTTGGAGGCTTCATAAATTTGAGAAGCTAAACTAAATTTTGTTTCTACCGTAAATTTTTCTCCACTCAACAGCTGAACCTGATCTTTATTCATTCGATCAGATAAAATTTCTCCATCCTTAATTTCAATGACCCGATTTGCCCGTTTAGCAATATTACTATCATGAGTAACAAGGATGATTGTATGACCCTGTTGGTGTAGTTCTTCTAAAATCTTTAAGACTATCTCACCACTTTTAGAATCCAGTGCTCCCGTTGGCTCATCAGCCAAAATTACTTCGCCCCCGTTCATTAAAGCGCGTGCTATGCTGACCCGTTGCTGTTGACCACCCGATAATTCATTGGGTTTACTATCGTATTTATCCTCAAGACCTAAATCTTTAAGTAGCTTCATGGCACGCGTATGACGGGTACCCACATTTAGGCTTGAATAGATCGCAGGAAGTGCAACATTTTCAAGTGCACTAAGTGAATTTAATAAATTATATCTTTGAAAAACAAAACCAAAACTTTTTAATCTCAAATCAGCTAAATCATCTGAGCTTAGGAGGTCAATACGATTTCCACGAAATGAGAGTTCACCAGAGGTAGCCGAATCTAGACAGCCTAATAAGTTCATAAGTGTAGATTTACCTGAACCTGACTGTCCAATAATAGAAATATACTCACCCTGTTCAATCGAGAAGGAAATGTCTTTTAAAATATGTTGTCGATTCTGCTTTGGTCCCAAAAATTTATTCAGACTTTTAACTTCTATCAAAACAGAGTTTGCCTTAACACTTGTATTCAAGGGTCAATTCCTTTGCTTTCAGAGTTCGCAGCATCTTGAAATTCAGTCAATACTGTTTCACCAGCTTTAAGTCCTTGCACAACTTCAATCTGTGTAAAATCAGATATACCTGTTTTAATTTTCCGATGAGTAATTTTTTTATCAGGGCCATACATGGAAACAGTTGTTTGACCTCCATTTTCAAAGATTGCTGTTCTAGGGATAGCAAGCACGTTTTTCTTTTGGTTAATTATGATTTCATTTTGTGTGGTCATGCCAATTGTTAACATTTTATCCGGATTATCAACAATCATACGTGCATAGTAGTAAATCGCTGAGTCGGTATTTTCAGTCTTATTATCATAAGTTCCTTTAGTTAATGTCGTTAGTGCAGGATCAATACTCTTGATCTGTCCTCTCAGTTTTATGGCTGGGTTTGCAAGAGTGCTGAAGATGACAGGCATGTCCGGCTTAAGTTTTGTATAGTCACCTTCAGCTATTTGCATTCGAACTTCCATCTGTTCCAAGTTAGCAATCACAGCAATCAGTGGGGTTGTTTGAGCAAAATTAATAGTTTGCCCAGCTTCGACAGGGAGCGAAACAATAGTGCCTGTAAGTGGAGATCTAATTTGGGTATATCCCAATTCTGTTTGTGCTGTATTCACATTAATTTGAAGCTGCTTGAGACGCAATTTGGCACTTTCGACAGCCATTTCATCTTGTTTTAGTTGATTTTCAGCCTGTTCGAGTAGTTCTTGAGATTCAGCTTCAGCTTGAAAAAGTTTCTTTTTTCGAATGAAATTCTTTTCTGATGTAAGCAACGACATTCTTTTAGCGGCTAAATCTGCTTTAGCCGATTCAAGTTCGGCTTTTACAGTGTTTAATTTATCTACTTGGGTTTTAGAGTCAATATCTACAATTAAATCACCCTTTTTCACAGATTGACCTAATTTGATATGCAACTTAAGAATTTGACCAGAGACTTGAGCGCCGACAGAGACAAGCTCCGTTGCATATATTTCGCCTACGGCCTTTACATTCTCTTTTATATCACTTCTTTGGACAACACTAATGCTTGGAGCAACTTCTGTAGAGCTCTTTATTTTACTGTAATAAATAAAAATTACTGCAGAGCACAGCAATACTAAAAGCACTATGAAGAACAAACTTAACTTTTTTTTTATAACCATAACTTAGTCATGCAAATGGATTGTTTTGAAAATATATTCGCTTTATAACTATTCCCAATAGTAAAACGACAGCTATCTTTTTACACTAGCATATCAGCTTCCGCTTTCTACTAAATCCTGTGATTGCACAAGAGGGAAATGTAATTGTCTATCAGCTAACTTAATGAGTGAATCTGAATGAGAAATAACAATAAGTGTAGAAACATTATTTTTAATAATATCAAAAACTTTTTTTGCCATCACTGAATCTAGAGCAGAAGTAGGTTCATCTAAAATAAGAACTTCTGGTTTAGCTAAAATTGCTCTGACAAGATTAAATCTTTGTACTTCACCACCAGAAAAAAACTTGAAAAGTTCATCTATTGAGGAGTCCAAAGATATATTGTTGTTAACTAAGATTTTATAAAGATTAAATTCTTTAAGTACAGTAATGAGTTCTTCATCAGAATAACTTAAATTATTGTTATAAAGTATATTTTCTCTAACAGTGCCGGAGAAAATAAAGCTTTTCTGCGGGACGAATGAAATTGTCTCATGGATTTTGGAAGAAAATGAAGTAGATATATCCAAATCTCCAAAAAATAATTTCCCGCTATCTACCTTATTTATGCCAAGTAATAAATTAATAAAAGAGGATTTTCCAGAACCAGTTTCGCCTTTAATAACCAAAAATTCTCCCTTAGGGATTTCAAAATTAAAGTTTTTTAATATTTCAACACCATTAACACTATAGTTAACATCGCTGAATTTATAGTAAAAATTTTCTAATAGGTAGTCTTTTTTTATGACTAGGTCTTTAGGGCTATTGAAATATTTTTGCAGTTTTTCAATAGAGACGAAATGGCCATTGGTTTGCATCAAGTTTTGAGAAACAAGGACTAAAGGCGCGCTAAGTTCAATAATATACGAACTTATTAAAACAAAATCACCCGCAGTAAATTGATTGCTATTGAACATGTATACAGAATAAATCATAGAACCTGTAAGAAATATACCAACAGCAACTACTTGATAAATCATCAACATACCAATTTTAAAATTGCCATGGAACACACGCGAGATATAGTTTTCACAAATTGTTCTAAACTTACTGGCCTCAAAATCACTTGAACCTTGAGATTTAATATTATAGACAGAATTTACTTTTTCCAAAAAAAATTTTGATTGGTTATTATCTGCTTCGTATATCTCATTAAAGTAACTCCCACTCTTCCTTATAAGCATAAGTGTTAATAGAAATATAAAAATTGTTGCGACAGAAAAAAATATTGTAAAACTTAAACCTATTTTGAATGAAATTACTGAAATTATTAATAAAAATTGGATTATTACGGGAAGAATAACTAAAAAAATAGTATATATAATCTGTCCAAATGCAAGCGAACCACGCTGTACATCCGAGTTCAAGACTCCAGTATCAGTTTTGTTTACAAAGTCTATTCTTGATTTTATAAAATTAGAAAAAGAAGAAAAAATAATATTCGCTTCAATATTCACCATAAAGTATGCTGAAAAAATATTACTAGTCCATGTTAGAGCTTTAAGGGCTATCCACGCAGTTGAAAAGCTAATTGCCAGTAATAGTATTAAGTTACTTTTATCAACAATATTTGTAATCAGAATGTTGTTTGAGGAATCTACAATCAACTTCATCAAATATGGTAAAAAAATTGTGAGGGCAGAAACAAAGACTGTAATGAAAAGAAGAATTAAGGCATGGATATATATTTTGTCGTATCTTTCCCTAACTAAATATAAATAAAATAAAAACAGTTCCATTTTACTTTTCATAATTTAATCTCAATTTTAGTCCTTAGTGAACATGTTTAGTTCAGGAACATAGAAAATTTATAGGTTTAGTTCCATAACAAAGGCTAGTTTTAATTCTTTACGCAAGAATAGGCTCGATAAAGATTTTTCTGATGGTAGATCATGCTGATCTTTCCAATTTAAATCAATTATTTTTGGTAATCATTTGATAGCAATCTTGTTGTCTATGTCAATAATTTGTTGAAAAAATTAAAAAATAATATAGCAAATTTTAATCAACTACATTTTATTTAAATTTAGTTAAAACAAAACATATTACAAAAATGTTAAAGGATTTCTTAAATTTTTTATTTACTAATTTTAGTATATAAGTGTTATCCATTTTTTACTTTAATATAAAGTAGTTATCACACTATTGAATAGTATAATCATTATATAAATTCAATACAATTTGTTCCTTAAATTAAAAACTTAACATTATATATACATTGTAATAGACAGAATTGTATACATTGTAGTCTCCAAAACAATCAAAGGAAAATACTGATGAAAAATTTAATCAAGAAATTTACTACCAAATCTAAGACTACAACACTTCCCGCATCTTCAAATATTAATGGTCAGGGCGTTGGTCCTATTATTGAAATTCGTGTCGGTGTTTATAAGTTCAACTAATTTTTATATATGTTGTAACAAGCTAAATTTTATATTAAAAGCTTCAAAATAATCAGAGGAAAGTACTGATGAAAAATTTAATCAAGAAATTTACTAACAAATCTAAAACCTCAACACTTCCAGCATCTACAAATATCAATGGTCAGGGTGTCGGTCCTATTATTGAAATTCGTGTTGGTGTTTATAAGTTCAACTAATTGTTATATATGCTGTAACAGGCTAAATTTTATATTAAAAGCTCCAAAATACTCAGAGGAAAATACTGATGAAAAATTTAATCAAGAAATTTACTAACAAATCTAAAACTACAACACTTCCAGCATCTTCAAATATCAATGGTCAGGGCGTTGGTCCTATTATTGAAATTCGCGTTGGTGTTTATAAATTCAACTAACCATTGAACGAGTAAAGGAATATTAATTTAATTAATATTCCTTTACTCATTTTCCAATAATTAATTCTTTTTAAAAATTCAGCTATGATTAATAAATTAAATATTAAAGATATAGTCAATACAGTTAATTACTTTCAAGGTCGCCTACAAATTGAAAAAAAAGGCGAGAATATAATAATTTCGAACTTATACAACTCAAATATATGTTTTTATTTTGAGTTTGATGAAGAGTTTATATATTTTTCCGAAAACTTCTATGACCTTAAATCATTTAATAAAAACAATATTGATAAAAATTTACTTTCAAATAGTCTCAATGGAAGTATAAGTGCACATAATATATTTATTAATAACTCATATCCGCTTTATCATGGCTATAGGTTGATAAAGACAAGTAAATCTATAAAAATTGAATTAATAGATAGGTCTTGCAAAAATAATGATCCAGCTACATGTTTACTATCTGTTATGGATAAAATTAGTGATCATGAAAATATTGCTGTAAGCTTTTCTGGAGGTCTAGATTCAACAGCCATTCTTTACTCTGTGAAACAAAAATTTCCAGATAAGAATATAATTGCTTTCACTTGGCATAATAAGGGATCATCAAACAATGATCTTAAATACTCACAAGAAATTTGTAATGAACTATCTATTAAATTATTGAAATTTGATTTAGATACAGGTTTTTTATTAAATGATTTTAAAAAAGAGACATGTGTTTTCCCTCCATTTCCTTTTACATACTTAACAAGCTTGGGGTTCGTTAATTATTACGTTTCAAAATTAGATGAATATTTTCAAAAAAAACCGTTCGTCATTTTGGATGGCCATGGTGGTGATCACTTATTCTTCCAATCTATTCCATATGATTTACTTGACTATAAGTTCTTAAATAAATTAAAAGAATATTCAAATCTATACTCCATAAATTATTATAAGATTATCAAAAATATTGCCCTTCATACTCTAATACCTTCTAGAAAGCTACAAATAGACAGCTTTCGTAAACAGAATATTTTTGAAGCTTTATTCGAGTCATCAGTAGCATCTATACGTTTACCAAGCCATATAAAATTTTTCTTTCCCTATGTTACACCTGAAATGATTGCTTGCTCTGAAAGCTTTGATATATCTGAAACTTTTAATGAGAGCTTTACACGATTACATTTTAGAAAATCTTTCCAAAAAATGTATCATTCTGATTATTTCTTTAGAATAAATAAAGGTCATATGACAGGGGCATATCAAAAAGAGCTCAAAAATAATTATGATTTTTTCTATAATCTTCTGAAAAATGGCTATTTATATAAGAATAAAATTTTAGATTTTGAATCATTAACTCAAAAGTTGAAACTTGCATCCTTAGGGGTAGGTGGTTTTGATGTAAATTTAATGAATTCTATTATTTTTGAGATGTTATATAAGGAATTAAGTGAGATCTAATATGATCAAAAATGATTGTTATGCAATAAATTTAGATGGTGAGATAGTAATATTAGATTTGAAGTCTAATTGTTTCCACTTTTTAGATAAAGAACAAACTGTAGCCATGGATAACTATGTTAATGGCTCCAGCACATTTGACAGTAAATTGGATGACTATACTTTTCTATTTGATAAATCTTTAAAATCTTCAACTATTGTTAAATATAATAATATTGAGGGAATCGATAATTATTCGTGGTCTGATGTAAGTCATTTTATAAATAAAGATGTTCAAGATATTGATATTAAAGATAAAATTTTCATAGTTATCATATACTGTATTTTATTTACAGGAAAAAATTACTTTTTCAAACAAAAGATTAATCTACTTAAGTTTTTAAAGAAAAATACTAAACTTGTTAATAATAACTTGGACTATGTAAACTCTGCTGCCAGTTTTATCCACAAAATATCCTCAAAACTTCCTTTTAATTTAAAGTGTTTAGAGAACTCATTAATACTTGCATACTTCTTAACTTTTAAAAAATATGACTTTAATCTTAAAATTGGAGTCCAAAAGTATGATTTTCTTTCTCACGCTTGGATTGAGGTAGATGACATTGTAGTTTCAGATATGCCAAATCTATCAAAAAAGCTTGCTATTATATTAACAATTTAGTTTTAAAAATTAATGATATCATTTCATGTATTAATAATTTTTCAACCAAAAACTTAATTGGAATTGTTTTTCAGCAAGTCTAGGTATTTCCTCTTCCCAATTGAATTATAATTTTTTACATCATGCTCTAAGGTACTTACCTTGTCTGGTAACAATAAGATTATTTCCTCAAGGTAAGACCCGTAGAGCGATTAATGTAGCTTGACTAGAAAATACTTTGCACATGTAAAACAACAGAATTCCTTAGAAAATTATAGGAATGCAGAACAATTTTGAGTATGAAACAGATATAAAAGAAAAAATAAACCAGCTACTCTTCCACACCCTTGTGCTTATCTATATTTTGATGGTCAGACAGATGCGTACGTTACGTTCAAACCTAATATTCAATGCCTGAGTATAATTTTACTTTTCAATTACTTAGCAAAACTAATCCACTCACGTTGATTATGTTAGATATTCCATATAGTAATGATCGAATTAAATTTCTCTAATAAAAATGGTTAGTTATCCGCAGTTGTAATCAGTAGGTCCACAGTTCGAATCCGTGTGCCGGCACCATCATTAAACCTCATGAATATTTGATTTATGGGGTTTTTTGTTGTCTGTAGGTTTACAATACGCAAAAAATTATAGCTATTTCCAAAATCTGGTACAGATCTATTGATCTACACCCTTCAAATTATTTTTGGTATTTCTGCAATTCAGTAACCATTTCTTTTTCCGCTGCTATAATTTTAGGTAAAACATATTAATAATAGTTTTAAAGAATATCTTTTCGAGAAAAAGCCCTTGTCAAAAACTTTGTTTTTTAAATTCGATAAACTCTTATTATAAATTTAAACTTCAAAATAACTTTCTAAAACTAATTTATTCTTTTAAAAGCGAAATATGATGCCGCTAATTTATTAAAAAATATAAGATTAAAATAAGAAATATTAAAAAGATAAGATTATAATGCGCCCCCAAATAAGGTCATGTTAATAAGACCTATTTTATAAACTTTAATTCATTACGATACCAACAAGGAAAAATATGAAACTCCGTTTTATTTTACCTGCTTTATTTCTAACGTTGCCTTTAACAACATATGCC
>Ga0207713_1003134_pt1 | contig 11461 bp, 8 predicted proteins | sample KBSS64metaG_FD_184404 | JGI IMG/M metagenome (GOLD analysis project Ga0207713, IMG submission 184404) | Switchgrass rhizosphere microbial communities from Kellogg Biological Station, Michigan, USA - KBS S6-4 metaG (SPAdes) (version 2) | ecosystem: Host-associated > Plants > Roots > Rhizosphere >...
CCGGATTTCCAGAAGCTTGAATTCATCGCGCACCTCAGCTGAAAAGAGTCTCGAAAGGAGTCACAGCAGGTGGCGCGCCGCCACGGCCGCACCACCGGCCCCGGGCTGTGGGGCCAAAACGCAAAAACGCCGCTACCTGGTTCGCCGATGGGGGCGAGCGGGGTGAGCGACGTCTTTGTCGTGGGTGGGGCAACCGCCGTTGGTTACCTGTGCGGAATACTTAGCGAGATTTGTGCCAACAGTCCTTGACGGGGGGGGGGCGGCGATTCGCGAGCAGGCTCGCTCCCACAGGGGAATGCATTTCCAATGTGGGAGCGAGCCTGCTCGCGAAGAGGGCTTACGGGCTCTGATAGAATTCAGCCAAGCAACTCACTCATGGCAATGATCTGCTCCGCCACCTGAATCAGCTTCTGCTGGCGACTCATGGCCTGGCGGCGCATCAGGGTGTAGGCCTCTTCCTCGTTGCAGTCCTTCATTTTCATCAGCAGCCCTTTGGCCAGTTCGATGCGTTTGCGCTCCGCCAATTGCTGGTCGCGGGCCAGCAGCTGCGCGCGCAAGGCCTGATCGCTTTCGAAGCGCGCCATCGCCACATCGAGAATCGGCTGCAGGCGCTGGGCGTGGATGCCCTCGACGATGTAGGCACTGACCCCGGACTTGATCGCCTGGCGCATTACCCCCGGGTCATGTTCGTCGGTGAACATCACGATCGGCCGGGGCTGGTCGCGGCTGACCAGCACCACTTGCTCCATGACATCGCGGCTCGGTGACTCGGTATCGATCAGGATCACGTCCGGGCGCACTGTTTCGACGCGGGCCGGCAGGTCGATGGTCAGACCGGACTCATCGATGACCTCGAAACCGGCCTCGGTCAGCGCGGCCTTCAGGCGCCCGACTTTTTTCGCGGTGTCGTTGATCAGCAGAATGCGCAGCATGTTGGCGGTCTCCTGTCAGCGGCGGGCGAGAAGGGCAGTGCTGTCGCTCAGGGCGTGCAGCTTGAAACTGCGGGCGTAACCAGCCGGATCGCTGCCGTCCCAGACTTTGCCATCGAGCAACTGGCTGCTGCGCATCTCCTTGCCCCACGCGGCGACACCGACGGCGGTGGCTGCTTCGCGGTAAATGTCCAGTTGCTGAACCTGGCGGGCCACCGCGAGGTAGTCGGGATCCTCGCGTAACAGGCCCCAACGGCGGAATTGGGTCATGAACCACATGCCGTCGGACAGGTACGGCAGATTCACCTCGCCGTTGCCGTGAAAGCGCAAGGCGTGCGGGTCTTGCCAGCGATTGCCGAGACCATCGGCGTAATCACCGAGAAAACGCGGTTCGATGCAGGGCAGCGGGGCGTCGAGGTATTCCGGGGCGCTCAGCAGCTGCGCGGTGCTGCGGCGGTTTTCCGGGTTTTGCTCGATGAAGCGGCTGGCCTCGAGGATTGCCATCACCAGCGCCCGTGCGGTGTTGGGGTATTGCTCGACGAACACGCGGGTGCAACCAAGGACTTTTTCCGGGTGGTCAGGCCAGATGCTCTGGCTGGTAGCGAGGGTGAACCCCAGATCCTGTTGCACGGCGCTGGCCGCCCACGGCTCACCGACGCAGAAGCCATCGATACGCCCGGCTTGCAGGTGAGCGACCATTTGCGGCGGCGGCACCACCACGCTGTCGACGTCCTGCAACGGGTGAATGCCCTGACTCGCCAGCCAGTAATAAAGCCACATCGCATGGGTGCCGGTGGGGAAGGTCTGGGCGAAGGTCAGTTTTGCGCGGGTTTGGTGCGCCTGCCGATCCAGCGCTTCAGGACTGGTCACGCCCAGTTGCTGCAAGCCGTGAGACAGGTTGAGGCTCTGGCCGTTCTGGTTCAGGCCCATCAGCACCGCCATGTCGCTCGGGGCGACGCCGCCGATGCCCAGGTGCACCGCGTAAATCAGCCCGTACAGGCTGTGGGCCACATCCAGCTCACCGCTGACCAGTTTGTCGCGCAAGGTCGCCCAGGACGCCTGGCGCTTGAGGTTGATCGTCAGGCCGTAGGGCTGGGCGAAGCCCTGTGTCGCGGCCACGACTACCGAAGCGCAATCGCTCAGGGCCATGAAGCCGAGGTTGATCACGCTTTTTTCCGGAGCATCACTGCCGTTGACCCAGGCCAGCGGCCCGACGGACGAATCACTCATATAAAGCCACCCTCAAAAAAAACGCCGTCCCAGGCTTTGCTAAGGCAAAACCTGCGAACGACGCCATTGTCCGTGCCCGCACGCCGCCATTGGCCTGTGGGCTGATACCCTGAAAGTGCAAGGCATATGCCAGTCAGGCTGATTTACCTGTGTGCCTCGCGCCGGGGGACGTTGCCCGGCTATAATCGCCGCCTCTTTTCGCCGCCCGAGTCATCGCCGCCCATGTACACCCTGGCCCGTCAGCTGTTGTTCAAACTTTCCCCGGAAACCTCCCACGATCTGTCGCTGGATCTGATCGGCGCGGGTGGGCGTTTGGGCCTCAACGGCATGCTGTGCAAGAAGCCGGCGAATGTGCCGGTGACGGTCATGGGCCTGGACTTCCCGAACCCGGTGGGTCTGGCGGCCGGTCTGGACAAGAATGGCGCGGCCATCGACGGTTTCTCGCAACTGGGTTTCGGTTTCGTCGAAATCGGCACCGTGACCCCGCGTCCGCAGCCGGGCAACCCGAAACCACGGATCTTCCGTCTGCCGGAAGCCGAGGCGATCATCAACCGCATGGGCTTCAACAACCTTGGCGTGGATAACCTGCTGGCGCGGGTCGCGGCGGCCAAATACAAGGGCGTGCTGGGGATCAACATCGGCAAGAACTTCGACACTCCGGTCGAGCGCGCGGTGGACGACTACCTGATTTGCCTGGACAAGGTGTATGCCCACGCCAGCTATGTCACGGTCAACGTCAGCTCGCCGAACACCCCGGGCCTGCGCAGTCTGCAGTTCGGTGATTCGCTCAAGCAGTTGCTGGCGGATCTGGCCACGCGCCGCGCCGAACTGGCCCTGCGCCACGGCAAGCACGTACCGCTGGCGATCAAGATCGCTCCGGACATGACCGACGAAGAAACGGCGCAGGTGGCTCAGGCACTGATCGAAACCGGGATGGACGCAGTGATTGCCACCAACACCACCCTGAGTCGCGTCGGCGTCGAAGGCATGGAGCACGGTGACGAGGCGGGCGGTCTGTCCGGCGCTCCGGTGCGTGACAAGAGCACGCATACCGTGAAGGTGTTGGCGGCTGAGCTGGGTGGTCGGTTGCCGATCATCGCGGCCGGTGGCATCACCGAAGGCAAGCATGCGGCGGAGAAGATCACCGCGGGTGCGAGTCTGGTGCAGATTTACTCGGGCTTCATCTATAAGGGCCCGGCGCTGATTCGCGAATCGGTCGACGCGATCGCCGCGCTGCGCTGAGGTTTTCTGAGGGCTCTGTGGCGAGGGGATTTATCCCCGATCGGCTGCGCAGCAGTCGTAAAATTTGCTTCCGCCGTTCGCCTGGCACACTTGGGTGGATGGATTCGGGGCCGCTTCGCAGCCCATCGGGGATGAATCCCCTCGCCACAGGGAGTCTGTATCGTCCGGGGCAGGCATAAAAAAGGGCTCCTCGAAGGAGCCCCTGGGCCGTAGCCCGCCGTCCGGGAAGGACGTGCATGGTAAGTCGCTAAAAATTCAGATTGTCGTGTTGCAATAAGTGCCCTGTGTCAGCCGACGGCGTGAAGTTCGTTGAGTCTGTGGATTCCCGCAGTGCCGGTCATACCGTCCCAGTTGTCGCCGCGTCCTTCTCGCCAGCCGTTGATCCAGGCTTGGCGTACCGACGGTAGAGTAAATGGGCAAAGCTCGCGGGATTTGCCACCAACGCCATATTGATATCCGCGCAAAAATGCTCTTTCCAACGGATCACGCTTAAGTCTTCTCATAGGGTGTTTCCCTCACTTGTTGACTGTTTTCGTCGCGTTGACCTCAACCGAGGTCTGGCAGAAAAAACTCTGCCGTTGGGCGGCTCGCTGCCGGCGTGGCGAGCCAAGGTGTTGACGCCGTTGCGACGTCAACCTGTGGTCAGTTCTAACCAATGAGTCACACCGAGGGAATGATCGTTTTGTCATAAGGACGTAACGAAAATAGTGCTACAGCCATAAGTAACGACGGGTTTCATGAACGTTTTTTCAGCAAACCCCGGTATGATCGGCCCCGCACTGGATGATGGGGTTAATCCTTTAGTGAGAATGACCCACGTTTACGCTGGGGTAATATTCGACGAAGGGTTGCTTTGAGTCATTTTGTTTCATCAACTTTAATACCTGTCCTTGCATCTAAGCTCTTTTAACCCGAGCAGCGGGGATGGAACGGCACACCTTCGTGCCACGCGGGCGCTCTTTTAGAAAAGCGCCTGATTGAAAACCGGATCGGCAATGCGTTGCCGGTTCACTAGCCAAAGGCTCTGGAAATACCATGTCCGACCGTTTCGAACTCTTCCTCACTTGCCCCAAAGGCCTTGAAGGCCTGCTCATCGAGGAAGCCGTCGGGCTTGGCCTTGAAGACGCCCGCGAGCACACCTCCGCCGTGCGTGGCATGGCGACCATGGAAACCGCTTATCGCCTGTGCCTGTGGTCGCGTCTGGCCAACCGGGTGTTGCTGGTGCTCAAGCGCTTCCCGATGAAAGACGCTGAAGACCTGTACCACGGCGTGCTTGACGTCGAGTGGCAGGATCACATGCTCGCCGACGGCACCCTGGCCGTCGAATTCAGTGGCCACGGCTCGGGCATCGACAACACCCACTTCGGTGCGCTGAAAGTCAAAGACGCCATCGTCGACAAACTGCGTACCCCGCAAGGCGACCGTCCGTCGATCGACAAGCTCAACCCGGATCTGCGTATTCACCTGCGCCTGGATCGCGGCGAAGCGATCCTGTCCCTCGACCTTTCCGGCCACAGCCTGCATCAGCGCGGTTACCGCCTGCAGCAGGGCGCGGCGCCGCTGAAGGAAAACCTCGCGGCAGCGATCCTGATCCGTTCCGGCTGGCCGCGCATTGCGGCCGAAGGCGGCGCGCTGGCTGACCCGATGTGCGGTGTCGGTACGTTCCTCGTCGAAGCCGGGATGATCGCCGCCGACATGGCGCCGAACCTGCGCCGCGAGCAGTGGGGCTTTACCGCATGGCTCGGCCACGTTCCGGCGCTGTGGAAAAAACTCCATGAAGAAGCGGTCGAACGCGCCGCTGCCGGTCTGGCCAAGCCGCCGCTGTGGATTCGCGGTTACGAAGCCGACCCGCGGCTGATTCAGCCGGGCCGCAATAACGTCGAGCGCGCCGGTCTGAGCGAGTGGATCAAGATCTATCAGGGCGAAGTCGCGACCTTCGAGCCGCGTCCGGATCAGAACCAGAAAGGTCTGGTGATCTGCAACCCGCCGTACGGCGAGCGTCTGGGTGACGAAGCCAGCCTGCTCTATCTCTACCAGAACCTCGGCGAGCGCCTGCGACAGGCCTGCTTGAACTGGGAAGCGGCGGTATTCACCGGCGCCCCGGATCTGGGCAAGCGCATGGGCATTCGCAGCCACAAACAGTATTCGTTCTGGAACGGCGCGCTGCCGTGCAAGCTGTTGTTGATCAAGGTGCTGCCGGACCAGTTCGTCACCGGCGAGCGGCGGACTCCGGAACAGCGTCAGGCCGAGCGCGAGCAAGCAGCCTACGATCAGACCCCGAACGAGCCGCAAGAGCGCAAGTTCAACAAGAACGGCAACCCGATCAAGCCAACGCCAGCCCCGGCGCCGGTGATCGAGCAGCCGCGCCTGAGCGAAGGCGGGCAGATGTTTGCCAACCGCCTGCAGAAAAACCTCAAGGCGATGAGCAAGTGGGTCAAGCGCGAAGGCATCGACTGCTACCGCGTCTACGATGCCGACATGCCGGAATACGCAATGGCCATCGACCTGTACCACGACTGGGTGCACGTGCAGGAATACGCCGCGCCGAAGTCGATCGATCCGGAAAAGGCCTCGGCGCGCATGTTCGATGCCCTGGCGGCGATCCCGCAGGCGCTGAACGTCGACAAGAGCCGCGTGGTGGTCAAACGCCGCGAGCGGCAGAGCGGCACCAAGCAATACGAGCGTCAGGCGGCGCAGGGCAAGTTCAATGAGGTCAGCGAAGGCGGCGTCAAGCTGCTGGTGAACCTCACTGACTATCTCGACACCGGGCTGTTCCTCGATCACCGGCCAATGCGCATGCGCATTCAGAAAGAGGCCGCCGGCAAGCGCTTCCTCAATCTGTTCTGCTACACCGCGACCGCCAGTGTGCATGCGGCCAAGGGCGGTGCGCGCAGCACCACCAGCGTCGACCTGTCGAAGACTTACCTCGACTGGGCGCGGCGCAACCTGTCGCTGAACGGCTTCTCCGACAAGAACCGTCTGGAGCAGGGCGACGTGATGGCGTGGCTGGAAAGCAGCCGCGACGAGTACGACCTGATCTTCATCGACCCGCCGACCTTCTCCAACTCCAAGCGCATGGAAGGCATCTTCGACGTGCAGCGTGATCAGGTGCAGTTGATCGACTTGGCCATGGCACGTCTGGCGCCGGGTGGCGTGCTGTATTTCTCCAACAACTTCCGCAAGTTCCAGCTGGAGGAGAACCTGGCCGAACGTTACGCGGTCGAGGAAATCAGCGCGCAGACCATCGATCCGGATTTTGCGCGTAACACCAAGATCCACCGCGCCTGGAAAATCACGGCTCGTTGACGCTTGGGCGGGTTGGATCCACAGAGCCTTGATTTTTAAAGGCTCTTGGATCCGATCAGCGCTAGCCAAATTAATGGCTAATAGCTATAACTCAACTCATGGCCAATGGGGTTTTCCCCCCGAAACAATGGCGTCGTGAGTTGCCCCTATGTCGTTGCACCCCGTGCGCCCAAAGATTCTGGGTTTTATCAGCGAAGACGTCTCGGCCTGGCTGGTCGCGCTGCTGGTATTGCTCGCCGGCGGGATTCTCACGGGGCTGCTCGCCTGGGCCACCCTCAATCAGTTTCACCATCAACTGCGCCAACGCTTCCAACTGCTGGCCAATGAGCGTTACAGCCGCATCGAAGAACGTTTCCAGGATCAGGAACAGCGTCTCGACGGCCTGCGCCGTTTCTTCGCCAACTCTGATTCGGTCTCACGCAACGAATTCGACGGCTATGCCAAACCGCTTCTATTACGCACCCAGGCCTATTCCTATGCGCCGCGGGTCAGCCGTGCCGAACGCCCGGCGGTCGAACAGGCCGTGCGTAACGAAGGCTTCAGTACCTTCACCTTTCGTGAACTGAACGCTGACGATCAGTTGCAGACCGCCGCTGATCGCCCCGAATACGTACCGGTGATCTACACCCAGAGCCTCAGTCGCTTGCCCACGCCGCTGGGTTACGACTTGCTGGCGCAACCGTTGCGCCGGGCGACGCTGGAACGCGCCGACCGCACCGGGCACATGGTGGTGTCGCAGCCATTGCATCTGGTGGGGATTGATCCGGCGTATGCCCGGGGCGTCTTGCTGCTGGCGCCGGTCACTCGTGAAGGGGCGCCGAAAGGGCCGCCGCAAGGCTATGTGATGGCGGTGATCAGCATGCAGCAGTTGCTGGCCGACGGACTGCCGGAGGAGCACCAGGATTTCCTCAATGTACGCATTCTCGACCTGTCCACCGATGAACAGCATGAAGTGCTCTACGAGTCGGCCAACCAGGCGGGGGCCAGTGATCTGTCCGCCACACGTCTGTTGCGCATGGCCGACCATGACTATCAAGTGGACATGCAGCCCAGCGAAGCGTTTCTGCAGGCCAACCATTCGTCAATCAGCAGCCTGGTGGTGCTGGGGGCGCTGCTGAGTCTGTTGCTCAGCGCACTGCTTTACGTGCTGGTCAGTCAACGCCAGCGCGCCTTGCGCATGGTCGAACTGCGCACCCAGGAACTGCACGCCCGCGAGCAGGAATTGCGCGGCACCCACGGTCAGTTGCGCGGGGTACTGAATGCCGCGACCCAGGTGGCAATCATCGCCACCGACCTGCGCGGGGTGATCAACACCTTCAACCCCGGCGCCGAACAGATGCTCGGCTACAGCAGCGCCGATGTGGTCGGGCACATGACCCTGGAAAACCTGCATCTGCCGCGAGAGCTGGCGGCGCGTTCGGCGGAGTTGAGTGCGCGTTACGGCAAGAGCATTCCGACCTGCCACGCGATGCTGGTCGAGGGCGGCGAGGTCGGCGGTCACGAGGCGCGCGAATGGACGCTGGTGCGCAGCGACGGCAGTCATCTGCCGGTGAACATGCTCGCCACCCCGGTGCTCGATGAGCAGGGTTTGTGGGTCGGGCATCTGGCGATCTGCATCGACATCACCGAGCGCAAGCGCGTGCACGAAGCGCTGGCGGCGCGCGATGTATTGCTGAAAAAGCTCAGCGCCCACGTGCCCGGCGGCATCTACCAATTCAAGATGGAGTTCGACGGGCGCTTCAGCGTGATCTACGCCAGCGATGGCATCCGCGAGATCTACGAGCTGGAGCCAGACGTGCTGCTGCTCAATGCCGAGGCGATTTTCACCCGCATCCATCCACAAGACGTCTCGCGAGTGCGCAGCTCGATCCGTGCTTCGGCGGACAGCCTCAGCCCATGGCGCGAGGAATACCGTGTGCAGTTGCCCGAGCGCGGCCTGCGCTGGGTGCGCGGCGAGGCGACGCCGGAAGAGCTGCCGGGCGGCGGCGTGCTGTGGCACGGCTACATCTCGGACATTTCCGACTTGAAACGGGTGGAAGAGGAATTGCGGGCGCTGTCGGTGACCGACTCGCTGACCGGTATCCACAACCGCCGCTACTTCCAGGAACGCCTGACTACCGAAATGGCCCGGGTCGAGCGCGGCGGCGGTGAGCTGTCAGTAATCATGCTCGATATCGATCACTTCAAACGCATCAACGACCAGTACGGCCATGCCGTGGGCGACCGGGTGCTGCAGGCGGTGTGCGAGCGCATCGGCCATCGTTTACGGCGGACTGATGTGTTCTGTCGTCTCGGTGGTGAAGAGTTCATGGTGCTGTGCCCGGACATCGACGGCGAGCATGCGTACATGCTGGCGGTGGAGTTGTGGCAAGGCCTGCGCAGTGCGCCGGTGGATGTGGTCGGGGTGGTGACGGCCAGTTTCGGCATCGCCAGCTGGCGCCCGGGGGAGGGCGCGGATGCGCTGCTGCTGCGGGCGGATTCGGGGGTGTATGCGGCGAAGCAGGGCGGGCGCGATCGGGTCGAGCAGATGAGCTGAGCCTTGGCACGATCTACCTGTGGGAGCGGGCTTGCTCGCGAAAGCGGTGTGTCATCCAGCAAAAATACTGACTGATCTGACGCCTTCGCGAGCAAGCCCGCTCCCACATTAGAGCGGCTGTGTTTTTACAGGGCTGAAGCCGTCTGCGGCAGGCGCGGCTGCTTGTACAGATCCAGCAGCACCTGATCCAGCACCGACGACGCGCCGAACGGGGCCTTGTCGTTGAGGATCGCCACCACCGCCCAGGTGTTGCCGTTGACGTCGCGGCTGAAGCCGGCGATGGCGCGCACGGTGTTCAGGGTGCCGGTCTTGACGTGGGCCTCGCCGCGCATCGCGGTGGTCTTCAGGCGTTTGCGCATGGTGCCGTCGGTGCCGGCAATCGGCAGCGAGCTGATGTACTCGGCGGCGTACGGGCTGTGCCAGGCGGCTTGCAGCATGTTGGCCATCTCGCGGGCGCTGACGCGTTCGGCGCGCGACAGCCCGGAGCCGTTCTCCATCACCAGGTGCGGCGCGGTGATGCCTTTCTTCGCCAGCCACTGGCGGACTACGCGTTGTGCGGCCTTGGCGTCGTCACCGTCGGCTTCATTGCGATACTTCTGACCGAGGCTCAGGAACAGCTGCTGGGCCATGGTGTTGTTACTGTATTTGTTGATGTCGCGGATGATTTCCGCCAGATCTGGCGAGTAGGCGCGGGCCAGCAGCTTGGCGCTGCTCGGGGTCGCGGCGAGGCGATCCTTGCCCTGGATGCTGCCGCCCAGTTCTTTCCAGATCGCGCGCACGGCACCGGCGGTGTAGGTCGCGTGGTCAAGCAGCGACAGATAAGTCTGCGAGCTGCAGCCTTCGCCCAGCTGACCGGCGACAGTCACGGTCACGCTGCCATCAGCCTGGGTCACCGGGTTGTAGCGCACGCCACCGGTGCACTGCTTGGAGTTGAGCGCCTTGACCGTGTTTTCGATGCGCACGCTGGCAATCGGCGGCTCCACCGAGATCAGCACCCGGCCCCCGTCATTGCGCGCGACGAAGCGCAGGGCCTTGAGGTTGACCAGCAGCGAGTCGGGTTTGACCAGGAACGGCTTGTTCTCGTCGTTGCCGTCGTCGTTGAACTCGGGCAGTTGCGGCTGGATGAAGAAGCCGCGGTCGAGGATCAGGTCGCCGGTGACCTGGGTCACGCCGTTGGCGCGCAGGTCGCGCATCAGCAGCCAGAGTTTTTCCATGTTCAGCTTCGGATCGCCGCCACCCTTGAGGTACAGGTTGCCGTTGAGAATGCCGCCACTGAGGTCGCCGTCGGTGTAGAACTCGGTTTTCCACTGATGATTGGGGCCGAGCATTTCCAGCGAGGCGTAGGTGGTGACCAGTTTCATGGTCGAGGCCGGGTTGACCGAGACGTCGGCGTTATACACGGTCGGATTGCCCGGGCCGTCGAGCGGAATCATCACCAGCGACAGCGCAGTCGGCTGCAGCTTGCTGGCCTTGAGGGCTTTTTCGACGTTAGGGGTGAGGGCGGTATTGATAGTGGCAGCGGCAACCGGCAGGGCCAGGGGCAGAAGAAGGCCGGCAAGAAACAGAGGACGCAACGATTTGATCATATGAAATAAAACCCTGCAGAAGAGGGGAGAAATAACGAGGGCATGGATGAAAAAGCCCTCAGTGGTCATGAAAGTGTCGGCATTATGCCCCAAGGTGTAACAGCTTGTGCCTTGCCCGAGGCGGCCATTTCGTTATTTTTTTTACAGGCGGTCGACCACCGCGCCCAGAGAGTCGGGCAATTGACCGCTTAAACTGGTAAAGTGCCGGCCGTTATTACTTAAGAGGATTGTTCCAATGGCGACTAACCGTTCCCAGCGTCTGCGCAAAAAACTGTGCGTTGATGAATTCCAAGAGCTGGGTTTCGAACTGAACCTGGACTTCAAAGAAGATTTGTCCGAAGAAGCCATTGACGCTTTCCTCGAAGCATTCATCAAAGAAGCCATGGAAGCCAACGGTCTGGGTTATGTTGGCGGCGATGACTTCGGTCTGGTTTGCCTGCAGAAGCGTGGCTCGGTCAACGAAGAGCAGCGCGCTGCCGTTGAAGCCTGGCTGAAAAACCGTAGCGAACTGACCGGCATGACCGTCAGCCCGCTGCTGGACGTCTGGTATCCGGAAAAGCCGATCAACGCGGCCAAGTGATACTGAAAAAAACGGCGACCTGAGGGTCGCCGTTTTTTTATGCCTGGGCTTT
>Ga0207713_1003140_pt1 | contig 11446 bp, 12 predicted proteins | sample KBSS64metaG_FD_184404 | JGI IMG/M metagenome (GOLD analysis project Ga0207713, IMG submission 184404) | Switchgrass rhizosphere microbial communities from Kellogg Biological Station, Michigan, USA - KBS S6-4 metaG (SPAdes) (version 2) | ecosystem: Host-associated > Plants > Roots > Rhizosphere >...
CATGGACCCGGCCACCGGCCAGCCGATGCTCGCCCCGTACCCGTCGGACAAGCGTGAGCAGACCACCAAGAACTTCGAGCTGGACCGCTCGATCAGCCACACCCGCCAGCAGCAGGGTCGCCTGACCCGGCTGTCGGTGGCGGTGGTGGTCGACGACCAGGTCAAGGTCGATGCCAGCGGCGAAACCACGCGTGCCCCATGGGGCGCCGAAGACCTGGCGCGCTTCACGCGCCTGGTGCAGGACGCGGTGGGCTTCGATGCCAGCCGCGGTGACAGCGTGACGGTGATCAACGTGCCGTTCGCCGCCGACCGTGGCGAAGAGATCGCCGATATCGCGTTCTATCAGCAGCCGTGGTTCTGGGACATCGTCAAGCAGGTGCTGGGCGTACTGTTCATCCTGGTGCTGGTGTTCGGCGTGCTGCGCCCGGTGCTCAACAACATTACTGGTGGCGGCAAGCAGGCTGCTGCTTCGGACAGCGACATGGAACTGGGCGGGATGATCGGTCTGGATGGCGAGCTGGCCAACGACCGTGTCAGCCTCGGTGGCCCGTCAAGCATTCTGTTGCCGAGCCCGAGCGAGGGTTACGAAGCACAGCTCAACGCAATCAAAGGCCTGGTGGCCGAAGACCCGGGCCGCGTGGCCCAGGTCGTGAAAGAGTGGATCAACGCCGATGAGTGACAATCGAGCCATTACCGCCAAGCTGAGCCGCGTCGACAAGGCAGCGATCCTGCTACTGTCGCTCGGTGAGACCGATGCTGCGCAAGTACTGCGCCACATGGGCCCGAAAGAGGTGCAGCGGGTCGGTGTGGCCATGGCGCAGATGGGCAACGTGCACCGTGAGCAGGTCGAGCAGGTGATGAGCGAGTTCGTCGAGATCGTCGGCGATCAGACCAGCCTGGGCGTGGGCTCCGACGGCTACATTCGCAAGATGCTCAATCAGGCCCTCGGCGAGGACAAGGCCAATGGCCTGATCGACCGTATCCTGCTCGGTGGCAATACCAGCGGCCTGGACAGCCTCAAGTGGATGGAGCCGCGCGCCGTGGCCGATGTGATCCGCTTCGAGCACCCGCAGATCCAGGCCATCGTGGTCGCCTACCTCGACCCTGACCAGGCCGGTGAAGTGCTGAGCAACTTCGACCACAAGGTGCGCCTGGACATCATCCTGCGCGTCTCCTCGCTGAACACCGTGCAGCCGGCAGCGCTGAAGGAGCTGAACCAGATCCTCGAGAAGCAGTTCTCGGGCAACTCCAATGCCGCGCGCACCACCTTGGGTGGTATCAAGCGTGCCGCCGACATCATGAACTTCCTCGACAGCTCGGTGGAAGGTGCACTGATGGACTCGATCCGCGAAATCGACAACGACCTGTCGGAGCAGATCGAAGACCTGATGTTCGTCTTCAACAACCTGGCCGACGTCGACGATCGCGGCATCCAGGCGCTGCTGCGCGAAGTGTCGTCCGACGTGCTGGTGGTGTCGCTCAAGGGCGCCGACGAGCGGGTCAAGGACAAGATCTTCAAGAACATGTCCAAGCGCGCCTCGGAACTGCTGCGCGACGACCTCGAGGCCAAGGGCCCGGTGCGCGTCAGCGACGTGGAAACGGCGCAGAAGGAAATCCTCACCATCGCCCGTCGCATGGCCGAGGCCGGCGAGATCGTGCTCGGCGGCAAGGGTGCCGAGGAAATGATCTGATCCATCAGGCGACACGAACCCCCTGTAGGAGCGGCCTTGTGTCGCGAAAGGGCTGCAGAGCAGCCCCAGGATTTCAGCGTTGTCGCAATTATTGCTGGGGCTGCTGTGCAGCCCTTTCGCGACACAAGGCCGCTCCTACAAGGATCGTGTCGCTCGCAGATGAGTAGCCGAGAACATGCCCACCAAAGAATCCCACCCCAGCGACCTGATCCGCGCCCGCGACCTCGAGGGCGTCGATGTCTGGGCGTTGCCCAGCTTTGACCCGGCGCCTGAGCCGGAACCTGAGCCGGCGCCGGAAGTCGTCGAGGAAGAGGTCGAGGAAGTGCCGCTGGAAGAAGTCCAGCCGCTGACCCTCGAAGAGCTCGAGGCGATCCGCCAGGAGGCCTACAACGAAGGCTTCGCCACCGGCGAGCGCGAGGGTTTTCACAGCACGCAGCTGAAGGTGCGCCAGGAGGCCGAGGAAGCGCTGGCCGTCAAGCTGGCGAGCCTGGAGCAACTGATGGGGCACCTGCTCGAGCCGATCGCCGAGCAGGACACGCAGATCGAGCGAGGCGTGGTGCATCTGGTTGCGCACATGGCGCGCCAGGTCATCGGCCGCGAACTGCGCAGCGACTCCAGCCAGATCACCCAGGTGCTGCGCGAGGCGCTGAAACTGTTGCCAATGGGTGCCGACAACATCCGTATCCACCTCAACCCGCAGGATTTCGAGCTGGCCAAGGCCCTGCGCGAACGCCACGAGGAGAGCTGGAAGCTGCTCGAAGACGAAGCCCTGCTGCCAGGGGGCTGCCGGATCGAGACCCTGCACAGCCGCATCGACGCGACCATGGAAACCCGCATCGAGAAAGCCGTGGCGCAGCTGTTCGACCAGCTGCACGACCAGGCCCTGCACCCGGCAGCGGCGGACCTGTCGGTCGAACTGGACGCCAGCGATGCGCCTTGACCGCACCAGCTTCGGCAGGCGCCTGGGCGGCTACGCCGAGGCGATCGCGTTGCCGGTGCAGCCGGTGGTCGAAGGCCGCCTGCTGCGCATGGTTGGCCTCACCCTCGAAGCCGAAGGCCTGCGCGCTGCGGTAGGCGGGCGCTGCCTGGTGATCAACGACGACAGCTACCACCCGGTGCAGGTCGAGGCCGAGGTGATGGGCTTTGCCGGCAACAAGGTGTTCCTGATGCCGGTGGGCAGCATTGCCGGCATCGCGCCGGGGGCGCGCGTGGTACCGCTGGACGACAGTGGTCGCCTGCCCATGGGCATGAGCATGCTGGGCCGGGTGCTCGACGGCGCCGGGCGCGCCCTCGACGGCAAGGGCGGGATGCGTGCCGAGGACTGGGTGCCGATGGACGGCCCGATCATCAACCCGCTCAACCGTGACCCGATCAGCAAGCCGCTGGACGTGGGCATTCGCAGCATCAACGGCCTGCTCACCGTCGGTCGCGGCCAGCGCCTGGGCCTGTTCGCCGGTACCGGTGTGGGTAAATCGGTGTTGCTGGGCATGATGACCCGCTTCACAGAAGCGGACATCATCGTGGTCGGCCTGATCGGCGAACGGGGCCGCGAGGTCAAGGAATTCATCGAGCACATCCTCGGCGAGGAGGGGCTCAAGCGCTCGGTGGTCGTGGCATCGCCTGCTGACGACGCGCCGCTGATGCGCTTGCGCGCGGCCATGTACTGCACGCGCATTGCCGAGTACTTCCGTGACAAGGGCAAGAACGTCCTGCTGCTGATGGACTCGCTGACCCGTTTCGCCCAGGCCCAGCGCGAAATTGCCCTGGCCATCGGCGAGCCGCCGGCCACCCGCGGCTACCCGCCGTCGGTGTTCGCCAAGCTGCCCAAGCTGGTGGAGCGCGCCGGTAACGGCGAACCCGGTGGGGGTTCGATCACCGCTTTCTACACCGTGCTGTCCGAAGGTGACGACCAGCAGGACCCGATCGCCGACTCGGCGCGGGGCGTGCTCGACGGCCACTTCGTACTGTCCCGGCGCCTGGCCGAGGAAGGCCATTATCCGGCCATCGACATCGAGGCCTCGATCAGTCGGGTCATGCCGCAGGTCGTGGATGCCGACCACTTGCGCCAGGCGCAGAAATTCAAGCAGCTGTGGTCACGGCTGTCGCAGAGCCGCGACCTGATCAGCGTCGGCGCCTATGTGGCCGGTGGCGACCCGGAAACCGACCTGGCGATTGCCTTGCAGCCTCGGCTGGTGGACTTCCTGCGCCAGGGGCTGGACGAAAATGTCGGCATGGGCCAAAGCCGCAACGAGCTGGGGGCGATCTTCACGCCGCCAGCGAAGGGCTGATAGCTCATGAGCCTGCCCGGTCGCGCTGCCCGTCTGGCCCCTGTGGTCAACATGGCCGAAGAGGCCGAACGCAAGGCTGCCCAGCGTGTGGGGCACTTCCAGCAGCAGGTGGTTCAGGCCCAGGCCAAGCTGGCCGAGCTGGAGTCGTTCCGCGAAGGTTACCAGGCCCAGTGGATCAACCGCGGCGGGCAGGGCGTGAACGGCAGCTGGCTGCTCAACTACCAGCGCTTCCTGGCCCAGCTGGAAACGGCCATGACCCAGCAGCGCCAGAGCCTGGCCTGGCATGAAAACAACCTGAAGAATGCCCGTGGCACCTGGCAGCAGGCGTATGCCCGGGTGGAGGGGCTGCGCAAGCTGGTGCAGCGCTATATGGAGGAGGCGCGGCGGGCCGAAGACAAGCGCGAGCAGCGTTTGCTGGACGAACTGTCGCAGCGGTTGCCCAGGCAAGGTCATCTGTAACCTGTACCGGCCTCTTCGCGGGCAAGCCCGCTCCCACATGCTCTCAGGCCTTGTGCTGTCCCTGTGGGAGCGGGCTTGCCCGCGAAGAGGCCGGTACAGGCTGCCTTGATAGTCCAGCCACGGGCTGCTAAACCTTGAAGAGTTGCATTCGCCATCATCGAAGGAATCGCTAGCATGGCAGTCGAGGCTGTTTATTCGCAGGACGGCAACAAACTCACGATCAAGGTCAAGGGGCGCTTCGATTTCGGCAAGCATCAGGAGTTTCGTGATGCCTATGAGCGCCACCCCAAAAAACCCGACTCGGTGGTGGTCGACCTGAAGGACGCCACCTATCTGGACAGCTCCGCGCTGGGCATGCTGCTGTTGCTGCGCGACCATGCCGGCGGTGATGACTCGGACGTACGCGTGGTGCATGCCAGCTCCGACGTGCGCAAGATCCTGGCCATTTCCAATTTCGAAAAACTGTTCGATATCAGTTGAGTGCCCAGATGCCGGCCGAACAGGGATTGACCGTGCTGGTGGCTGAGGACGGGGCGGTCGACCGCCTGCTGCTGGCGCAGATCGTCCGCCGCCAGGGGCACCAGGTATTCACTGCGGAAAATGGCGAGCAAGCCGTCGCATTGTTTGCCGAGAAGCGCCCGCAGCTGGTGCTGCTCGACGCCTTGATGCCGGTGATGGATGGTTTCGAGGCCGCGCGGCAGATCAAGGCGCTGGCCGGCGAGGCGCTGGTGCCGATCATCTTCCTGACCTCGCTGAACGAGGAGGACGCCCTGGTGCGTTGCCTGGAGGCCGGTGGCGACGACTTCATGGCCAAGCCCTACAGTGCGGTGATCCTCGGTGCCAAGATCCGCGCCATGGACCGCCTGCGTCGCCTGCAGGCGACCGTGCTCGAGCAGCGTGACCAGATCACCCGCCACCATCACCACCTGCTCAACGAGCAGCGGGTGGCCAAGGCGGTGTTCGACAAGGTTGCCCACTCCGGTTGCATCACCGCACCGAACATCCGTTACCTGCAGTCGCCCTATGCCCTGTTCAATGGCGACCTGCTGTTGGCTGCATTCACCCCGGCGGGTGACATGCACGTGCTGCTTGGCGATTTCACCGGCCATGGCTTGCCCGCCGCAGTCGGTGCGATGCCGTTGGCGGAAGTGTTCTACGGCATGACCGCCAAGGGCTACGGGCTGGCGCAGATGCTGCGCGAGATGAATGCCAAGCTCAAGCGCATCCTGCCGGTGGACATGTTCTGCTGCGCGCTGCTGCTCAAGATAAGCGTGCAGCGAGGGGCCGTGGAAATTTGGAATGGCGGCATGCCGGATGGCTATCGGCTGTCGGCTGACGGCGCAGTGCTTGGTTGCCTGGGGTCGCGGCACCTGCCGCTGGGTATCCTGGCGCCGGAGCGCTTCGACGACAGCACCGAAGTGTTGCCGCTGGCGGCGGGAGAGCGGCTGTTGCTGCTGTCCGATGGCGTGGTCGATACCGCAGACGAGCAAGAGCGCCTGTTCGGTGTCGAGCGCCTGCGCGAGGTGCTGGCCGCCAATCGCGACCCTGCGCAGCTGTTCGACGAGGTGATGCAGGCCCTGGAGCGTTTTGGCGGGCGCCCGCGGGACGACATAAGCCTGTGCGACATTCGCATGTTCAGTGGCGAAGACTGCGTGCCGGCGCCGACCCTGTATTCCGACAGCGGGCGCTCCAGTCCGCTGGACTGGTCGCTGGGGTTCGAATTGCGTGGCGAAAGCCTCAAGCGTTTCAACCCGGTGCCCTACCTGGTGCAGTTGTTGCAGGAAATCCATGGGTTGCGGCCGCGCACCGGCGCCTTGCACAGTGTGCTCAGTGAGCTGTATTCCAATGCCCTGGAGCATGGTGTGCTGGGCCTGGATTCACAGCTCAAACGTGATGTGCAGGGTTTTGCCGACTACTATCAGGAGCGGGCCCGGCGCCTGCTTGCGTTGGCCGACGGGTTCGTGCGCATCGACCTGAAGGTGGAACCGTCGGGGGCGGGCGGGCGTCTTACCCTCGAGGTTCGCGACAGTGGCGCAGGGTTTGATGTGCGCAGCGTGTTGTCGCGCCCGTCCCTGGAGCAGGATTTGAGCGGGCGCGGGCTGAACCTGGTGCAAAGGCTTGGCAGCTGTGCCGAGTGGTGCGAAGGCGGCCGCTGTGCCCGCGTTCGGTTCGAATGGTGATGCGTCTGGAGGGCCGCAGGGCGGCTCAGGCATAATCCGGCTTGATCAAGGAGTGAACAAGTGACTGACATGCATATTGACCACAAGGTACTCAGTGACTTGCAGGAGGTCATGGAAGATGGCTACCTGCAGCTGCTGGAAACCTTTCTGGAAGACTCCGAGCGGCGTTTGAGCCAGCTGCATGGGGCCAAGAGCGCGGATGAGCTCGGCATGGCCGCGCACAGCTTCAAGGGCAGCAGCAGCAACATGGGCGCCGTTGGCCTGGCCCAGCTGTGCCAGCAGCTGGAAGAACGGGTGAAGGTGCGACCGCTGTATGGCATCGAAGACCTGATCAACCGGATCGACCAGGAATATCTGGAAGTGAAGTGCTTCTATCGCGGCGAGCGTGAGCGCGTTTCGGCGAACTGATGGCAAGTTGGCGCGACTTTTGCCTCTCTGTGGCCAGATGATATTCCAGTTTCTGGCGCGGAGACCGCTCGATGCCTGTCGCACCCAACCCATTGTTGCAAGCCAATACCCTGAGCAAGTCGAATGCGGCGCGCGTGGACAAGCCGCAGCAGGCGGCGGGCGGCTTGGGCGCAGGCTTCGATCAGGTCATGGCCGGGCAGGGGCGTGACAAGGCGCCCGTGCGCCATGACAAGGTTGCTCAGCCGGTCGCGAAGGACAAACCTGACGTTGCTCAAGGCGGCAAGAAGCAGGCCGTCGATAAACCGGCGGTTGCCGATGACGGCAACAAATTGCCAGCAGACGATGCGTCGCAGTCCGCTGCCGATGCTGCCAACGACTCGGGTTCTCTCGATGCCAACCTGGTGGCGGGGCAGGTGACGGACGCGCAACCTGGCGCGCAGTTGTTGCAGGCCCAGGCCGAAGCAGTAGCGCCGGTGTTGCAGGCTGCTATCCAGCAGCCACCCGTTGCCGAGCCCTTGCCGGAAGAGCCCGAGGCCTTCGACCCGGATGCCGACCCCTTGGCCAACCTGCCGACCTTGCGCCTGGCCCTGGAGCAAAGTGCCCAGGCCAAGGGCACGACGTCGGCGCATGCTGCTGACGCTTCCAAGGCGCAGTCCGATGAGGGTCAGGCGGCCGTCAATCCGTTGGCGACCCTGATCAACAAGCTCGAGGGCGAAGCAGGCCAGTCCGAGACCGGCGACAAGGCTTTCGGCGCCTTGCTCGAAGACGGGCTCAAGGACACCAAGAGCGCCAGTAGCGATACCCGTGTCGATGACTTTGCCAACCGCCTGGCCAGCCTGACCCAGGCAGTTACCGCCAAGACCGCCAATGCACTGCCGACAAGCGCCAACCCTTTGCATCAGCCATTGCAGATGAACCAAGGCGCGTGGGCTGAAGGCCTGGTCAACCGGGTCATGTACCTGTCCAGCCAGAACCTCAAATCGGCGGATATCCAGCTGGAGCCGGCTGAGCTGGGCCGCCTCGATATCCGCGTCAATGTAGCGACTGACCAATCTACCCAGATCACCTTCGTCAGCGGCCATGCTGGTGTGCGTGATGCGCTGGACAGCCAGGTGTATCGCCTGCGTGAGCTGTTTGCCCAGCAGGGGCTGGCGCAGCCGGACGTCAATGTCGCCGACCAGTCGCGCCAGCAACAGCAGCAGGCGCAGCAGGATGGCTCGCAGTTGTCCGGGGTGGCCGCGCGCCGGGGGCAGGGTGGTGAGGGCGAGCAGGGTGGGCTGGCCGAGGTCTCCCGGCCAGCCGAGCAGCAGGTGGTCATCGGCGACAGTGCCGTCGATTACTACGCCTGATTTTCCTTTGCCTGCTCTGGCCCTTTCGCGGGCAAGCCCGCTCCCACAGGTTTTTCACCAGCCCTGATAGCGGTGCAGTACTTGTGGGAGCGGGCTTGCCCGCGAAAAGGCCGGTACTGGAAAAACACATCTCGACAAATCTGGCATAACACTTGCTCAAGCCACGTCATCCTCCTTTGAAACCCCGATGGACGACGGATTATTGGCATGGCGAAGAGCGACGCAGTGAAAGACCCCGCCGCAAAAGGCAAACTCAAGCTGATCCTGCTGCTGGTGCTGGCCCTGTTGCTGGCAGTCGGCTTGTCGGTGGGCGCCACCTGGTTCTTCATGCACAAGAGCGAGCCGGCACCCGCCCCTGAGGCGGCCGCTACCAACGTCAAGGCCCCTGCGATCTACGTGTCGCTGACCCCCGCCTTCGTGGTCAACTTCAACCAGAACGGCCGCCAGCGCTACATGCAGCTGAGCATCACCCTGCAAGGCCGTAATCAGGCCGACCTGGACGCACTTTCGGTGCACATGCCGGTGATCCGCAACAACCTGGTGATGATGTTCTCCGGCCAGGGCTTCGACACCCTGGCGGCCAGTTCGGTGGGCCAGGAGATGCTGCGTCAGAAAGCCACCGCGGTGGTTCAGGAAGTGGCGCAGAAGGAAGTCGGCAAGCCGGTGGTCGACCAGCTGCTGTTCACCAATTTCGTATTGCAGTAGGAGTCCGCAATGGCCGTACAGGACCTGCTGTCCCAGGATGAGATCGATGCCCTGTTGCACGGCGTCGACGATGGGCTGGTACAGACCGAGAGCGTTGCCGAGCCTGGCAGCATCAAAAGCTACGACCTGACCAGCCAGGATCGGATCGTGCGGGGTCGCATGCCGACCCTGGAAATGATCAACGAGCGTTTCGCCCGCTACACCCGCATCAGCATGTTCAACCTCTTGCGGCGTTCGGCCGACGTGGCGGTGGGCGGTGTGCAGGTGATGAAGTTCGGCGAGTACGTGCATTCGCTGTACGTGCCGACCAGCCTCAACCTGGTCAAGATCAAGCCGCTGCGCGGCACCGCGCTGTTCATTCTCGACGCCAAGCTGGTGTTCAAGCTGGTGGACAACTTCTTCGGCGGTGACGGCCGTCACGCCAAGATCGAGGGGCGCGAATTCACCCCCACCGAGCTGCGCGTGGTGCGCATGGTGCTGGACCAGTGCTTCGTCGACCTCAAGGAAGCCTGGCAGGCGATCATGCCGGTCAACTTCGAGTACATGAACTCCGAGGTCAACCCGGCCATGGCCAACATTGTCGGCCCGAGCGAGGCGGTGGTGGTGTCGACCTTCCATATCGAACTGGACGGCGGTGGCGGCGACCTGCATGTGACCATGCCGTATTCGATGATCGAGCCGGTGCGGGAAATGCTCGATGCCGGCTTCCAGTCCGACCTCGACGACCAGGACGAGCGCTGGGTCAAGGCCCTGCGCGAGGACGTGCTGGACGTCTCCGTGCCGTTGACCGCCACGGTTGCCCGCCGCCAGCTGAAGCTGCGCGACATCCTGCACATGCAGGCCGGCGACGTGATTCCGGTGGAGCTGCCCGAGCACCTGGTACTGCGCGCCAATGGCGTGCCGTCGTTCAAGGCGCGTCTGGGCTCGCACAAGGGCAACCTGGCCCTGCAGATCATTGACCCGATCGAACGCCGCTGACTGCGTGCCGGTCGCTCTTTACGAATTGAATGCCTGTCGAGGACATCATGGCTAACGAAAACGAGATCACTTCCGTGGAAGACCAGGCCCTGGCCGATGAGTGGGCCGCGGCCCTGGAAGAAACCGGCGATGCTGGCCAGTCCGACATCGACGCGCTGCTCGCCGGTGACAGCGGCAAACCGGGTGCCGGTCGCCTGCCGATGGAAGAATTCGCCAGTTCCCCGCGGCCGAACGAGAACGTCAGCCTCGAAGGGCCGAACCTGGATGTGATCCTGGACATTCCGGTGAACATTTCCATGGAAGTGGGCAGCACCGAAATCAACATCCGCAACCTGCTGCAGCTCAACCAGGGCTCGGTGATCGAACTCGACCGCCTGGCCGGTGAGCCGCTCGATGTGCTGGTCAACGGCACGCTGATCGCCCACGGCGAAGTGGTTGTGGTCAACGAGAAGTTCGGCATCCGCCTGACCGACGTGATCAGCCCCAGCGAACGCATCAAGAAGCTGCGCTGAGTGAAGGGCACGATGCGGGCCGTGATGGCCCTGGCTGCGCTGTTGGCCAGTGAGCTGGCCATTGCCGCTGCCACGCCTGCGGCCAGCCCGGTGACGGTACCGAGTGTTGCGCCCGGCAGCCTGGGCGGGCAGCTGGCGCAGATGGTGTTCGGCCTGTTGCTGGTCGTGGGCCTGATCTTTTTCCTGGCCTGGGCACTGCGCCGCATGCAGGGCGCCGCACCCAAGGGCGGGCAGGTGATCGAGATCGTCGGCAGCCGAGCCATCGGCCCGCGTGACCGGCTGTTGCTGGTGCAGGTGGGCAAGGAGCAGATCCTCATCGGCCATACCCCGGGCAGCATCGAGGCGTTGCATGTGCTGGCCGAACCCGTCGAAGTGCCCGCCAGCGCCCGCCAGGCGACGCCGGAGTTTGCCCAGCGGCTGATGGAGCTGATGGGCAAGGATCAGAAGGACAAGAAGTGATGACCCGCGCCCTGCGCCTGCTGTTGAAAAAGTCGTTGAGCGCGTTGTTGCCACTCGCGCTGCTGCTGGCCGCGCCACTGGCCCTGGCCGCCGACCCGTTGTCGATTCCGGCCATCACCCTGTCCAACACCGCGGACGGGCAGCAGGAGTATTCGGTCAGCCTGCAGATCCTGCTGATCATGACGGCGCTGAGCTTCATTCCGGCGTTCGTCATCCTGATGACCAGCTTCACCCGCATCATCATCGTGTTCTCGATCCTGCGTCAGGCCTTGGGCTTGCAGCAGACGCCGTCGAACCAGGTGCTGACCGGCATGGCGCTGTTTCTCACCCTGTTCATCATGGCGCCGGTGTTCGACCGGGTGAACCAGGATGCCCTGCAGCCGTACCTGAGCGAGAAGATGACGGCCCAGAAGGCCA
>Ga0207713_1003142_pt1 | contig 11443 bp, 9 predicted proteins | sample KBSS64metaG_FD_184404 | JGI IMG/M metagenome (GOLD analysis project Ga0207713, IMG submission 184404) | Switchgrass rhizosphere microbial communities from Kellogg Biological Station, Michigan, USA - KBS S6-4 metaG (SPAdes) (version 2) | ecosystem: Host-associated > Plants > Roots > Rhizosphere >...
CGCCTGTACGCGCGAGCCGCGAATGCCGACGCAAGTGCCGATCGGATCGATACGTTTGTCGTAAGCGATCACGCCGATCTTGGCGCGCACACCCGGATCGCGGGCCGCCGCCTTGATTTCCAGCAGGCCCTGTTCGATTTCCGGCACTTCCATCTCGAACAGCTTCATGAGGAATTCGGGCGCGGTACGCGACAGTTCGATCTGCGGGCCGCGCGCGGTGCGATCGACCTTGGCGATATAGGCGCGCACGCGGTCGCCCACGCGCAGGTTTTCCTTCGGAATCAGTTGATCGCGGCGCAAAAGCGCTTCGACACGGCCGGTTTCGACGATGAAATTGCCCTTGTCGAGACGCTTCACCGAGCCGGTCATGATGTGCTCGCCACGCTCGAGGAAGTCGTTCAGGATCTGTTCGCGTTCCGCGTCGCGCACCTTTTGCAGGATCACCTGCTTGGCGGCCTGCGCACCGATGCGGCCGAATTCGATCGACGGCACCGGTTCCTCGATGTATTCGTCGAGTTGAATGTCGGGCTTCTGTTCACGCGCCTCGAACAGCAGGATTTCCTGATCCGGCTCCTGCAAACCGGCTTCGTCCGGCACCACGCGCCAGCGGCGAAACGTTTCGTGTTCGCCGCTTTCACGGTCGATATGGACGCGGATATCCGCGTCTTCTTCGAAGAGTTTCTTGGAGGCCGAAGCGAGAGCCGCCTCGAGCGCGGCAAATACCACGTCTTTGTCGACGTTCTTCTCGCGTGCCAGCGCATCCACCAGCATCAACACTTCGCGACTCATTGTTTGCGGCTCCTAAAGTCAACTTTCGGAACGAGGCGTGCTTTATCCATGTCCGCGAGCGTGAAATCAAGCATCGCGGCGCCTTCCTTCCCTTCAAATTCCAGACCGATCGTCTCGCCTTGCGGAGCATGCAGGATGCCCCGGTACGATTTCCGTCCGTCCAATGGCTTTTTCAATGTGATTACCACTTCGCTGCCTGCGAAGCGTTCAAAATCCGCCAGTTTTTTCAGCGGGCGGTCGAGACCCGGCGACGACACTTCGAGCCGCTCGTAATCGATATTTTCGACCGTCAGAACGTGCTGGAGCTGACGCGTGACTTTCTCGCAGTCTTCGATCGCAATGCCGGCCGGCTGGTCGATATAAATACACAACATGCCGCGCCCGGTGCGCTCGAGATCGACGAGCTCGTAGCCGAGTCCCACGACCGTGGTTTCAATCAGTTCCGTCAGTTGCACAGTGCCCTCTTAGATGTTCGCGCAGCGAGCCTGCCGCCTGTTTTGCAAACAACCAATGCGGGCCGCGCGCCAAGCCGGCGCACGTTCGTGCTACCCGAGATGCCAAACCACATAAACTGAGCGGCAAAAAAAAATGGGCTAAACGCCCATCATCTTATTGCCGGTGGTCGCACCTGAGCCGCACATGAAAAGCCGCACGCCCAGCGACTTCGCGATTGTAGCCATTTTTCGGGACAAACGCAAACCCGCAGAACGCCGCGTGAAGCGCATTTCCGCTGGATTTCATGGGAAATCGTTCGAACGATATGGCGGCGCTTTGGGCCTTTTGCAAGGCGGTTTGCGCGGCCCGCTCCTAGCTTGGCGAGCAAGCAGAGCGACTCTGCCCCGATTTGCGCTCACGCCGCGATTTTTATGCGCCGCATGAAATGCGCGGCGCTCGTCGATCAATTTTGCCGAGGGCCGCACATCAACCAGGGAGCGCGATACGCGACAGCCCGCCACGCGCGACTTCGTTACCGCTTAACGGCCACGTGAGCGGCCGCGCGGTGCGCCGCCGCCGCGATTGGCGCCACCCGCATTGGCATTGCCGCCGCCCGCACGGTTGCCCGCACCGCCGCTGCCGCCGCGATTGCCGCCCGGCCCGCGACCGCCGCCGCCCGGATTGCCGCCAGCGCCGCCGACGCGCTTGCCGCCGCCTGCCGCCCGATTGCTATTGCCCGACGGCGCACGATTGCCGTCGACGTCACGTCCGCCACGCGGACCGCCCGTGCCGCCGCCCATCGGGCCGCTGAAGCCGCCGCCGGCCCCACGACCCGCTCCACGGCTGCCATAGCCGCCGCCAAAGCCGGTGCCCGCACCGCCGCCGAAGCCGCCGCCCGCCGGACCACGCCGACCCTGGCCGCGCGGCTGCTGCTCGAAACGGCCGTGCGACATCAGCACCGGCTCACGATTGATGAAGCCCATCGACGTTTGCATCGGATCCGGCTGCTTGCGCTCCGGCGCCGCGCCGCGACCGCCCTTTTCTTCTGTCGGCGCCTTCAGGCCGACCGACGCCATCAGCGCGCGAACCTGATTGTCCTCGAGTTCTTCCCAGCGGCCGCGCTTCAAACCCTTCGGCAGCGAAATCGGGCCGTGACGGGTACGGATCAGACGGCTGACCATCAGGCCGGCCGCTTCGAACATGCGGCGCACTTCGCGATTACGCCCTTCGGCGAGCGCGACGTGATACCAGTGATTAGTGCCTTCGCCGCCGCCGTCGCGAATACGCAGGAAATTCGCCGGACCGTCTTCCAGCTCGACGCCATGCAGCAGCTTCTGACGCATGCCTTCGGCCAGTTCGCCGACCACGCGCACCGCATATTCACGCTCGACGCTGTAACGCGGGTGCATGAAACGGTTCGCCAGATCGCCCGACGTGGTCAGCATCAGCAGACCTTCCGTATTGAAGTCGAGGCGGCCGACCGCGAGCCACTTGGCGGTTTTCATCGGCGGCAGCTTGTCGAATACCGACGGACGGCCTTCCGGATCGGCGTGACTGACGATTTCGCCGGTCGGTTTGTGATACAGCAGCACGCGCGGCGGCTTATTGGCCAGCTTGCGCTTGACCGGCTTGCCGTTGATGCGAACCTGGTCGGTCGGCATGATGCGCTGTCCGATGTGAGCCGGCTCGCCGTTCACCGACACGCGGCCGGCGACGATCAGCTCTTCCATGTCGCGGCGCGAGCCCATGCCGGCTTCGGCCAGCACCTTGTGCAGCTTCGGCGCGTCGTCGTCCGCCGCCAGCACGCGCTTGGGCGCGGCCGGCTTGCCACGGCGCAGCATCGGCGCGCGCACGCCGCCGGTGGCGCTGTTGTCGGCATCGAATGCGGGCGAGGTGACGTACGAGAACAGATCGTCCTGGCCGGCTTCCGTGGCCGCGGCCGCCGGTGCTTCGGCGCCGCGGCGGTTCTGACGCTGACCGCCTTCACGCGGCTGGCGCTCGCCGCGCCCACCTTCGCGGGCGCCGCCCTCGCGGGGTGCGCCTTCACGTGGACCCCCTTCGCGTTTCGCCCCGCCGGCATTGCGCCGCGGACCTTGGCCCTTGGCGCCGGCTTCCTTGCGCGGCATGCGCACTTGCGCGACCACCTCGCCGTCAGGCGGGGCCTCGGTGACGACCGGCGCTCCTTGCGCGGGCGCGCCTTCGGCGCCCTTCGTCTTCGCTCCGGCGCGGCGCCGCGCGATCAGGCTGCGCGGCCCGCGACGCAGGCCGCGGCGCGGACGGTCCTCGCCGTCTGCTTCCGTGGTCTGCGCCGGGCGCTCGCCCTCGCCTGCCGATGCTTGCGTGGCGTGCGTCTCGTCAGCGCGCGCCGACGGCACGGCGCGCTCGGATTCGGACGAATCGGTGTCGTGGGTATGTGTCAAAACAACCTCAAAATGTCAGGTCGCGCGCGCCCATTGCGGGCGCGGCAAAAAAGTTCGGTTACGTCAGGCGCTGCGCGACTCGGGTTCGTCGTCGGTCAGAATGCCTGCGTCCTGTGCGGCATCGCGACGATCTTTACGATCGCCGTGCGCCGCCGTGGTCGGGTTCGGCTCGGCGGCGCGCTCCGTATTGCGGAGCGCGCCCGAGTCGCGCGCGGGTATTGCGGGATCGGCCTGGGAGGCCGGATCGTGATTCAGTGCAGGCTCAGCGGCGCCGGCCTGCGGTACAACCTTTGCCGCTTCTTCAGCATGTTCTTGCGCGGCCGGTGCGCCGGCAGCGTCGTTTTGCGACTCGGACGCCGCTGCGATATCCGCCGCTTTAACCGCCGTCTCCGCTGACTCCCTGTGTTCAGCATGCGGCGCTTGATACTCTTCAGCTATTTCCGTTCCCGCCGTTCCAGGCGTCTCTTCGACATGGCCGGTGTCTTCATGGCTGGCTGTGTCCGCCGATCCGGCCAGCGGCGCTTCGTTCGCTGCTTGCAAGGCTTCGTGCGGTTCGCCGCCAACGCTCGCGCCATGCGATTCGTCGACTGCCTCGGTCGCGCCGGAGCCGGCGGGCTCTTCGATCACGGCCTCTTCGCTCGCAGCCAATGCCTGAGCCGCTTCCACATCCGAAAACTCGATTGCGTGCTGCCCGAGAAGATCCGCGTTCAGTTGCGCGGACGGATCGGCGAGCGGCGGCAATTCGTCGAGCGCCGTCAAACCGAGGTCGTCGAGAAACTGCCGCGTGGTCGCATACAGCGCCGGACGGCCCGGTACGTCGCGATGACCGATCACCTCGATCCAGCCGCGGTCCTCGAGTTGCTTGACGACCTGCGTATTCACGGTGACGCCGCGAATCTCCTCGATATCGCCGCGCGTGACCGGCTGCCGGTAGGCGATGATCGCGAGCGTCTCGAGCACCGCGCGCGAATATTTCGGCGGCTTCTCGGGATGCAAACGATCCAGATACGAACGCATCGCGGGCTTGCTTTGAAATCGCCACCCCGACGCCAACCCGACCAGCTCCACACCGCGCCCGGACCAATCGCGCTTGAGGTCCTCGAGCAAAGTTCGAACGGTGTCTGCCGACACGCCGTCGGCAAAGAGCTTGCGCAACTCGCCGAGCTTTAACGGCTCCTGCGCGCAGATCAAGGCAGTCTCGAGGACGATCTTCGCCTCTTGGGTATTCATGCAGCCAGGTCGACCTTATGAGTTAGGGTCAAAGAACCGGATCAAACAGACGATGTGGAACTGAAGACGCGCTCGCCCGATTCTGATCGGTCATATTGATGGGAGCACGCACCGGGGGGAGGCGAAACAGGCATCGAGCCAAACCCAGCCGGACGGAGCAGCGATATTCCTGAAAGGAATCGCGTGACTGAGCGCCATATTACGCAAAAACAATCAGTGCGTAAAGGCGAAATCCCCCACGCATATCCGGTCCCGCCTTGATCGGCGCACTTCAGCGCAACGACACGTGCAAACGGATGGAAGCCGCTTTGCGCAAAAGAGCTTCAAGCTTCCGTCCGGTCCGCCTGCTCGGCTTCGCTCATCACGGTGCGGCACGTTGCGCGAGGAACTGCTTCAGCCGTTCGACACCCGCATCCAGCCGCGCCGTGTCGCAGGCGTAGCACCACCGCACGAAACCCTCGCCTTGCGGGCCGAACGCGCTGCCAGGCGCCACACCCAGGCCGACCTCGCGCACCATCGCCTTGCACAGCTCAAGACTGCGCGAGGCGCCGGGCATCGAAAAGAACAGATACATGGCGCCCGGCGGCGCCTTCACGTCGACACCCGGCACTGTGGACAGCGCCCGCACCAGATGGTCGCGCGATGCCTTCAGGTCGAGCACGAGTTCCTGCGTGAAGCGCTCGCCCTGCTCGACGGCCGTGATGCCCGCCTGCTGAACGAACGCTGGCGCGCACGAGGTGTTGTACTCGACCAGCTTGCCCAGATCGTCCATTAGCGTGGCCGGCGCGACGATCCAGCCGAGCCGCCAGCCGGTCATCAGCCACGCCTTCGAGAACGAGTTCACGCAGATCACGCGTTCGTCGCGACCGGCGAGGTCGAGAAACGATGGCGCGGTGCGTGAGTGCGTGCCGCCCGCGCCGGGATCGGCGTCCGCGTAGTAAAGGCGTTCGTAAACCTCGTCGGCGACGAGCCAGATGCCGTGGCGCCGGCAATGCGCAAGCACGGTGCGCTGCTCGTCGCGGCTCATCACCCAGCCGGTCGGATTGTTCGGCGAGTTGATGAGCAGCATCCGGGTGTCCGGCGTCAGCGCAGCCAGTAGCCGCTCGATGTCGAGTTGCCAGCCGCGCTCGCCGTAGCGCAACGCAACGGTTTCGACATGCGCGCCGAGAATCTTGGGAATCTCGACCAGATTCGGCCACAGCGGTGTGACCGCGACGACTCGGTCGCCCGCGCCCACCACCAGTTGCGCGGCCAGCATCAGCGCATTGACACCCGCGCTCGTCACCGCGACGTGGTCCGGCGACGTCGGCCCATGCAATTCGCCGACGTAGCGGGCGAGCGCCGCGCGCAACGGCGCGATGCCCAGGTTGTGCGTGTAGAAAGTCGCGCCCGCGGCCAGCGCGGCGCTGGCCGAATCGCGGATGAACGACGGCGTGACGCGGTCGGACTCGCCGAACCAGAACGGCAGCACGTCGTCGATGCCGAATCCGGCGTTCGCGACTTCGCGGATCTGCGAAGGACGCAGGGCGCGCACGGCATCGCGCGCATTCGGGATGGATGGCACAGGCAGATCCGATTCGCTCATCGAGGCTTCCAGACGGTGTCGGCTAGGGGTTGAGATTGCGCAGAGGCGACAGTGTAGCGTGGCGCCTGTCGTCAGGACGGCGAAGTCGGCGGTCAATCAGGCGCCGAGCCGAACCGCGACCCGCATCAGCCCAGCTCCTCCGCCCGCGTCGGCAATTGACGAATCAGTTCCCACACCGCCTCGGCCGCCGGCGATAACGAACGGTCGCGCCGCCGCACCAGTTCGACCGTGCGTTGCGCACGCGGCACCAGCGGCCGCGCCACCAGCGTGGCGCCCGCCGGCAGCGGCAACGCGAGCCAGGGGAGCACGCTCACGCCGACGCCCGCCTCGATCAGCCCGAAGACGGTCGCGGAATGACCCAGTTCCTGCACCACCGTCGCGTTGACACCGTGCTCCTGCATCACAGCGTCGATAATCGGCCGGCTGCCTGACGCGTAATCGAGCATGACGAGCTGCTGGCCCTCGAGGTCCGTCCATGCCACCTGCTTGCGGGCCGCCAACGGATGGTCGCCGCGCAAAACGACGCAGAACGAATCCGTCATCAGCGATTCGCTGAGTAGATCGTCGGCCGAAAAGGGGCCGATGATCACGCCGAAATCGACCTCGCCCGATTTGACCTTGCGGACCACGTCGCTTTGCACGTCGTCGCGCAAACCCAGTGTGATGTACGGAAACTGCCGTCCGCACGACGCCACCACGCCCGGCATCAACCGGCAGGCGACCGTCGGACTGGCGGCCACCATGACTCGTCCACGGCGCTGCTCGCCGATTTCGCGAATCTCGCGCAGCGCGTCGTCGAGGTCGTTCAATAGACGCGACACGCTCGCAACCAGATTGCCGCCGACATCGGTTAGCTGCACTTCGCGCGTCGTGCGGTCGATCAGCTTGAGGCCGATTTCGCCCTCCAGTTCGCGCACGCAGCGGCTAACGGCCGATTGCGTCAGGCCGATTTCATCGCCCGCCCGACTGAAGCTCTGCAAGCGGGCGACCTCGATGAAAACCCTGAGCTGGCGCAGCGTGACATTCATTTACCAACCTCATCAATGACGCATTTTGATGCGCATTGTATTCGCAAACTTCGCGTCACAGCGGCGCAGCGGCTTTCGCTGCAATGCAGCGGGAAGGCGCAAACGCACGCTGGCCGGGCCTGATTGCACAAGATTGGTGATTGTCCCGATTTGCGTGATGGGTTTTTTGGATTCTCATACGCCCCTAGCTAGCGCCCGCGCTGGCCCGCCGCTACAGGGCTTCAGGCTGTTGGACTTATGTTGGCACAGTTCCTGCATTTACATGCACACAGGATCGGCGCCATGAGTTCTGACTGCATACAGGACCGTGGCAAGCCCGACCCCCTTGGCACTCGCCTATCGAGTGCATGGAGAGTGCGCGGCGCGGGGCAGCGCACCGGAGTTAGCTTCGCTGAGGTGAAACATGATGCTGTTCGACGATTTGAGAGACAACGAGTGGGCGCTGGTCGAGGCGTTGTTCTGTGCGGAGCCTGCACGGAGCGAACGGCGCGGTCGGCCACGCGTGGAAGCGCGCGCGGTCGTCAACGCCGTGCTTTGGGTGCTGTCGACCGGCGAAGGCTGGTCCAAGCTGCCCGGCCGCTATCCGTCGCCGCCGACTTGCCGCCGCCGCTTCGACGAGTGGCAGGCCGATGGTACGCTCGCCGAAATAGTCAAGCGACTCGGAACGAGCGGCCGCGAAATTTCGCTGCGCGGGCGGATCGGCGCCACCGCAGCGAAACCGCCAGCACCGCCGAGCCGCGACCGTCTGCGCGGCGCATTCTGGACCAATCCGGAATCGTGGCGCGCGCCGGTCAAGATGGCCTGACGCGAATCGTTTCACCCGGGCCCCTGACGGGCGCCCGGCACCTATCCAGGCCTTCGTGCGCCGCCTCTCGACGCCCGCCTGACTCGTCATGGGCACCGCTCGCCGGCGCGCCCAACGCAGTCGTCCCTTTCCACCCTGCCTGCGCGCTGCTTCAGACGTCCGATGCAGCGAGAGCGTTGCGGGTGAAACATCCATTTACTATTACTTACAGCGTGCTTTCGTCGGTCGGCCTACCTTAGGGGTATGAAAACAGGCCTTGAGTCGATCGGCTTGACGGGAGCTCCAGCATGAAACCAATGTCACTGCTTCTGTGCGGCATTGTGGTTTCATCGATGGCCGCAGCGGCGCTTGCACAGCAACGGCCGGAAGGCTGGAACTGGCGGCCTGACCGCACCGCCAGCCTCCAAGCCTGGCAGCAGCGCGACGCGCGCAGTCGTGACTTCACGCCACCCGCGCCGCGCGGAGATTTGCGTGGCGACATCGCAAGCAACGTGCGCACTCGGCCGGAGCCGCCCCGCGAGGATTCAGCGCGCCGGCGTTAGGGAGGGAGCGTCGATCAGAATTCGAATGGAAGCCCGAGCGTCCTGCTGAGTCATCCGCCCCGTTTGCTAGTACCAAATGATTCGCTGTGACTTCGCCGTAGCCGTGAGCCCATTGCGGCAGTGCGAAGCGGATCGATTGGGGAACCACTGGATCCCGCCAACAGTCTCATTCAACGCCATTAGCACAGCGTGGCAGTAGTAATTCCGGTAGCCCGTATCCTCAAGATACGGGCTTTTTTTTCATGACCGGACACGAGCCGACGCGCGAGCCACTTCGGCGGAAAGCGCCGGAATATGCCCGCAGTTTGCAGAACAACGAAATAACCGCCAGCCTCGTGCAGCGGTCCGGAAACCAGCGTTAGCCGTGCGCCGAAGCTAGGGCCGCACTTCGAGCGCGGCGGTGGGCCGCGAGTCGGCGGTGGCGACGACGTAGTCGTTCATTCGCTGGTCCGTCCAGCTAAGCAACCGCTCGTCATGTGCGAGCCGCGCAAACTCAGCCTTGCCGCGCTCGGTGAGCACGGCGATGTCGACAGGTGCGTGAAAGCCCGGAGCCGGCGCGACGGTGCGCTGCCGAACGGTATCCATCAGGCCAAGCGCGCGAAGATATTGGAAAACGCCCGGCCGTCTGGCCCATGGGACCTGGCGATATTGCGCCCGCCGCAGCGCTTCAAGTACCGCTTCGTTGGAATACGTGGTCATCTCACTTCTTTCTTAAAGTGCAGCCATGACACATTTATGCCCAACACGTCACCGCGCCACCAGTGACGCGCGTAGCACCCGCCCTGGGCTGGAAGCGGGCTGCAAGTCATGCAGCCGGATTTCCGCCAGGTGCTGCCTGGTCTCGTTTTCGGAACCCCCGTCTGAACAGCGTGTTAGCGTTCTGTCCACGGCCGGCGATGCAACCGCTGCGGCGCGATAGCAGGTTCGTGGATTTGTCCCGAAAGTCATACGTTACCCCATCTAAATTGATTCTATTCACTTTATTAGCGCTTTTTTTTGCAGCAATCGTGCTATGGAAAAGCGCCCGCCGCCCGCTCGCCGTTTGTCTGCTCGCCCTGTTCTGGCTGCTCTCGGCCGGCTGGCTCACCGCGCCATTGCTGCAACTGGCGCAACCGCACCGGCAATCCCCTGCGCCCGCCACGTTCGCGCCGCGCACCGCGATCATCCTGCTCGGCGGCGGCACGATTTACGACGCCCACGATGTGCTCGTGCCGCCACGCGACGTGCTCACGCGCATCGCGGTGAGCGCGGCCAACTATGCGAACTGCAAACGCATGGCGCTCACCTGCGAGGTGATCGTGAGCGGTGGCAACCCGCAGCGGCATCGCGCGACCGAAGCCGACACCTATCTGCCCTATCTGCTGGACAAGCAGGTGCCCCGCGCGGACATCGTGCTGGAAAACAGCAGCCGAACGACTTACGAAAACGCGCGCAACGTGTCGACCATTCTCGAGCGATCACATTACGATTCCTTGATACTCGTCACATCCGCGTATCACATGCCGCGCGCGTTAATGAACTTCCAGTTGTTCGGTCTCTCACCGCAGCCTGTCATCTCGAGCGCGCGGCGCGCCCATGTCGGTGTACTCCCGCGGTATGAAAATCTTGTGAATGCCGAGATCGCGTTGCACGAGCTGATTGGAATCGCACAGTTTCAGATTTATCGCGCAATCGGATGGTTCTGAAATGCGAAACATCGCAAAAGCCACGTTATTTAGAGATGCGAATATTCGCCGCGACGGCTCACCGTGTTGGAGGGCGCAGAAATCAACTGTAAGCCTGACAACAGTCCTTGGACGGCAGTAACAGGATGTAACGAATTGTCATCGTCGTTACAAAGCGTCTGCTGGAGCGGATATTGCTGGCTAGAATGCACTGTCTTTCCATTTGGGTAGACAAATGTTCGGGTCCATAAACCACTCTGCGGAGGTAACGATGAAGAAAGTGTCCCTAGCGATCCTGGTTTCCCTCAGTGCCGTGACGGGCGCAGCTTATGCGCAAGACAGCGGCGTCACGATGAGCACCGATCCGGCCAAGGCCGCCGACGTCGAACAACGCGCGCAAGATTTGCAAAACCGGCAGCAAGCCATGGACAGCGCGCCGGCAGCACCCGCCCAACACCACAAGATGTCGCCGCATCACAAGAAGAAGGCCGCCAAGGCCGATGCCGCCAGTTCGTAAGCGCGGCTAGCCAGGTCATCGGCAGCGTCGCCCGCTGCCTCGCCGTGAAGATTGAAAGCCGAAGCCGGCACGCCGGTTTCGGCTTTTTGTTGTCTAATGACCTTCGGACTTGCAAAGGGACATTGCGACGTACCCACGGGCCTTCGACAAGCAGGCATCGACGGCCTGCCACGGCGTTCACCACCGAGGCGCTGAAGGCAGCCAACGCCGCGCCGCAAGGGCGCCGTGCGAGCGCTCCAAGCCCGCTGCATCCGGCCGGCGGTATGCTAAAGTCGCGCACCGACCGGCGCCCAGCCGGCATCCCCTAACCCGTGCGCACCCTGGTGCGGAGGACAGCATGAGCAACATCCAGCTAGATATCGAATGGACTGAAGCAGCATCCCGCAAGATCGAAAAATTGATGCCGCGCGGCGGTCAGGAAGCGTTCC
>Ga0207713_1003149_pt1 | contig 11436 bp, 9 predicted proteins | sample KBSS64metaG_FD_184404 | JGI IMG/M metagenome (GOLD analysis project Ga0207713, IMG submission 184404) | Switchgrass rhizosphere microbial communities from Kellogg Biological Station, Michigan, USA - KBS S6-4 metaG (SPAdes) (version 2) | ecosystem: Host-associated > Plants > Roots > Rhizosphere >...
TCTGCATCGCCGTGCTGACCATTGCCTTTTTCGCTCAGGGCATCGCGTCGTCCTCGTGGGCGGCGGTGTCGGAGGTGGCGCCCAAGGAACTGATCGGGCTGACCGGCGGGATCACCAGCCTGGCCGCCAACATCGGCGGGATCGTCACCCCGATCGTGATTGGCGCCATCGTCCACGCCACCGGCTCGTTCGCCTGGGCGTTCTGGTTCATCGGTGCCGTGGCGCTGATCGGCACCCTCTCCTACTCATTGTTGCTCGGTCGCCTGTACCGCATCGAGTTGAAAACACGCTGAAGCCAGAACAACTGTTTTCTCCAATTGGAGGCGGCTTTCGTCCAACTTCGCCAGCGATTGCCGCCGTACGCTGCACTCTCACACAGGACCTTCAGCAGGATGAACATGACCGAATACGTCTTTACCCCGGATCTGCCAGTGACCTTGCCGATTGTCGGCAGCGAGCAACGCTTTCCCGTCGGACGCGTGTTCTGCGTCGGCCGCAACTACCCGTGGCCGGACACCCTGGGCCAGCCGCGCCAGCCACCGGTGTTCTTCATGAAACCGGCAAGCAGCGTGGTGGACGCTGCCGGCGAAGTGATCTTCCCGTCACTGACCGAAGAGTTTGCCCATGAAATCGAGCTGGTCGTGGCCATCGGCGAAGGCGGCGCGCAGATCCCAGAGAGCCAGGCGCTGGCCTATGTCTGGGGCTACGCCGCCGGCCTGGATCTGACCCGTCGTGACGTACAGCGCCTGGCCAAGCGCGACGGCTTGCCATGGGAAGGTGCCAAGGTGTTTGACGGCGCCGCACCGATGACCGCCATTGTGCCGGTCACCCGGACCGGTCGGCTCGAAGGGGAATTATGGTTGAGCGTGAACGGTGAAGAACGCCAGCGCGATCGTCTCGACAGCCAGATCTGGTCGGTGAGTGAAGTCATCAGCCGTATCTCGCAATCCGTAACACTCAAGGCCGGCGACCTGATCATGACCGGCAGCCCCGCCGGCGTCGATGTCTTGCAACCCGGCGACGTCATCAGCGCCGGGATCGACGGCATTGGCCAACTCGAAATGCGCGTCGGCCCACGGCCTTGAGGCTGTCCTTAAGTGATTGGAAAAAAGGAGAACAACAAGATGTCTGACACTCAATCCTTGAAAGTTGCCCTGGTGACCGGCGCCGGCAGCGGGATCGGCCGTTCGGTTGCACTGGGTCTGCTGGCCGACGGATACACCCTGGTGCTGGCCGGGCGCCGGCCCGAACCCTTGCAGGCGTTGGTCGATCTGGCGGCCGGCGAAGGCCGCGAAGCGATGGCGGTGCCTACCGATGTACGCGACCCCGCCAGTGTCGACCAGCTGTTTGCAACCATTGCCGAGGTCTACGGACGCCTGGACGTGGTCTTCAACAACGCCGGGGTCAATGCCCCTGCCGTACCGCTGGACGAACTGACGTTCGAGCAGTGGCGAAACGTGATCGACACCAACCTCAACGGGGTTTTCCTCTGTGCCCGTGGCGCGTTCGGGCTCATGCGCCGGCAACAGCCACAGGGTGGCCGCATCATCAATAACGGTTCGATTTCGGCCCACACCCCGCGTCCTTTCAGCAGCGCGTACACCGCCAGCAAACACGCGGTGCTGGGGCTGACCAAGTCACTGGCGCTGGATGGTCGGGAATTCAATATCGCCTGCAGCCAGATCGACATCGGCAATGCCTTGACCGAAATGTCGGTGCGCATGACCAAAGGCGTGCGCCAGGCCAACGGCAGCATCGCCGTGGAGCCGATGGTCGACGTCAAACATGTCGCCGACGCCGTGCGCTACATCGCCGGTCTGCCCCTGTCGGCCAACGTCCTGAACATGACCGTCATGGCCACCGCCATGCCGTTTGCCGGCCGCGGTTGAGCCGGCTTTTTTATTGCGTAAGTGAGGTTTACATGAAGCCAGAAGTCTTGCAGTTGAGCCCGATCCTGATTCCGGAAATCAATGCCCGTCTCGGCGAACTGTTCACGATCAGGCGTTATTTCGAGCAGGCCGACAAAGCGGCATATTTGCAGGAACACGGCGCCAACATTCGCGGCGTGATCACGGGTGGCCACACGGGCATCAGCCAGGCGCTGATGGCGCAACTGCCCAAACTGGAAGTGGTGGCGGTCAACGGTGTCGGCACCGATGCAGTAGACCTGGCCTACGCCCGGGATCGCGGAATCCGCGTGACCGCGACCATCGGCGCACTGACCGAAGACGTGGCCGACCTGGCCATCGGTTTGCTGATCGCCGTGTGCCGTGGGCTGTGTACCAGTGACCGTTACGTTCGCTCGGGCCAGTGGCCGCAAAGCCCGACCCCATTGGCACCGCTGCCTTTGGCGCGGCAGGTGTCCGGCATGCGGATCGGCATCGTGGGCATGGGCCGGGTCGGCCGAGCGGTCGCCACCCGGGCGGCCGCGTTTGGCTGTCCGATCAGCTACACCGATCTGCAACCGATGAGCGATGTCAGCCACACCTTCATCGCCGACCTCAAGCAATTGGCCCGCGACAGTGATGCGCTGATTCTCGCGGCGGCCGCCGACAAGGCCGAGGCCATCATCGATGCCTCCGTGCTGCAGGCTCTGGGCAAGGGCGGCTACCTGATCAACGTGGCGCGCGGCAAACTGGTCAACGAAACCGATCTGGTGGCGGCCCTGAAGGCCGGCGAGATCGCAGGTGCGGCGCTGGATGTTTTCGTCGATGAGCCCAACGTGCCTGAAGCCTTGTTTGCCCAGGAACAGGTGGTGCTGCAACCGCACCGCGCCAGCGCGACCCTGCAGACCCGCACCCGCATGGGCGAGATGGTCGTGGCGAGCCTGGTGGACAGTTTTGCCGGAAAGACTCCGCAAGGGTGTGTGACCGGCTGAGCCTTACAGTCATCGGGGGCCGCAGCCCCCGATGACAGATTCCAGCCCCCGACTACAACGTGTAAGAAATGCCGACCTGCACCGTTCTCGGTGCCCCCGGATAGGCGTAGACGTTGCCGAATGCGCCCTCGTCGTAGTCACGGTCAAACAGGTTCTTCAGGTCGAGGTTGAGGCGCACCTTGTCATTGACCTTGTAGTAGCTGAGCAGGTCGACAACGGTATAGTTCCCCATCGAGAACGCGGTGTTCGCCGTTTGCCCCGCGCGCTCATCGACATATTTGAGGCCTGTTCCCAGACCCAGACCACTGAGGGCACCGTCCTGGAACTCATAGACATTGAGCAGGCTGAAGCTGTTTTTCGGGATGTTCATCAGTCGCGTGCCGGAGCGGATCACGTTGTCCTTGGTCACCTCGGCATCGACGTAGGCGTACCCCCCGATGACACGCCACTCGGGGGTCAGGTTGCCGGCAACATTGAGGTCAAATCCTCGGCTGCGCACTTCCCCGGCAGCCACGCTGAAAGTAGAGTCCACCGGGTCAGTGGTCAGGACATTGCGCTTTTCAATCTGATAGATCGCCGCGTCGACGCTCAACTGATGATCCAGCGCTTCCCATTTGACGCCCATCTCCCAGGACTTGCCTTTCTCCGGTTCAAAGCCCCCGCCCTGTCGGCTCGCGCCGGTATTGGGCTTGAATGAACGCGCGGTGTCCGCGTAGACCGCGAGGGTGTCGGTCAGGTCGTAGGTCACACCGACGCGGGGCGTGACGGCATTGTCGCTGGCCTGCCAGTTTTTGCCGCCGGGCACGTAGGTTTCATAGTCGTGCTCAAAGCGCTCGAAACGTGCGCCGGCCAGGACTTTCAGCCGATCGGTCAGGGCCACCTGATCCTGTACGAACGCGGCGTAGGTCTTGAGATTTTCCTTGTCGTGGGTCGGGGTGCGCGTCAGTGCCGGACGGGGCTGCCCATACACCGGATTGAAGATATCGATCGGATAGGCACTGACCGCGCCGCTGGAGCGCTGGATGATCGACTGGTAGTCGTAATCTTCGTATTCGATACCGGTGAGCAATGTGTGCTGCAGGCCGCCGGTGGAGAAGTGACCGGTCAGGTTGAGTTGGGTGTCCTTGTCCGTCCACTCCAGCTTGCGGTAGTTGAAATTTCGTCCCAGGGTCCGGCCGTCGGCGGCAATGCCGTTGGCTTCAATGGCATTGCCCTGCAAGGTACCGTCGAGCCACTGGAAGCCACCGCCGAGCGTCCAGTCCTCATTGAGCACATGCTCGAAGCGCAATTGCGCCATGTTGTTGTCGTTGTGCAACTTGCCGGCGTCCGGTTCACCGAAGAAGGTGTCGCGGGAGGCGGTGCCGATCTGCCGGGGATAACGCGTCGCGCCCCGGTCCAGCGGATGGTTGTTGCGCATGAAGTCGCCCTCGAAGATCACTCGGGTGTCATCGCTGGCTTGCCAGGTCAGCACCGGGGTCACGCCGTAGCGTTCGGTTTCGACGTGATCGCGGAAGGTATCGCCGCCCTCGCCCACCACGTTCAGGCGATAGGCCAGAAGCCCCTCTTCATCAAGCGGGCCGGAAGCATCCAGGGTACCGCGGCGCATGCCTTGGTCATTCAACTGGCTGCCGAGTGTGACCGTGCGCTCGGGCAACGGTTGTTTGGAAACGACATTGAAAGTCCCGCCCGGATCACCACGGCCGTAGAGCATGGTCGCCGGCCCGCGCAGGACCTCAAGACGCTCGATGGTGTTGGCATCCGGCATGTTCGGATAACCGCGGTTGATCGGGAAACCATTGCGGTAGAACTCGCCGGTGGTAAATCCGCGCACGGTGAACGTGGTCAGTCCCTGGCCGCCGAAATTGTTGGCTCGCCCTACGCCGCCCGCGTAATCCAGTGCGTCCTGCAGCCGGGTAGCACCGATGTCTTCGACCGCGTCTTTGGTGACGACACTGATCGACTGCGGGGTTTCATGGATCGAGGTGTCGGTCCGCGTGGCACTGGCCGAACGGGTCGCGCGATATCCATGTACCGGACCGCCTGCCCTTTCGTAATCCGCGGTACCGACCACATCGGTTGCCTCCAGCTCCAGCACTGACGCCGTTGAATCGGATGGCTCGGCCCACGCAAAGGGAGACAACGTTTGCAACACACAGATGGACAGCAGAGTTCGACGCATGGAGGGAGAACCTTACAGATAGGCCAGAACGAAGGGGATAACTGCCAGCAAAACGCGGCGGATGGTATACCACCCGCCGCGCAATTGATAGGAATTCCCATTCGTTTGTGCGACTGACTCTCGACCGCTTGCGTCTACTGCTTTCTCACACGCTCAGAAGGCGCTTCGTGGTCGCCATAGACGTACTCAACGATTGCCCCGTGCGTTGCAGTTTGTTCAGCAGACTGGCCCCCAGCCACAGCTGATACAGGGTTTCAGCCAGTTGCCGAGCATCGCCCTCAGGCAAGCTTTCTTCGACCTGGCCCTGTTCGATGCACTCGGTGATGCGCGCCACCACTCGCTCGGCGCCATCACGCAAGGTCAGGCGCATGGTTTCGGAAAGGTCGGCCACCTCGGCGCTGAGTTTCACCACCAGGCATTCGTCGCCATGGCCTTCCAGGGTGCAGCGATCCTGCCAGCCTTGCCAATAATCCATCAGCCGTTCGTGGGCGCTCAGGCCGGGCAGCGTCAGGCGTCGCTCCATGTCGGCCAGATAGTCGACGAAGTAATCCTCGAGCAAGGCCTGGCCGTACAGTTCCTTGGATTTGAAGTAGTGATAGAACGAGCCCTTGGGCACGCCGGCGGTCTGCAGGATCTCGTTCAGGCCAACACTGGTGAAGCCTTTCTCGGCCATCATCCGGTGGCCGGTGTCGAGCAAATGTTGGCGGGTGTCGTCGTAGGTCGGTTTCATGGGGCACGAATTACCAGGCAATAGACCAGTCGTTTATCTCAAAGGAACGCGAGTTTGCCACACCTGTCCATGAAAAACCTTCGAAGAAAAAATTACTAGACGACTGGTCTAATTGGAAACTATGCTGCGCCTCGACAAACTTTTTCCCGGTGTCGATCCTGTGCGAATCCCTTGCTCATGAACGCTGCCAGACCAACCCAGGGTGCTCTATGAAAATCTTGATGGTTTTGACTTCCCACGATCAACTCGGCAACACCGGCAAGAAAACCGGCTTCTGGCTCGAAGAGTTCGCCGCCCCCTACTACGCCTTCAAGGACGCCGGCGCCGACGTCACCCTGGTTTCTCCTGCTGGCGGCCAGCCGCCGCTGGATCCGAAGAGCGACGAGCCCGACGCTCAGACGGCTGAAACCGACCGTTTCCGCCAGGACCCCACCGCGCAGCAGGCACTGGCGAACACCGGCCGCCTGGCCGACGTCCGCGCCGAAGATTTCGATGCGGTGTTTTATCCAGGTGGCCATGGCCCGCTCTGGGACCTGGCCGAAGACAAGCATTCGATTGCCCTGATCGAAGCCTTCGCGCGCAGCAACAAGCCCCATGGTTTTGTCTGCCACGCACCGGGGGTACTGCGTCATGTGGTCGATACGGACGATAAACCGCTGATCCAGCATCGCGAAGTGACCGGTTTCACCAATTCCGAAGAGGCGGCCGTCGGTTTGACAGATGTCGTACCTTTCCTGATCGAAGACGAGTTCCAGCGTCTTGGCGGTCGCTATTCCAAAGTTGCGGATTGGCAGGTTCATGTCGTGACGGATGGAAAACTGGTCACCGGCCAGAATCCCGCCAGTTCGGCAGCTGTCGCCGAAAAACTGCTGAAGCTGCTGGGCTGAAGCTTTCCGCTACATCCTCGAACGACTGATCCGGACACCGTGTGCGCGTTGCACGGTGTTCTTTTTTCGCCACTTGAATAGTCGACTGGTCTAATAAGACCATGAACAAGGTATTTCCATGAACCACAGCAGTTTCTTTACACCCGTCACCCTGGGCCGCCACATCCTGAAAAACCGCATAGTCCTGCCGCCCCTCACCCGCCAGCGCAGCACCCAACCGGGCAATGTCGCCAATGAATTGATGGCCGAGTATTACCAGCAACGTGCCGGTGCCGGTTTGCTGGTGACTGAAGGCACCCAGATCGAACCCCGTGGCCAGGGATACGCCTGGACCCCGGGCATTCATACACCTGAGCAAATTGCCGGTTGGCGCAAGGTCACCGAGGCCGTTCACGCCAAAGAGGGGGTGATCTTCGCCCAGCTCTGGCACGTGGGACGCGTATCGCACAGCGCTTTGCAACCCGATGGTGCCGCGCCAGTGGCGCCCTCCGCTGTCGCCACCGATCGGGTCAGCGTTTTCATCGAGACCGGGCCGGGCATGGGGTCTCTGGTGCCGCCATCCTCACCGCGCGCACTGACCACCGAGGAAGTCCAGGAACTGGTTCAGCTCTACATCCAGGCGGCGCGCAATGCCATGGACGCCGGTTTCGACGGTATCGAGTTGCACTGCGCCAATGGCTACTTGGTGAACCAGTTCATCTCCGCCCACAGCAACCTGCGCACCGATCAATACGGCGGTTCGCTGCATAACCGTCTGCGCTTTCTGCGCGAAGTGGTGGGCGGCGTCGCCGAATGCATCGGCAAGGAAAAGGTCGGCGTGCGCTTCGCGCCCCTGTTCACCACCACCGATGAAGCGCGGACTTATCTGGGTATGGTCGAGGAAGACCCGCACACCACCTACATCGAAGCGATCAAGGTGCTGCAAGACGTCGGCATCGCCTACCTGTCCATCGCCGAAGCCGACTGGGACGACGCGCCAGTAATGCCGGAAACCTTCCGTCGAGCAGTACGCGACACCTTCGGCGGCGCGATCATTTACGCGGGTCGCTACAACGCCGAAAGCGGTGCGCGGTTGCTTGAATCCGGACTGGCGGACCTCGTGGCTTTCGGTCGCCCGTTCATGGCCAACCCGGATCTGCCTGCGCGGATCGCCAATGGCTGGCCGCTGAATTCGCTGAACCCGGCCACGGTGTATGGCGGCCATGCCGAAGGCTATGTGGATTACCCGGTGTACGGAGAGTAGCTCTCGCTGGCGACACTTTTGGCGAGCTGATTGCGGCCCGCCCCTTTGGCTTGATACAGCGCCTGATCTGCCGCAGCGATCAGGCCTTGTATCGTGTCCAGTTGCGATCCGGTGGCGGCCGCGATGCCGATACTCACACTCACTCGGCCGAATGGACTGGTCCGGTGAGCGATAGGCTCTTGCGCCAAGCGTTTCAGGATCATTTGCGCCACGACCGCTGCGCCGTCACTGTCGGTATCGGGCATGATCACCGCCATTTCTTCCCCCCCGTAACGCGCCACCAGGTCCGATGGTCTGCGCACGCAGGTCTCAAGCACCTTGGCCACCTGCTGCAGACAGGCATCGCCGGCAATGTGCCCTTCGGCGTCGTTGAACAGTTTGAAATAGTCGAGATCAATCATCAGCAACGCCAACGAAGTTGCGTCACGCTTCGCCCGGCGCGCTTCCATCGCCAGGGTCTGATCGAAACATCGCCGATTGGCCAGGCCTGTCAGCGCATCCTTCATTGCCAACAGCTCAAGTTGCCGGTTCGTGCCGAGCAGCTGTTGTTGAGTATCGCGCAACTCACCTTCCACCTGCGTCCGGCGACGAATATCCAGAATCAAAAACCAGCCGATAACACCGGTGAGACCCAGCAATGTGGTAACCACACCGATCGACAACAGCGCTTCAAATCGCCACGCCGCCAGGGCTTCGCGTTTACCGAGCGCAACCGTAGTGATCAGCGGCAGCGTTTCACTCTTGCGAAAGGCATAGAGCCGTTCCACGCCGTCGAGACTGGACGTGAAGGATGCAGTGCCAACCGATTTGTCCACCAGGTACTTCGCATAGATCGGCGAATTGGAGAAGTTGCGCCCCATGTCCTGTTCACGGAAAGGGTAACGGACCAGCAGTGTGCCATCGGTGTAGGACAAGCCAATGGCGCCCTCCTGCCCTATATCGAGCTGGCCGAACAGACGCAGAAAGTTTTCCACCCCCAGGGTGACCGACACCACACCGGCAAACTCTCCGCGATCGTCATTGAAACGCCGGCTGATGGTAATCACCCACTCCTGATTCGAACGACTGCGGATGGGCGGGCCGATGAAGGGTTCGCGAGATGGATCGTCACGGTGATGAATGAAGTAGGCACGGTCACTGCTGTTGGCACCGACAGGAATCGGCCGGTTGGATGACATCAACCAGTGACCTTTGTTGTCGTAGATAGTGATGCCACTGAGCTGCGGCATCAGCGGTCGCTGCCGGTTAATCAAAGTCTTGAGTCGTTCGATTTGCGCTGGGCCACTGCCTTCGGTTTCCAGACGTTCAACGAGTCCGAGCAGAAGCAGCGAGCTCTGCCGGACAATGCCTTCGGAATACGTCGCAAGTGCCTGCGTCAGGTTCAACCCGTGGACATTGACTTCATCCAGTGCTCGATCCCGAGAGCCCAGTATCTTCCAGATGGTCAGCGATGCCAGGGAACAGCCGATTACCAACAGCAAGAGCATTACAAGGTGAGTATCACGCTTCACTTCAGTACCTATGGAAAGTCCGGTTTCCGTCACCGCTATTATTTGATCGGGGCATTACATCGACCGCGCGTCCTTGTCAGCACGTCAGCCGCGGTGCTGTCGCTCTGGTTTTGCGCAAGAATCCGAAATGCCCCGGACGACGGCAGGCAACGCGAGGGTGTCTTGCCGTCCCTCGTCTCGACTAGACGATTTTCAAAGCCTTGAGAATCACCAGCGTACTCTCGGCAAACGCTTGAGCCTGCGCGGTCAATTCGGCAAGGTTTTCTTCCGCGGTGGTCAGGGCCTTGCCGTCCTTGAGGAGACCTTCGCCCTGGCCGCCGATGATGCCCCATGCCAACTGCGCCCATTCAGCCGGGTGCTTTTTGCCCTGCTTGATCGATATCAGGAACAACTGCTGGAAGCGGCTGACCGTCACCCCACCTCCGGTCACCGGACTCGCCAGGGTCTGAATCTTGTGGCCATACAACGAACGCTTGCACAGCTGCAGGTTGAGGGTATTGCAGCGGGCCTGCACCAGTTTTTCGGCTGCTTCGCTCTGACACGGCGCCACGGCCCCCATGCCGATCAATACGTTGAGAGCCTGTTCCACATCGCCATAGGCCAGCGAGGGCAAAAGATCCAGCAAATGCCGCAAGGTCTTCGGCACATAGGCGTCATCCGCCAGTGCTGCGAGTACCGGGCCATAAATCTCTGCCTGCAGCGTCGCTGCGCCTGCCGGACCGGTGACGTTGGCCGGCACGCTGTCGGCTGCCTGCAACAGGACGAAGCGCGTGCTGAGCATACGCTCGCGGTGCTCGGTAGCAGATAGTCTGTTGGCGCCGCGCACATAAAGGTCCCGGCGGAAACTCTGGTTCACAAAATAGTCGCGCGCCTGCTCACGCATGACCGGGTGCTCAATGCCTTCCAGAAAGTCCATGCCTTCGGCGGTCAGGTTGAGCGGATCGACGGAGTCCAGCGGCACGGCTGTCGTGGCGTAGTCGAGTTTGGCGGGCGCCAGGGCATCCACCACGTCGGTGAAATACATGCAGTTCCAATCGCGGTTGAAGTACTCATGGGCGACGTACTGGCGATCCTGGCCTTTGATGCTCTGGAGCTTGGCGTCCAACCCTGGCGCCGAGTTGGCATATTTAGGATTTGCAGCCAGCAGCGCTTCGGAAAACTGCAGCGCAGCGTCAATACGTTGATCAGGACGTGCAGAGGCCTGACTGGCGAAACGGTCGTGCAGGCTGAACAGTTGGCGCAAGGGTGCCTGAGGCGACCAGCCTGGGAAGCAGTTGTAGCTGACGTACAGCAGGCCACCAGGCTTGAGATGACGACGGGCGAATTCGACGATCAACTTGTGGTTATCGCGGCTGACCCAAGTCCAGATGCCATGCAGGCTGATACTGTCGAACTGAGGCAAATCATGACGGGCCAGCAACTGCTCGAAGCTGTCGTCATACAGTCGCGCATCGCTGCCCCAGTCGCTGGCCAGAGCAATGGCATGGGACGCCTGACCTGGGTGAAAGTCGGTGCCGACATAAGAGCCCGGATTACCCGCCGCATGGATGTTGATCGAAACACCCTGACCAAAACCCAGCTCACAGTGGTAGCCGTCGCTACTCTCCAGCGTGGCGAAACCGCGCAACAGCAGACAATAGCGCTGGAAAACCGGATTGATTTCCCGGCTATAACTATAGGTGTAGCCTTCGTCCGTGAAATATCCCTCGTTCCAGGCATTGCTCATGCGTGCATCCTTTTTCTTATATCGGAAGTGAAAGTCGCTCTTATACGGGGTAGCCATGGCGTATCACAAGAGGAAAGTGATCAGGCAAACGCCTCCTGGATAAACGCCTGCAGCGTCGCTTCCTCAAGTATCTCAATCGAGAAATGGCCGAGCCTTTTCCTGCGGGCAAAACAAAACCCCAACTGCTTTCGCAATTGGGGTTTCGGAATTTAATCTTGACGATGACCTACTCTCACATGGGGAAACCCCACACTACCATCGGCGATGCATCGTTTCACTTCT
>Ga0207713_1003150_pt1 | contig 11435 bp, 6 predicted proteins | sample KBSS64metaG_FD_184404 | JGI IMG/M metagenome (GOLD analysis project Ga0207713, IMG submission 184404) | Switchgrass rhizosphere microbial communities from Kellogg Biological Station, Michigan, USA - KBS S6-4 metaG (SPAdes) (version 2) | ecosystem: Host-associated > Plants > Roots > Rhizosphere >...
AAACGGGTCCGCTGGTGTACGTGCAACTGCCACCCGGTAAGTACACCGTGGTCGCCACGCGCAATGGCGAAACACGGCGTGACGTGACAGACGTTGGCAGCGGCACTGCGCGCAATCTGGTGTTCCATTGGAATGACGCTGGATAACCTCGGGTGCATTGAGGAATCGAGGCGCGGGTATCCCGCGCCTTCCTTTATCCCCGCGTACGCTGGGGCTTCTGCTTGTCGCCGGGTTCGCGCGCCATTCGGTGAATCCACAATCCGATCCAGCCCACGGCTATGAAAAACAGGGTGCCAACGCACTGCGACACGATCTCGAACCAAAACATTCGGGGTTGCAGCGCGAGGGTGTAGGTATGGCGTGGGCCCGATCGGTTCCAGGTGGTGATGGAGCCGCTGATCAAGCTGTGGATGATCAGATAAGTCGACGCGGCGATGAGGAAGGCGATCAATACGCCGACCAGTACCGTCAGCCAGAATGTAATCCGGCTCTGGCGATAGGGTGGCGGATGGGGCAGGGGGATGCGGGTTCTTTTCTGGTTCATCGAGCGGATGACCCTCTTCCATAAGGTGCGGCCAAAGTAGCGCGGATTGCCTTTGTTCGAAACCCGTCGCGCATTTGCGCAGCCCAGAAAAAAGACTGGATTGAGCCGCCATCAAATCGCAGGCATAAAAAAACCCTGAATCTTGCGATTCAGGGTTTTCGGTATTTGATACTCAATTTCGCGCTTGTCATGCGCCTACCTGACCTGTTCGATTAAATCCGCTCCTGCGTCCTTTTTCAGTAACTCGTAGAGGACGGTGATAAAAACATCTCTAGTCGCTTCATCGCTCAGCAACTGCATCGCCATACTTTGATGGCTGCTCATAGCTTCAGCAATGGCTTGAACAGCCTTTCTTGGAAGATCAGCCTTCATGGCTTGGTCACGAGAGTTATTCTGAACCTGATCCATTACAACAGTGTCAGCCCGAAGTTTCTCTGATACATGAACAGCGAAGGCGACCTTGTCGGTGTCATGGATATTTTTCCCAAACGCCGCATTGAGTTTTTCGATCAGTTCGGAAAGGTATTTTTTTTCCCGATCCCTTGCGTCCCTCAAACCGTTATCAGTCACGCTGTAAAGACTTGGGGCTTCTCCAGCGGATTGCACTCCTCCAAGAGCGTCACCCTGATTTATCTTGAAGTGGCTGAGAGCCAAATCAGCGAGATCAACCTGATCGGAGCTAATCCCCTTCAAGCGTTTACGCAGTAGACGTGCGAAGCTGGCGAACGCTTCGAGCGAAGGGTCAGCGAATTCGACTAGTTGTGCCACATACTCGTACGTACGGACAAACTTGGCCAGGCTTTCACTGAAAATCATCAGCTCATCACGCTTTTTGGCGAATTCGGCGCGTTGAACGTCCGCATTCTGCATGTCCTGTTCGTCGCCTAACTCATTAGCGATTTCCCAAGCTTTTTCCCATTCGTCAATCCCATCGTTGAGCAACTTGAGTTTGCCATTGAAACGATCAGTCGCCGGCTGGGTCAGGGCAAAGAGTTTCTGATGGGTAACTTTTCGATCGACGATTGCATCACCAAATGCACTGACCTCAGCGCTGTCGTAGATGTACGCCTCGTCGAGCCGCTGTTTGATGTCATAAACGATATTCGGGTCCTGAATATCTGCAACTTTCGCGTCACGATAGAACGTCTTGAAGGCTTTGAGGATTTCCTCGGCCTCGTTGGCAAAGTCGATGACGTAAGTCTTGTCCTTACCGGGGTATGTTCTATTAAGGCGAGACAATGTCTGTACGGCTTCGACACCTGAGATTTTCTTGTCGAGGTACATCGCCACCAGTTTCGGTTGATCGAATCCGGTCTGAAATTTATTGGCAACGATCATCACACGGTATTCCGGCGTATCGAAGGCTTTGCGCATGTCACGCCCGTTGAGCCCCAGGTTCAAATTTGATTCGCTAAACGCATGCTCTTTTTTGAAATCCGCTGCTTTTACCTCAGTGTTCGGTACATCCCCGGAAAAGGCGACCATCGATTTGATGTGACTGTACTTATTGCGCTCGCAGTAATCCTGCAAAGCAAGTTGATACTTGACTGCGGACGCGCGAGAAGGCGTCACGATCATCGCTTTTGCTTGCCCGTTGAGCAGATGGCTAACGTTCTTCTTAAAGTGCTCTGCGATCAGTTCGACCTTCTGTCCAACATTCACCGGATTAAGTGAAAGCCACTTAGCCAATGCGCGATTGGCACTTTTCTCGTCAACGCGTTCATCCTGACTATCCAGAAACGCGGAACCAATTTTGAAGGCCACTTTGTAGCTGCTGTAGTTCTTCAGCACGTCGAGAATAAAGCCTTCCTCGATCGCCTGCTGCATCGTGTACAGATGAAAAGGCACTGGAGGGTTTTCAATACTGACTGGTTTTTCCGGACAGCATGGTCGGCCGAACAGGCTCATCGTTGAATGTTTAGGGGTGGCGGTAAATGCGAAATAGCTGGTATTACTTGGTCGCTGACGCGAAGACTGCCAAACGGAAAGTCGCTCTTCTTTGCTGAGCTGTTCCCATTCCTCTTCACTTTGCCCTGTCAGAACGTAGCGAAGATCGTCTGCAGTCGTACCCCCGGTAGAGCTATGCGCTTCGTCGATGATGATTGCGAATCGCCGGTCGCGTAACGATTTCTCACTGAGAATTGCCGACTGGGCATGAGGAAAGGTCTGCAGTGTGCAGATGATGATTGGCGTTCCTTCCAGCATGGCGTTTGCGAGTTGCACGCTTTTGGGCAGATTATTCGCTTCACTGTCGATAGCCCGCACCAACCCTGTTTGGTGGTCTATTTGCTTGATCGCGTCTTGCAGTTGCTTGTCCAGTACTTGGCGGTCAGTGATCACCAAGACACTGTGAAAGTAAGGTTTGCCATCGGGCCGGCGGATGCGGATCAAGGAGTGAGCAGTCCATGCAATGGTGTTCGTTTTGCCGGAGCCAGCACTGTGCTGAATTAGATAAGGCTGTCCTGCGCCTTCCAACTCTACTGTATTGAGCATCTTGGTCACGCTTTCCCATTGATGAAAGCGTGGAAAGATCAGCGATTCCTTGAAGGATGCGATGCCCTTGGCATCTTGTACTTCCTTGCGCTCCAACAGTACAAAACGGTGAAAAATGCGCAGCCAATTGTCTTTTTGCAGCACCTGTTGCCATAGGTAGCTGACCGGATAGCTGCCGTCCTTGTTAGACGGATTCCCCGCAGCACCGTCATTGCCACGATTGAATGGCAGGAAGAACGTCGAGTCGCCAGACAATCGGGTGGTCATGCGTATATCGCTGTCGCTCATCGCGAAATGCACCACCGCGCCGCGCCGAAACGTTAGCAATGGTTCTGTGAGTCCGGTTTTCACACTTTTAGGTGGGCGATCCTGGCGATACTGGTCCATCGCCGCTTCTACTGACTGTGTGAAGTCGGTTTTCAACTCGACTGTCGCTACTGGCAAGCCGTTGATGAAAAAAACCAAGTCAATCTCATCACTCTTGTCTTGCGAGTACCGAAGTTGAGGCACCACCCGTAAACGATTGGCAGCATAGTTAGCAGTGACCGTGTCGTTGCGGGCGTCTTCAGGCAACGCCTGACTCATGGACAGAACGCCGGCACCCGAAACGGTGAAGCCATGGCGCAATACATTGATCGTGCCGCCCAAATTGCTCTGCAGCTGCGCGCACAATCGGTCGAACAAAACCGTTCTCGTATTCTCACCGTGCATCTTGCGTAGCGCCGCCAACTGCTTAGGGTGCGTGTCGTTCAGCCATTCAAAGACATCTTCCGGATACAGCGCACGGGCAATGTCATAGCCATGGGATTTGCCCACTAGCCAGCCACTCTCGGCGAGCTCTTCGATGATGTGGCGTTCCAGTTCACATTCATGATGGATGTGGGACATTTGCGATCCTTCACAGCTGAGTTAAGCCCGAGTAAACGGGAGAGCTTGTCTTGGGTTTGACTAGAGTTTGTCTAGAGTTTGTCTAGATTTCGGTGTCTTCAGGGCCCCTGAGCACCCATCGACCTTTATGCAATCCGCCAGACTTTTCAATGGTTTTGTCGCGAGTTGACATCGCGTTGAGCAGATTGCGGAATTTGTTCTGCTTCTGCTTTTCGTCTAAAGCGTCTGAAAGTTTGTCTAGAATGAGGGTGACCAGCTCGTCGCGAGAAGCTGAACCGTAATGCTTCAGGTAGTCGAGGATCAGCGTTTTGTAATAACCATCGTTGAAGGCTCGATTGCGAATGTAATCGCTTTTGCTGCCGGTGCTTTGTGCCACTTGAGCTGCAGTGTAATAATTGGGTTTGCGTCCTTCGATTAGCCCTTGCTTCCGAAGCATCGCGGCGGCGGCGTCGGTGATGAGCTGTTTCTTCTGGACACGGTCCAAAAGCATCACCGTGTTCAGCGGCAGATCTTCACGCTCAAGCAATAGACGTGTGTAGTTTTCGTCAATCACGTGACCATAGATTTCCAGTACGACTTTATTCGGTTCTGACTTGCTGTAATCAGGCAGTGGGAAAAAACGGTTGCGCTGCGACAAGGTCATGGTTCGAATGCCGAATCCCATGGTGTCGATCATGCCCAAGCTGACCATGGCTTGCGTCAGCCAAGGGTTACGGTAGCGGCTAGGAGTTTGCTCTCCGCTGAAATAGTCTTCGGGCTTACCCTCGAAAAAGCCGCCAGCGTTTTCGAAGATCAGTCGATCGACGCGTTCAGTGACGATGATGCGAGAGCGCAACTGATAATCCTGGTGCGCGATGCAGTTGTGCAGCGCTTCAAGAATCACACGAGGGTCGTATTTACTGACTTCGGTGGCAAGCAACTGGTTTTGCGGGAACAACTTGTAGCTGATGTTGCGGATGCGATGCAGCACTTGGGTCGTCGCCAGCAGGAAGGGCGGGCTGAAGTGCTCGTAGGCCTGCTCTTCACCCGTCAACTTCCAGGTGATCTGCGCCAGCGTCGGCAGGAAATGGCTGGATTGTGACTGGCCCAGTAGCAGCAAGGCTGTGTGGGTAATCCGGCCCTGAATGGTAATTTTCGCTTTGTCGAGAAAGGTTGCGGTATCCCAAGTCGGAATATCGGCGGCGAAACTAGCGTGGCGGTATTTCTCGGAAAATTTCTCTCGCGCGACGATCAGTGCCTTTTCGTCCAGATCGGCAACAGTGGCACCTTCAACTGTTTCCGCTGACCAGTCGCGATTGTCGACGGCTTCACTCAAAATGGCTTGCAAGCGCTCGGGGCGCATTTCAACCAGCGCGTCATCGAGGCGCTGCCAAGCCTTGTCATGGGCATACACGGGCAGACGCGGCCGATGCTGAGGTATATGCAAAATCCACACGACTTTGCCGCTGTCGCTGGTTGTAATGCTCTCTACCCGAAACCCTTCCGAATCCAGATTGGTGCAGCGCCCGAGCAATCGCTGGCGGATGTTCTCTGGTGTGTAGTCGTGAAACTTTTCGATACCGACGATTCGCAGTGACGCGTCTTCAACGCCAATGACCAAGTGGCCACCGTTCATGTTGGCAATCGCCGACAAGTAGCTGGCGATGTCTTCACCTTTGCGGCCTGATACGGCGTGGGTGAGGTTTTTGAATTCCTTCCACTCGCAGGCGGCATTTTCTTTAGGGAAATGCTCGCGCAGGTAAAGTTGAACGGCGGTTTCGTTCATTGGGTTAATCCGTGGGGAGCAGGTCGGAAGGTGAGTCGTCCGATGCATCGACCTGTTGCTCTTGCCATGCGGCGTAGGTGAGGCTGGAGTCTTTTACAAACCACGAAGTGCGTCCGTTGGCGTTGCGCCCCAAGACTACTGCGGCAGCAGCACTTGGGCTGTTGAATGCATAGTCGTCAACGAATTTACGTAAACCATTTACCGACTCCGACAGAGCGCCTTCACTCACTACACGGTCGAACAGTTTTTGATAGCTGTGTGGCGTGCTTGTCCACTGACCACTGGCGTCGGAATTTTTCAGTACAAAAAACTCACCATCGATTTCCTGGCCATAGGCTTTGATCGAATGTGTTTTGCTGGTCAACTCGAAAACGGGGGATTGAGTGACGTTTTTCGTGCTGGCACTGGATGTTTCTCCGAGCTGCGAAGGTTTGGTGACCTCGCGCAAGAAGTCGAACCCCAGCGTCGGTAGCACAATACGAATCTGTTCGAGGAAGTAAGCCATGTCGGCTTTGTCAGACTCTGGCAAGCTGTTGAAAATCCGATCCGCAGTGTTGACGACAATCGAGTGGCCAGCGTCTTTGGCGATGCGGATCAAGCGGGTTTCCAGGTATTTGATATGAGCCTTGGTCAGGTTCAAATCCTTGCTGATCACCAGACAGGCGCGCTCCCAGAAATCCTTGCCGCCTAGATGCTCACCTCGGTTGTGTTCCTTCAGGCGTCGAGCCACATCGTCAGATTCGCCGATGTACACACGATCCAGCGGGCTACCGTCAGGATCCGGTCCCATTAAAAAATAAACGCCGGAGCGATCACACTCTGGACGTTGAATCAGTTCCGCAAACCTGCTGCGTGGCCCGGTCAGCACATGGCCAGACCAGTTGATGATCTCGGCGGTCAGCAGGCCGTTTGGCGTACCGTCGATGAGAAATAGGCGGATGCTGCGTCCTTGGCTCATGAAGCTTCCCTCAGGTCGATTTGACCGGTTACTGCTGCGGTTATAAGTGCGGAGCGGCGTTCTTTTAATAGAGTTAAGCTGATTTCAGTTTTTTTAATAAGTGAATCAATGCGTAGCTTCTCTCGATTTAAGTGAATTTTAATTGCAATTTGTTCCTCATAAGGAGGAACAGGTATCAAGAAATCCACGGCATGACTAATGTTGAATTGTTCCTGTGCGGCGCCGTATTGAACTACTTCTACCTGATATCGTACTACTCGGCTGTTCATCGCGTAGCATAGCCAATCAGAGTCGAAGTCTCCACGTCGGATATGCATAACTGAAGCGCAGTTGCCGCCTTCACATTGTGGTGGGACAACTGCAGTAATGCCCGGTGCGCCAACTCTAACCGTAACTAAGTCTCCAGCCTGCAACCGTGTTTTTGAGTTTTTAATGCTATTTTCATTGGAGATGCGTCTTGATGTTTCAAAGTTAATACGTCCTTCCGTAATGTCACCTCCATATATAAAGGGCAAACCTTCGTCGGCGACGTATTCACTTGGATTAACAACGATGCCGACGGTCAAGTTTTGAGCAATATACTTGAGAGGAATAAGCTGCCAGTGATGAGGTATCTCTCGAAGCCATGAAGCCTCTAGAGCTTTCATTTTGGCAGTTGGGTCAATTCCTCTGGTAACAGCATTGGTGATCAACGTCCCGCGCTTTTCACGTAGAATTTTTATGAAACGAGTTTTTTTTGAGGCCAATGTGTCGATGCGAGCTATTTCTCGATCAAGGTAACTGACAATTTTATGCCTTTCTGCGGGTGGGGGGGTCGGCACAATGGTGCCGGCCAAAAGATCCTGTTCAATACTTTCAACAGTCGCGCCCTGCCTCAACCATGCCTGTAACAAGTCGTGATTTAAACCTTGTATCCAGCGCAAGAAAAACTTACTTTCACATGACTTTGAGTCGAATTGTATTGCCTTCATATCTTGGTTAAGTGCTACTTCGACCTCATTGATAGCTGCGGGAATTGTGTGCTTCAAAATTCCTGAACGTACTACTAATAAAATTTGGCCGGGTGAGACGAGGCTTGTGGTACTACCTGATAAGCCGCTTTCTGTGATCAGCTCTTCAGCGCTATGAATCGTTTCAGCCTTCATATCCTTGGGAGAAACCCAAGGAATGCTTCCTCCCCAGTATTCTGCAATATCACGGCTTGGAGTTCCCCCTCCTGAAAAGCGAGCGAGATACTTGAGCTTATGCAAAACCCAATGCTCTGGAACCTTTCCAAGCCACTCCACTCCAGAATCCTTATAAGCCGGATACGGCTTGTAAGAGCTCATGCCGTCACCTCATTCAACAGCGCAGCGATCTCCGCTTCCACCGCTTTCAGATCCGCATCAATCTCCGTCAACGAGCGTGGTGGGTGGTACTGATAGAAATAACGATTGAAATTGATCTCGTAACCGACGATCCCCACCAGCCCATCTTTCTCGTCACACTTGCTGGTATCGATCCAGGCATCCGGTACATGTGGCAGGACTTCACGGACGAAGTAGTCTTCGATGCGTTCATTGAGCGGTACGTTTTCGTTTTCACGCAAATCACTGTCGGCTTGGGGCTGACCTTTGTCATCAAGGATCGGTTGTGCTTCCGGATCTCTTTCACCGAAACATGCAAACACCGCTTTCTGGGCAGGCTTGCCGAGTTTCTTGACGCCGGCAGCTTTGAGGAAGGCTGGAAGGTTGTCGAAGCTGCCTTCCACTGCTGCGAGTTGGGCAACGTAATCAGCACCTTTGGTCTCTGCGTAGGCAGCTACTTTCTCCGGAGTGACATTGAAGCGCAGGCGCAATGGACGTTCGACTGTGATGCGGCGGTAGCCGAAATCTGTGGTGTCGAAGATTTTGCTGTTAGGCGCATCTTCACCGGCGTCGTATAGACGCGCAATGTCAGAAATCTGGCCTTCCGAGAGCAGTTTGCGCTTGCTGCCTAGAGATTTACGCATCGGTGCATGCATGGACGTAGCGTCAATCAGTTGCACCTTACCCTTACGCGCTGTGTCCTTGTGGTTGGATAACACCCAGATGTAAGTGCCGATACCGGTGTTGTAGAACAGATCATTTGGCAGGGCGACGATCGCTTCCAGCCAGTCGTTTTCCAAAATCCAGCGGCGGATCTCCGATTCTCCTGACCCAGCACCGCCGTTAAACAATGGCGAGCCAGACAACACGATGCCGATACGGCTACCCCCTTCTACAGCGGGTTTGCGTTTGGACAGCAAGTGCATCAGGAACAGCAGTGAGCCATCACCGACTCGCGGCAGGCCGGCGCCGAAGCGACCGGCGAAGCCTTTTTGCTTCTGCTCATCCTGAACTTGCTTCTGCACCTTCTCCCACTTCACGCCGAATGGCGGGTTGGCCAGGCAATAGTCGAACTGCTCGTGAGGCAGTTGGTCATGGGAGAGGGTGTTGCCCAGTTTGATGTTTTTGGTTTCGAAGCCCTGGATCAGTTTGTCTGCCAACGAGATGGCGTAGGTTTCAGGGTTCAACTCTTGTGCGTACGGTACAAGGCGAGCGTTAGGGTTCCACTCGGCGACCTGTTCGATGGCTGACGACAGGAAGCCGCCAGTGCCGGCTGCGCAGTCGTATACGGTTCTAACCACTCCCTTGCCGTTCAGGGCTTGATGATCAGGAGCAAACACCAGTGTTGTGGTTAATCGCACTACGTCACGCGGGGTGAAAAATTCACCGGCCGTGTCGTTGGCCGACTCGGCGAATTTGCGGATCAAGTGTTCAAACACCAAGCCCATTTCGTGGTTGCTGATGGTGTCGGGGTGCAGGTCGATGCTGGCGAACTTCTGAGTGACCAGAAACAGCAGGTTGGCGCTTTCGAGGCGATTCAACCAAGCGCTGAAATTGAAATGCTGAAAGACCTGATGAGCATTCGCCGAGAACTTGGCGATGTAGTCTTCCAGGTTCGCTCGTGTACTGGTTGCGCCGACATTGGCCAGTTCGTACTGCGATGTGTTGTAGAAGGTTGCTGCGGCAACGCCCGGCAGAATCAGATCCAGATCAACGCTGGTGCTTTTGAGAGTCGTGAACTGAGTACGGACTTTGTCCCTGGTAGGCTCCAGCACGCATTCCAGTCGCCGTAGCACAGTGAACGGCAAGATGATGCGGCCGAACTCCGATTGCTTGAAATCGCCGCGCAGGACGTCGGCAACGCTCCAGATGAAGTCGGCCAGGTTTTGCTGATTCAAGGTTGTTCCTCTCAATGCATGCGGCCGGTTATACCGGCACGGGCCAAGCAGCGAGGGAGGGCGTAAGGCGGAGTAACCCGGTTGGAGAACGATCATCCCTGTGCAGCAAGGCCCTGAAAAGGCGGGTCGCCGTCAGGCGACTTGATGGGCGCTAGGATGCCAGTAAATAGAGTGTGAGGCACGATCTCATGGCGTCTGTGTCGTGTTGGGGTCAGACGGGGGTGGTGACGAGGGCTGGTGCTCGGGCTCGGTTACGGCTTTAGGCACATAAATTTTTGTAGAAAGAATCGAGCTGCTGGGAATTTTTACCTTGAACTCTTGGTTTGCAAACTGCCACGTCATCACCGTGGTGCTGCCCATCGACCAGATCATGTGTACGTCATTCAATGAGCAGTTTTTTTTGACGCCGTAACCCTCAATGGCTTTGTATTTTTCGCACAGGTCGCTGTTGAGTATTACTTGTTCAGCTTGATAGTTCCCAAGGCCTAAAAGGTTGACGATTTTGCCCGGAAGAACCACCCAGGTATTGCTCCATAGCATTAGAACGGCAGCTATCAACGGACTGATGATGAGTACGTAACGCAGGTTACTTCTGATCACCGCAGTGATAATTGTAAAAACCAGCAATGCGACGAAGAAGCAGGCTGCCATGAGGGGGAGGCCATTCCCAACCTTGACCGCTGCAGGAGCCTCCTTTACCAGCGCAAGCGTTGATAGAAACGCGACGAAATTGCCAATGAAAAATACTAGAAACGCTGCGATGGCGAATTTTGCCCAGCTGTAACGGGGCAATTTGTAGTTCTTTTGGAGGAAGAGCCCAAATATGAGGCCAGTCACAATTGGGGCTGCCAACAAGCCTAACGTGAAGGCGGTTCCGTCATTAGAGAAATAGAGTGCCACCCAAAAGGCAACGATGCAGAGGAGGCCGGGTGCAAAAAAATAGCGATTAATCAGATGATGATCCATGCGCTCTTTGGGCATGTCCCTATTAATGAATTGCTCAAGCTTTGCACTGATGGTTTTGTCGTTGAAGAAGGCTTCAGACCAGATCCAGCCTGGAGCACAGAACCCAAAAGCAATAACGAGAACCATCAATCCGCCCATCAGTGCGGCCGTGGCCAGCAATGATAGAAAGCTGAAAAGGTCGAAGTCAGGGTAGAAGTGGTTTTGGCAAAAGTAGATAAGAAAGATCAAAAAACCAAAGCCCAGCGACGCGATTCGAAAAAGCTTCCAGTTGTGCTTTTCGATGAACTCGAAAACCATGTCCAGAGACTGAGCTTGTCGCTTCTGAGTCTTGGTTGCGTGACTGTTGCTTGTCCTGCGCTTGTTCTGCATGCCCATGGTCTTGATTCATCCCTTGCAAGATACTGGGCCCGCTATGGACCGGTATTGGTGCTTTCACTTTCCTGAAGACATAAAAAAAACCCTGAATCTTGCGATTCAGGGTTTTCGGTATTTGGTGCCCAGAGACGGAATCGAACCGCCGACACGGGGATTTTCAATCCCCTGCTCTACCGACTGAGCTATCTGGGCAACGGGGCGC
>Ga0207713_1003152_pt1 | contig 11432 bp, 12 predicted proteins | sample KBSS64metaG_FD_184404 | JGI IMG/M metagenome (GOLD analysis project Ga0207713, IMG submission 184404) | Switchgrass rhizosphere microbial communities from Kellogg Biological Station, Michigan, USA - KBS S6-4 metaG (SPAdes) (version 2) | ecosystem: Host-associated > Plants > Roots > Rhizosphere >...
CCGCCATTGCGCGATTATGACCGGGTCTTCGGGCGGCGAGCGCGAGGGGGTGAGCACGTCGGAACGCGAACATCTTAAGGCGCTGGAGCGTGAAGTCAAGGAACTGCGCCGCCCCAACGAGATTCTGAAACGGGCGAGTGCGTTTTTCGCCCAGACGGAGCTCGACCGCCGCCTGAAGTCCTAAAGGCCTTCATCGATCAGCATCGCGACACCTTCGGGGGTCGAGCCGATCTGCAAGGTCTTGCGGATTGCTCCGTCGGGCTACCGGCGCCATGCTGCGCAGCTTCGCGGGCGTCGCGCCGCTTCGCTCGTGCCATACGCGATGAACGCCTGCGGCCCGAGATCCAGCGTATCTGGCAAGCCAACATGCGTGTCTACGGAGCGGATAAAGTCTGCAAGCAGCTGAACCGAGAGCGTATCGCGGTGGCTCGCTGCACGGTCGAACGGCTGATGAAGCAGGTCGCTGTAACCATGCATGCCCTCGGGAGATCCGGGGACCTTGATCTCGACGATCAGCAGGGTCAGCGCGATTGCGAAGACCGCGTCGCTGAATCCCTCGAAGCGGTCAAGTCCCCGCTCGGCACCGTGCGTTTCCGCGGCGGTAGATTGGTTAAGCCTACGTAGCGTCATGTAAGTCCTTTCGCACGCCGGAGCCGCTCCTCGCGGCACAGCACGCGTAATCTTTGTCGGACAGTCTGACTTACAGTATGACGCTTTTGGCCGAAGCCAATCGGAAGCCCTCTACGCGTGTGCGTCGGACATCTCGCCAGGATCAAGAGTTTGAAAGGCGAGTGGCGTGCGAGCCATCGAACGATGGCGTTCGCATTTCGGTCAATCGTCAAACGGAGGATGAGTAAAGATGCGCCAAGACGACCAACGGCCGTCATAGAACCGGGCCCAGTTGCGCGTGCCAGCGTGGTGATTATTTGCCGCCACTGCAACCTAGCCAGCGCTTGTCGAGTTGTCCCAGTCCCAACGGGACCAGAGAACAAGGAGGCCGTAAAGTCCTGGTCTCAAGTTAGCGAGCGCCACCGTCAATGGATCTGCGGCAAATAGCGTCCCGACGGTGTCCTTCGCGAGTCAAAGTGTTTAAGGTCCCTGTCAACCCCCGCTTAACCGTCCTTCCCAGTCCTTCGTCTCGGTCAGGTATGCGTCCATCTCCTGCCAGAACTCATCTGAAGGGTTTTCAAAGAGGCGGGCGAAGGACTCGCTGAATTCATCAGCGGTCTTTGCGCCGAAAACGATCGTGCTTACCGCCGAATGCCGCAGCGGAAAGAGCAGGGCAGCGGTAGCCAGGCAGACGTGATGGCGCTGGCAAATACGTTCCAGTTCTTCCGTTTGCAACAGGGCCGGTCGCGTCGCGGGGCGCATGTTGTAGAAGGCGTCGGGACGCGAACCGGTCGCGAGAATCCCCGAATTGAATGGCGACGCCGCGATCCAGGCGATGCCGTTCTCGGCGCAGTGCTGCAGCAATGCGGTGCTGCCGGTGCGAAGCAACGAGTACTCTCCCGCCGGCATGACGACATCGACGCCGGCCAGTTCGGCGAAGTCCAGACAGGCCTGCCAGTCCATGCTGGCGACACCTATCGCGCCAACCACTTTTTCATCCTTGAGTCGCTGTAAGGCGGGAAACGCACCTTCGACGGCCGTCATGAGTTCCTCGCGATACGCCGTTCGGGCAAAACCGGGATCGAGATCGTGAATAAAAACGGCATCGAGACGATCGACCTTCAGCCGCGACAGGCTGCGCTCGACCGATCGCAGCGTCGTATCGTACGTGTAGTCCAGGTAGAAGTCGCTACCACCTGGCAAGGAGCTTGCGCCAGGCTGGCTCAAGTACCTGCCGAGTTTGGTCGATACATACAGCTCGTCTCGCGGATACTCAGCCAGCGCCGCGCCGAGCCGCTGCTCGCTTTCACCGCCAAGATAAGCCGCTGAGGTATCGAAATATCGGACGCCGCTGGCCCACGCGGCATGAATCATGTCTGAGAACGCCTGCTCGCCCGCGGCGTTCGCGAGGCTGCCGGCTCCGACTCCCACCCGAGGAAACCGAACGGTTCCATTCGGCGTTGCAATTCTCGCGTTCATTAATTTCGGCATCCTTTTTAAAGTATTCGCAGAATGGCATCAATATTGTGGCTGCCGCAAAGACGCTGGCCGCCGAAAATGCGTCGGCGAGCTTACCTGGTATGTTCGTTTGCGGCGATGTAATCGCGGCGCACGCGTTCCGCGGAGGCCTTGAGAACAGCGACGGCCCGCGCGCCGACACGTTCCGAATAACGTACCGACGGAATCGCGACGTTCAGCGATCCAAGCGGAAAGCCCGACGATGACAACACCGGCACGCCCACGCCGACGATGCCCTGCGTGTATTCGTCGATCGAATAGGCGACCCCGGTCTGTCGGATGGTTTCGATCTGTGCGAGGAGCGCCTTCTTTGCTGTGATCGTCTTTGATGTGATGGCTTGCATCTTCACGGTCTTGATGTACTCGCTGCGCATCTGATCCGGAAGAAAGGCGAGAATCACCTTTCCGCCCGACACAGCATAAAGCGGCGCAAGATCGCCGAGTCGCAGATGCGACACCAGCCGTTGCGGGCTGGTCACCGTCGCGGCGACTTCCACCTGGTCGCCCTTGAGCTGATTGAGCGCGCAGGACTCCAGCGTCTGTTGTGTAATCTCTGCCAGCACCGGTTGCGCGCAGCTGACGAGCGAACGGCTATGGGTGGACTGCTGGGAAAGCCGGATCAGCGCTTCGCCAAGGCGATAACCCTTGGTGACAGGGACGAATTCGACAAAGCCACGAGCCGTAAGGTTCTTGAGCAGCTTGGTCAGCGAACTCTTCGGTATGTCCAGCGCTTCCGCGATTTCCGCATGGGACATCTCGCGTCCCCATCGCGCGAGCAACTCGATCACGTCGAGCACCCGATCCGCCGACTTCACCACTCCATTCGATTCGTCTTCCAACAGCATATCCAGCTCCTGTTTACCTATGGAAACACCTTGGCGTCATGATACTGGACGAGCGAGGAACGTCCGCATCCGCGCTTGGATGTGTCTCGCCTGTTCGTCGAACGGCAGGCCACGTAGCGCGAGCGTCGGCGCCTCGACAGCGAGCGGAAGATCAGACCGCAGTTTCCACAGCAGTTCGCGCAGCGGTAATTCACCATCTCCGGGTAACAGCCGGGCCGTTCTCGCTTCTTTTCTCCGCGCTTCGAGAGACTGCGGTGCGGCGCTCGGTGCATCGCAAATCTGGATGTATTCGATCAGCGCCGGGTCGATCGCATCGATCTGCTCGCACGTTGCGCCCGAACGGAAGAATTGCAGTGCGTCAATCAGTATCCGCGCGTTCGGCTGTCCGCTGGATCGCACGAGCTCGAGCGCGTCGGCCGGCGTGCTGACCGCGCAGTACGTGATCGCTTCGAGTCCGACCGAAAGGCCGAAACCGTCCGCCGCCTCGCAGAGACGGCCGAAGTTGTCCCGCAGGCGATCGCGTTCGGTGTCGTTGCCAACGCAGAGCACGTGCCGCGCACCGAGCGTACGACCCGCTTCGAGTGCGGGCAGTAGTGACGCGACATCCGTCTGCGGGCTCAGCCAGATGGCTTCGATGTCCAGTAGCCTGACGCCGGTTGCGTCGAGTCGCGCGTGTAGCTCGCGGATGAGTGCGGGATTGTTCGCGACGTCCACGATCGCATCCGTAGCGGTAGGGGCGATCAGCCGCAAGCCGCAATACTCGAATCCCGCAGCGGCTGCCGCATCGACGAGTTGCAGCGGATGCGCGTCGAGGATGGTCAGATGATGCAGCGATAGTTCATGCATGAGAACGCGTCCGTAACATTAAAAATGGCTCGAGGCGCACAGCGATCACTTCCGAGGCGGAAGCACGAAATCATAGGCAAGCAGGGCGGTCGGGACTTCGACGCGGTGACCGGCCGGACTCAGGCCCGGTGCGAGCGGCGCCAGCGGCTCGATCAGTGCGTCCTTCACGCCGAACACGACGTCGGAATCCAGGTAGACGTCGCCGCTCACGAACACATGCGTAACGAGCGTCTGGAAGCCGGGAGCACTGACGCGAAAGTGCACGTGAGCCGGGCGGTACGGATGCCGCCCCTGCGCATCGAGCATGCGCCCAACCGGGCCGTCGTTCGGAATCGGATAGGCCGCAGGCACGATCGACCGATACCAGAACGAGCCGTCCGGATCGGTCAGGAAGCGCGCGCGCATGTGTAGCTCCGCCTTGCCCGCCGTCTTCTGCACGTCATAGAAGCCATGGCTGTCCGCGTGCCACGTCTCTACCCGTGCGCCCGCGATCGGATCTCCGCGCAGATCGCGTACGGTGCCTTCTACCAGCAGAGGGTCTCCCGGCTCGCCATCCGCGATTGAAGCGCCCAGCGGCAGCGTAGCCGCTTCTTCGACATAGAACGGACCGAGCACCGTGGTTTGCGTCGCGTCGCCCGGATAGCGATGATTGATCGCGTCCACGAGCATCGATACACCGAGCGTGTCGGACAACAGAATGAACTCCTGCCGGGTGTCGGTGCACATCTGCCCAGTCTGCGTAAGAAAGCGAATCGCAGCGGCCCATTCGTTTTCGGTTGGCTCGATCTCCTTCACGAACGCATGCAGGTGACGAACCAGTGCGTCGCTGATTTTGTGCACCCGTTCGCTCTTGCTTCCCGCGAGACGCTCGATGACCGCTGCGGTGATGTTGTCTTCGTTGAAATTGCGCATCGCGTTTTCCTCACAGCGAATCGGGTTGTGGTGCTGCGCCGCGCCATGCCCGTTCCAGCATTGCCCTGATCGAGTCATGGTCCGGCGCGCGCGGATTCGGATAGGTTTCTCGCAGCACCAATTCGGCTGCACGCCCGATGCCTTCGTGCGGCATGCCGATCTCGGCAAGAGACTGGGGAACGCGCAGCCTGGTGCCGAGCGCGTGCAGTCCGGTCCATGCGTCATCGGTGTCGAGCGCGCATGCGATGCGGCGCATTGCATGCGGCGCCGCGCCAGCCTGGTAGGCGACGATGTGCGCAAGCATGATCGCATGCGTGTCGGCATGCGGCAGATCGAAAGTGCCGCCCAGTACGTGACACACCTTATGATGCAGCGCCATGCCGACGGAGCCGAGGCAGGTTCCGCACAACCACGCGCCGTACTGGGCGCGGCTGCGCGCGTCACGACTGGCGGGATTGGCGAGGATCTCGGGCAGCGCGGTGGCGAGGGCCGCGATACCTTGTTCAGCCATGATCGACGTGACCGGATTGGCGTCTACGGCATAGAGCGCTTCCACCGCGTGAGCCATCGCGTTCAGACCGCTCGACGCCGACAAGCGCACGGGCAGCGTCAGGGTGAGTTCGACATCGTAGATCACGGCTTCCGGCAACACGTCGAGCGTACGACGCGTACGTTTCTCGCCGTCCTGCGTTTCGCCGATGATCGGCGTGACTTCAGAGCCGGCGTACGTAGTGGGCAGCGCGATTTGCGGCAGGCCGGTGCGCAGCGCAAGCGCTTTCGCGAGGCCGATCGCCGAGCCGCCGCCAACAGCGATCAGGGAGTCGGCGCCAGTCCCTTGGGCGACGGCGAGCGCACGCGATGTCACGTTCCACGGCGTGTGCATCGCGGCCTCGGAGAAGACATGCACCTGTGCCTCGGAGAACAACGACGCGATGGCGTCAGCCAAGTCCTTCTGTTCCGGCGTGGAGATGATCAATGGACGCGTGCAGCCCAGTTGCCGGGCGACTTCAGGCGTTTCCCGACGCCTGCCCGCACCGAACAGTACGCGTGCCGGCAGCGCGTGGTAATCGAAGCGCATCGGCGAGACGTCCTCCATCACAGCGCTCCGTTCTGCAGATACTGGCGGCCGCGCGCATAGAGCGCTTCGACCTCCGGGCCGGTCAGCGTCGGCATGTCGCGTTTGACCTTGTAGCCGATGCGGGTCTGCATATACGCGAGATGCCGGTAGCCAGCGGGAAACTCGCGCAGCAGCGCCCCATCGAGAACGGGACGGGCGTCCGGCTCGACCGGATCAAGACGATCCTTTTCATAGATGGGCTGACGAAGCAACAGCAGCCATCGGTCTTCGACCTTCTCGAAGAAGTCATAGAAGCGGCCGGTGCACACGACGTCGCATAACGTGCCTTCGACTTCTCCACGCTGCGAAATGGTCATCTTGGTCTGAGCGATGGCACGCGAGCCGCTCACTTCGATCGACGTGCCGCCCAGAAAGTGCAGGATGCTCACGCCATTCGCCCAACCGGCCTTCGTCACTTCGATGAACTCGCGACCGCTTCCCTGAAACCACGTCGCCATCATACGGCCGTCCGGATGCCAGAGTGTCGCGAAACGCTCCCAGTCGCCCGCATCTCGCCACACCGCCCAGTTTTCGATCGTCTCACGGATCGTCAATCGATCAATCATCGCCTGCTCCATCTGTCGGTCCTCGATGTTCACACATAGGAATGAGTTTCCATGGTGGTGCTTAAGAGCACGCCAGGTCAAGCGGTTTTTGTCGCAAACCGGGACATTCCCTAGTTTGTTTCCCTATGTGAATGAATGTCGACATTACCGTTGACGGGCCGGGTCCGCGTTTCTAGCATGGGAACCAGGTTATGGACAGGAACAAAGGAAATGGAAATGCAACCGGTAAAGCAACAAAGATTCGAAACACGCACGGCCATCGTGACGGGCGCCGCGCGTGGCATCGGGCGCGGCATCGCAGAGCGTCTTGCGGACGAAGGCTGCCGCGTCGCCTGTTGGGATATCGATTGTTCACCGCTCGTAGCAGGCGGTCACTCGCCCGCGGCACTCGTGCAGGCCGTCGATCTTGCCGACGCGCGTTCCGTCGACGCAGCGTTCGCCGCCACGCTCGCGTCGTTCGGTCATGTAGACATACTCGTGAACAACGCCGGCATCAATGGACCGGTCATGCCTATCGAGGACTACCCGCTCGACGCATGGAACCGCGTTCTCGCCGTCGATCTGAACAGCGTCTTCCACACCTGTCGCCTCGCCGTACCACACATGCGCGAACGCGGGGCGGGACGCATCGTCAACGTGGCGTCGATCGTCGGCAAGGAAGGACATCCGAACATTTGCGCCTATGCCGCGGCGAAGGCGGGTGTCATCGGTCTGACGAAATCGATCGCGCGCGAGCTGGCCGGCACGGGCATCACGGTCAACGGCATCGCGCCTGCGATCACCGAAACGGATCTTTTCCGGGAGATGACGGAGGAGCACATCGAGACCAGCAAGGCACGCATTCCGATGGGGCGGTTTTTGACCGTTCCGGAAATCGCCGCCATGGTGGCGTGGATCGCGAGCGACGAATGCAGCTTCACGACCGGTTTCACCTTCGACCTGTCAGGCGGCCGTGCGACGTATTGAGCCCGCAACCCAACGCGAGCTTTGTTCCCGACTACCGACAAGACACATGCAGGAGACGAAATGGCACTGACGCATCAGCCGAGCAGCAATCAGGCACGAACCGCCACCGCGAGCGCGTGGATCGGCTCGGCGCTGGAGTACTACGACTATTTCATTTACGCCCAAGCCGCCGCGCTGGTTTTTCCGCAACTCTTCTTTCCCTCCGGAGACAGCCGCGTTGCGATCGCCGCGTCGCTCGCGACTTATGGCGTCGGCTATCTTGCACGACCAGTCGGCGCATTCGTGCTCGGCCGTCGTGGCGATACACATGGACGCAAGAACCTGCTTCTCACGTGCATGTTCATGATGGGGTTGTCGACACTCGCTGTGGGTCTTCTGCCGACATTCGCGCAAGCGGGCTTCGTAGCGCCGATCCTGCTCGTGATCTTGCGGCTCATCCAGGGTTTCGCGGTCGCCGGAGAGATCTCCGGTTCCAGTTCCCTCGTGCTGGAGCATGCGCCGCTCGGCCGTCGCGGCTACTTCGCCAGTTACGCGATGCAGGGCGTGACCGCCGGACAGGTGTTCGCTGCGGCCATCTTCATGCCGCTCGCCTACTATCTGCCCGAGAAGGAATTCCTGACATGGGGTTGGCGCGTACCGTTCCTGCTGAGTGTGCTCGTGCTCGTAGCCGGTTATGTAATTCGGCGCAAAGTGTCGGAGACACCGGCTTTCGTCGATGAAGCGCAACATCGGCAGATTCCCGCGTCGCCCGTCAAGGAAGCGTTACGCGATGGCTGGCGAGATATCGTGCGCATCGCCGCAATCGCGTTGATTGCGATCATCCTCGCGGTGACTTCGATCTTCGGCGCGGCCTATGCGGTGCAGCCCGCTTACGGTATCGGTCTTTCGAAAGGCTTTTTTCTCTGGATTCCACTGCTCGCCAATCTGACCGCGATGTTCTTCATTCCCTTCGCAGGCAGTCTGTCCGATCGATGGGGACGCCGGCCGCTCATCATATTCGGCGCGCTTGCATCGGGCCTGCTGTCGTATGGGTATCTCTATGCGATCAGTCTGCACAACGCCATGCTGGCGATCGGCATCGCGATCGTAATGTGGGGCGTGGTGTATCAGTGCTTCAACGCGGTATATCCGAGCTTCATGCCTGAACTGTTCCCGACGCGTATCCGGGTTACCGCCATGGCGATCGGCCAGAACATCGGCACGGCCATCACCGCGATCCTGCCGGCGTTCATCGCAGCCGCCGTCCCGCCGGGCACGCAGCACATTCCGTTGATCGTCGGGACGATCACGCTGATCGTCTGCGGTGTCGGCGCACTGGGTGCATGGACGGCGCGCGAAACCTACCGGCTGCCCGTCAGCGCGCTCGGCCAGCGAGATGCATCGCCGATCAGTCAGGAGGAGTACGACAGCCTGCGTGCGGACATTCGCAGGAAGAAAACTGCGTCCAATGTTCCCGTGTGAGGGCGATCTCTGTGTACCGCGGTCCGCGTCAGGTGACGGGCGGTACCGCACCTTCGAGCAAGGTCTTGACGAGCCGCGCGCGACGCTTTTCGAGGTCCGCGATCTGACGTCGATAGCTTCGAGCCTTACCCGCTGGACCTCGGTGATCTGGTCGCATGAGCGGGCGCCTTCGATCAGAAGCATGCAATCCGGAAAGCCGCGGATATCGTCGATGGTGAAACCGGTCGCGATCATGCGCTGAATCTGCTTGACCTGCGTTACTGCCTTCTCGGGGAACATGCGATAGCCATTGCTCGCGCGTACCGAGGCGAGCAGACCATGTTCGTCGTAATGCCGGAGCGATCGCACGCTCGCGCCGGTGAGTTGCGAGAGTTGTCCGATCGTCAGCAGTTCCTGAGAAGACGTGTTTTTCATGAAAAGCAGGGTAGCACAATTCGCTTGACTCTCACATCGGTGTAAGGGTTGAGACTAGGCGCACTGACACGCTCTCAGGAAAGACAATGAGCTTACGAACGTTCCTCCACTTTTTGACTTCCGCGTTCTCTGCGGCGACGCTGTTCGCGTGCGCACCCGACACAATCGCGCGGCCGGCAAGCTATACGGTTACATCGACGGATGGGGTGAAGCTGGCGGTTCAGGAAAGCGGCAATCCGAATGGCCCTTCCATCATTCTGGTGCACGGACTACTCGGCAGCCGCCTGAACTGGGACGCGCAGGTGCAGAGTCCCGAATTGCGCCAATACCGGATCATTACGTACGATCTGCGCGGTCACGGTCTGTCGGATAAGCCATCTGGCCCGGAGCCGTATCATGACGGAAACCGTTGGGGGGACGACCTCGCAGCCGTGATACAGGGCTCACACGTGCGCAAGCCCGTCGTGGTCGGCTGGTCGCTGGGCGGCGTGGTGATATCGAACTACCTCGCCAAGCATGGCGATCGCGCGATCGCGGGCGCCGTGTACGTCGACGGCGTGGTCGAACTCGCCCCGGGTCAGATCGTCGATCACCCCGAGGTTTATCGAGACATGAATTCGCCCGATCTGAAGACGCATCTCGACGGTGAACGCACGTTTGTCGGCCTGTGTTTCAACCATCGGCCTGACGCCGATACATTCGACCGGCTGCTCGCGAACGCCGCGATGGCCTCGTGGGACATGCAAAAGGAAGTGCCGACGATGACGGTCTTCGCTGCGGAGGGGCTCGGCAAGGCGCGCGTATCGCTGCTCTTCATCTACGGCGGCCATGACGCGCTGGTCGACAGGCGTGCGACGCTGGCTCGCGCGGCCGCGCTGAATCCACGCATCGTCAGCAAGGAGTACGCGGACTCGGGTCACGCGCCGTTCATCGAGGAACCCGAGCGTTTCAATCGCGATCTGGCCGAGTTCGTCAGGTCGGTGTCGCAACAATGAAGTCGCGTTCTACGAGAAGGTGACCACGGTGCATGAACTTGCGCAAGACTTCTTTCCGGGCTTCGCGAAGCTCGACGTCGAAGCGGGCGATGTCTCGTTTCGCGGCAGGATTGGCGGAAGCGGATCGCCGGTTTTGCTGTTGCACGGCTACCCGCAGACTCACGTTGCGTGGCGATTGATTGCGCCGACGCTTGCGAGGTCGCACACCGTCATCGTGCCGGATCTGCCGGGGTACGGCGACAGCCGGACTTGCAACGATCAGCCGCGATGGACCAAACGTCGCGTAGCCAGCGCGCTCGTCGCGCTGATGGACCGACTCGGGCACGAGCGCTTCGCAGTGGTCGGGCATGATCGCGGCGCTCGGGCCGGATACCGGCTTGCGCTCGACCATCCTCGACGCGTTGCCGCGTATGCCTCGCTGACGGTGATACCGACGCTCGATGCATTCGCAGGTATCGACAAGACGTTCGCGTTGAACGCCTGGCACTGGTTCTTCATGGCGCAGCCGGGCGATCTGCCGGAGCGGATGCTTGCGGCTGATCCAGACGCTTATCTCGAGGCCGCACTGGCGAAGATGGCGGGCGGCCTCGAGCGGATCGAGCCTTTGGCACTCGCCGCCTATCGAAGCGCGTTCAGGAATCCGCACGTGCGCCACGCCATGTGCGAAGACTATCGCGCCGCTGCTTCCGAGGACCTGGAGCACGATGCAAGCGATTCAGCTGCGGGCCGAAGACTCGCCTGTCCGGTCCTGGTTCTGTGGAGCGAGAGCGAACAGAAGGGAAGAAGGATCCTGCCCCTTGACGTGTGGTCCCGATGGGCAACGAACGTGACGGGCAAGGGATTGCCCGGCGGCCATCTGTTGCCTGAGGATGCCCCGAATGAGGTCTTGATGTCCCTTGAGGATTTTTTGGTCGGACAGGTTTAGCGTTGGCTTTAGCTCCAACAGTGTAAATAAGGAGGCCGGTCAGAGAACGGCCGAGAAGGGTCGTGAGGGTGAGCTCACCGTGCAGGTTGCGGCCGTTCGACCCAGCGACGCCTCCGACGTCAGCAATTCGTCGGCGATATTCGTCGTTGTCCTCGCCCCGTTGCTCCTCGGGGAGCGCTTGTTTGCGCGGAATGCGGTCGCCGCGTGCGTAGGCTTTGTCGGCGTGCTTCTAGTCGTCCGGCCTCAAGGTAGCTTGTC
>Ga0207713_1003157_pt1 | contig 11415 bp, 10 predicted proteins | sample KBSS64metaG_FD_184404 | JGI IMG/M metagenome (GOLD analysis project Ga0207713, IMG submission 184404) | Switchgrass rhizosphere microbial communities from Kellogg Biological Station, Michigan, USA - KBS S6-4 metaG (SPAdes) (version 2) | ecosystem: Host-associated > Plants > Roots > Rhizosphere >...
TCCCTTCGAGACGTGGGCGGAGAGGGTGACAGAAGGAAGAAGACCCTCACCCAACCCTCTCCCGCGCGCGCGGGAGGGTTGGGTGAGGGTCGAACCTGCGGCTCCTTCTCCCGTGTGCGGGAGAAGGTGGGGATGGGGGTCTTCTTCTCCTCGTCCATCGCATAGTTCCAGCGCATGAATCGTCACCGCACGGGTAGCCAGCACGACCTCTTCCCCTGCGCGGGCGAGGGCGTAGGCCCGCTTTCCATCCACCTTCAGGGCTGAATAGGCGGGCGGCACCTGATGGATAGGCCCGGTAAATTGCGTCAGCACAGCTTCGATCTCCGCCAGGGTCGGCCGAACGTCGCTTGTCGCGATAACGGTGCCTTCCAGATCCAGCGTATCCGTCTGTTCGCCAAATCCGATCGTGAATTGATACGTCTTGTCGGAATCAAGCATGCGGCCTGAAAGTTTGGTCGCTTCCCCCAGGGCGATCGGCAACACGCCGGACGCAAGCGGATCCAGCGTGCCGCCATGCCCGACCTTTACCTTTGGATAGCCCCCCTCGCGTAGCGCGCGCTTTACCGCCGAGACCATCTGCGTCGATCCGGGGCCGACCGGTTTGTCGATTATGATCCAGCCGTGCATCGCGGGCAATTAGCCGCCCGCAACGCGGCTTATCAGCCGCCACAGGCGCGGCGAACGCGCTTCGAGGGTGTAGGCTTCGTTCACGCATAGCAGTTTCACGCCTGTCAGCTTGGCCAGAAACAGCTTCAGGGCGATCAAGAGCGGAGAACCGTCGCGACACGCTTCGACCTTGAGATGCCACGTGTCGCACGCCGACCGTATGATTACGTCATTCTGCTTGAGCAGGTAATGTGCATGCAGCGATGTGATGTTGACTCGTCGTGACGTCCGGAACCGAGCGGCAAGCGCTTCATGGAGAGGGAACCAGTCGGCCGTCACCAAACGTTTCATGACGTCCCGATCCATGGCGCGGACGACATGTGCGGGGGAAAAGTAACACCTGTGGTCGAAGCCGAGCAGGCTGAAGGCGTTTCGTTGGGCGACACGATAAGAGCTTTTTGTGAGATGCCGTTCGAAGCCTGCCGAATCGAAGCTCTTCCACACTCCGCGCAGCACCACCCGACCCTGGTGGAAGAAGTCTTCGCGCTGCACCGGGTTCATCAGGAAAAAATCATCATTGAAATGCAGAAAATGCCGACTGAGGCCCTCGATCCGCCACATCATCGTCTCGATGGCGGTGGAATTGAAGGTCGGCAGATATTGTTCGAAACCGCGATATATTGCGCGATGGGATACGATCCTGATTTTCGCTGCCAGCGTGTCTTTGCACCAGGACAAATCGGGCGTCTGGTCGTCAGTGATGATCCATATCGTTCGAACCCATGGTGCAAAACGGTCGATCGACTTCAGGCAGACCCTGACCTCGTCGGATGCGACCCAACGACGCTCGTGGATATCGTCCTCACGCTCCGGCGCAGGCTCCTGCCTGAGATATAGCTGCCTCTTCTCGCGATGCCTTTGGTCGTTGCCGTCTACCCAGGTTATCACGGCGTCAATTGGAACCCCGGCTTTGTCGGTCAAGTCGTGATCGCCCATTCCAACACGCGGCGAAACCGCTTCGACCGCGCTTCTATCACGTTGAGATCGTTGATGCACAATATGCGGAAGCGCGCAAATTTCAGAATCAGCAGCAATACCATCGGCGTAAGATACTGTCTTCGCGTGCAAAAACGCGAACTGAAGTTGAACCAGTCCCGCCTTCTGACGAAGAGCGCCCGTCCCTTTACGATCTCGATATTGCTGAACAGCGACGGCGGATGAAACTGGTCCTGAACGCGAAAGCGATGCCGGATATTATCGACGAGCCGCATCGGATGATCGCGAAAATAGTCAGCAAGCACGGATTTGCGCATCGGGCTGGCAACATGCGCCAGGGAAAAGAAATTGTTCACGTCGAACTCTACCATGCGGCCTGCGTTCACCTTATGGTTACGATAAAAGTTCAACTTGAGAAAATCCTCTCCGCAGCGCTTCGAGAGTTTCTTCCAGCGTCCTCGAAGGACAGTTTTATCGCCTTTGAAAAAATCGCCTTTTTTGATAGGGTTGAGTAGGAAGAAGTCGTCATTGAAGTAGATAAAGCGCTCCGCAAGCCCCTCGATACGCCACATCATGCTTTCGATGCAGATCGAATTGAAGGTGGGCAGATAGTCTCCGAACTGACGGAATATATGGTGATGGGATACGATCCGGATCTTTTTTTGAACGGTATCGCTGCAGTACGAGAGATCCGGTGTCTGGTCATCGGTGACGATCCAGACCGTACGTATCCAAGGGGCATTCCGCTCAAGGGAACGAACGCAAATCGCGAGCTCGTTTGCGCCTACCCATCGCTTGGGTAGGGTCGCTTCGGACACGGCCTCATCGCGCGAGCCGATAAGAAATTGCTCTCGCTTGGCAATATGGGCAGGATCATTACCATCGACCCATGTGATGACGGCATCGATCGGCGGGTCGTGTTCAATATCTCCGCCAGCGATCCAGCCCCGCGCGCGCCAATCACTTTTCCGAACGATCCAGCGCCACATATGGAACAGCCTGATCTCTTGTAGGAGGTTCGACATATAAGCCAGTAGGCGTCTAGGTCATTTGATATCCGAGGGCAACTGCCTCGCTCGGCGCCGCCGCGCCGTTCCATTCGATCATCGCACTACGCAAGGCTACGACGGGATATGCCTACTGCGGTTCCGCGTCCGTATCTGCGCCCAGATCGCGAACGATGCCGGGATCCCGCAACAACGCATCGATGCGGCCGCCTTCGTCGAAGCTCGCATCGGCCAGAAATTTGAGCTTCGCCGCATATTTGGTGTTCACCCTGCGCGCGATTTCGCTCTGAAGATAGGCCGTGTTGGTTCGCAAGGCCTTGATGACCGCTTCCTCGTTGCTGCCCAGCAACGGTTTGACGAAAATCGTCGCGTGCCGAAGGTCGGGCGACATTCTGACTTCGGTCACCGACACGAGATGCGAGGCGAGGGTTTCGTCGTGAACGTCACCCCGCATCAATATGTCCGACAAGGCATGGCGCACCTGCTCGCCCACGCGTAGCAGACGGACAGACTTGCCTTCGGGCGTTTCGTTACGGCGCATCTTTTTAACCTTCGGGTAGAATATCATCCACAGCCACGTTCAACGCGGCAGCGAGATTCCGCCAGAGGGCAGGGTTCCCCTGAGCCTTGCCATTTTCCAATTCCGAAATCGCTGACTTGTGCGCATTTGTTGCCTTGGCCAGTGCTTCAGGTGTCATTCCTCTATGCTGCCGCCACACGCGAAGCGAGCTTTCGCCATCAAGAATGCGATCGGCCATTTCGGCAGGTAAATATTCTTCACCGTCAAGGCGGCGACGCTCAGCCTCTATCGCCGACAGAGTGTCGGCCTTGTCCTCAGCCATATCCACCAGATGCTGATAATCGGCGATTGGAAGCAACGCCATTTTCTGTCCGGCAATCTCGACAATCCCTACTGTCATGTCGTGCCCTCATATGCCGATCCACGAGGACCGATATCGTCGATCCACAAAATTCCAATACCCTTCGCAGGCAGACGATGCAAAAACAGGTTCTCTGCAACTCCGACACGAATGCGAGGCGAGGGTTTCGTCGTGAACGTCACCCCGCATCAATATGTCCGACAAGGCATGGCGCACCTGCTCGCCCACGCGTAGCAGGCGGACAGACTTGCCTTCGGGCGTTTCGTTACGGCGCATGTTCTTCTCCCCTCTCGCAAGCGGAAGGGGAGAATTGATCAAAGCGTCCGTTCGCGCTCCTCGACCTCGAATGTTTCCACGATGTCGCCTGGCTTGATGTCCGTCGTTGCCTCCAGGGTGATGCCGCATTCGAGGCCGGCGCGGACCTCGGGAACATCGTCCTTGAACCGGCGCAGCGACGAAATCGAGCCGTTGTAGATGATGACATCGTCGCGCATGACGCGGGCGCGCAGCTTCTGCCGGATATATCCTTCCAGCACGAGAAGACCCGCCGCCTTGCCATGCTTGCCCGCCGAGAAGACTTCGCGGATTTCGGCGCGGCCGACGACCGTCTCGAAATATTCCGGTCCGAGCTGGCCGATCAGTGCTGCACGAATGTCATCGAGCAGATCGTAGATCACGTCGTAATATTTAAGCGCGATGCCTTCGCGCGCGGCGATCTCGCGGGCCTTGGCGTTGGCGCGTACATTGAAGCCGATGATGGGCGCCCGGCTGGCGGAGGCCAGCGTGACGTCGCTCTCGGTGATGCCGCCAGCGCCCGAATGCAGAATGCGCACCCGGATATCATCGGTCGAAATCTTGTTGAGCGATCCCACGATCGCTTCGACCGAGCCCTGGGCGTCGGCCTTGACGACCACGGGATATTCCTGTGCCTTCTTCTCCTTGAGCGCCGAGAACATGTTTTCGAGGCTCGCCGGAGCCGTAGTGGTGCGTTCCTTGAGCAATACCGAGGCACGATAAGCGGCGACTTCCCGGGCACGCGCTTCGTTTTCCACCACGGAAAGCTGGTCGCCCGCGGCGGGTACACCCGTCAGACCGAGGATTTCCACCGGCACGGATGGGCCGGCCTGCTTGACCTGCTGACCCTTGTCGTCGACGAGCGCGCGGACCTTGCCGCTCTCCGCGCCGACGACGAAGATGTCGCCGACCTTGAGCGTGCCACGGCCGACTAGAACGGTCGCGACCGGGCCACGGCCCTTGTCCAGCGTGGCTTCGATCACGGTGCCTTCGGCGGGGCGGTCCGGATTTGCCTTCAGTTCCAGCAATTCCGCCTGAAGCTGGATCTTCTCGATCAGCTCATCAAGCCCGGTCTTCTTGAGCGCCGAGACCTCGACGTCCTGAACCTCGCCGCCCATATATTCGACCTGGATGTCGTGCTGCAGCAATTCCTCGCGCACCTTCAGCGCGTTGCCGCCCGGCTTGTCGATCTTGTTGATCGCCACGATCATCGGTACGCCCGCTGCCTTGGTGTGGGCGATCGCCTCGATCGTCTGCGGCCGGATGCCGTCGTCGGCGGCGACCACGATCACCACGATATCGGTGACATTGGCGCCGCGGGAGCGCATTTCACTGAATGCCTCGTGGCCCGGCGTATCCAGGAAGGTGATCTTCGATCCGTCCTTCAGCGTGACCTGATAGGCGCCGATATGCTGGGTGATGCCGCCGGCTTCGCCCGTGGCCACGTCGGTGCCGCGCAACGCGTCGAGCAACGATGTCTTGCCGTGATCGACATGGCCCATGATCGTAACCACCGGTGCGCGCGAAACCTGCGTTTCGTCCGCGTCGACATCTTCATGCGTCGTCAGATCGATGTCGGATTCGGACACGCGCTTGATGTTGTGGCCGAATTCAGTGACCAGCAGCTCTGCGGTATCCTGATCGATCGTCTGGTTCAGCGTGACGGGCATGCCCATCTTGAACAGCGACTTGACCAGGTCGGCGCCGCGTTCCGCCATGCGGTTGGCGAGTTCCTGAACCGTGATGGCTTCCGGCACGACAACGTCACGCACTTGTTTGGCTTGCACGCCACCGCCCTGGTGGGCGCGTTTGTCCTTTTCGCGCGCACGCTTCAGCGCAGCGAGCGAACGCGCACGTGCACCGTCGCCATCGTCCAGTGCGCGGGTGACGGTGAGCTTGCCTGACTGGCGCCGTTCATCGACGCCACGGCCGCGCGACGGACGCGCCGGCGGTTCGGGCCGCTTCGGGCTGACGACCGGGGTAAAACGCCGGGGAGGCGGAACGGCGGCGCCTGGCCGGCTGGACTCTTCCTCGGCCTCGGCTGCCTTAATCTCTTCGGGTGCCACAAGCACGGCCGTTTCAGCGGGCTGTTGGACTGCGGTCGCGGCCGTCTGCTCGGCTGCCAGCCGTGCTTCTTCTTCCGTGCGTCGATTTTCTTCCGCGCGGCGGCGTTCTTCCTCGCTTGCGCTGGACTTCGCGTGATCCTCACGCCGGCGCGCTTCTTCGAGCGCCGTCATCCGGGCTTCTTCCGCTTCGCGCAAAAGCCTGGCCTGCAGTTCCTGACGCGAAACGAGATCGTTGGTCGTCTGTTGCGGACGGGGAGCAGGGCGCGGAGGAGGAGGGGGAGGCGCCTGTTCGACGACTGGCGCCGCGACCTGCACGTCCGCCGCACCGGGAGCTTCGCCTTCGCCCGGCCTGCCGAGCATGCGGCGGCGCTTTACCTCCACCACGACGGTGTTCGAACGGCCATGGCTGAAGCTCTGCTTCACCTTCCCGGTCTCAACCGTGCGCTTCAGGCCCAAAGGCGCGCGCATACCCAGTTTCGGCTTGTCGTTATCGCTCATTTAAAAACCCGAACCCTTCACTTACGTCTCTTGCGCGGATTGCGCTTGCGAAGCTGCTTCGCAAGCCCCGGCATCATTGTCTCGTCCAATAAATCCGCGCCAACGCGCCAACGAATCAGAAACGCGCGCAGCGGCTGCTGGCGCGATCAGCGCGATATGTACAACATTTTCGCGTCCCAGCGCCATCGACAATATGGCACGGCTGGCGGGAATTACGAGTCCCCGCAGATCGCTTCCTTCAACATTATTGCCGACGCGAAGGGCCTGATCAAGCTTTCTGCAGCCATCCAAAGCCGCATCCGACGCGTGTAGCAACAGCGAGGCGGCGCCCTTCCGCGCTGCTTCCGCGATTTTGTCGGACCCCGTCAGCAATGTGCCCGATCGCGCTTCCAGGCCAAGCCGGTCGAGCACCGAGCGTTGCAGCGCATCCTCGATCATCTGCGGCAATTCGGCTGGGATCTGCACGGTCGTCTTGAAGGCGCGGGACAGCGCCGACTTCAGCTTTCCCTTCGCAATTGCGGCTTCAAGCGTCGCCCGATCGACACCGATCCACGCCCCGCGGCCACCGGCCTTGGCGCGAACGTCTGGTGCGACCGATCCATCCGGCCCGAGTGCGAGACGAATAAGGCTGGCGCGCGGCGCATGTTCGCCGGTCAGGACGCACTTGCGTTCAGGAACAGACTCCACCTCCCTTTTAAGGGAGGGGGCCGGGGGGTGGGTGTTGCCGCCTGTTATTGAGGCAACGGACTCATCCACCCCAACCCCTCCCCTGAAAGGGAGGGGCTTTTTTGCCTTTTTTGCTACCGTCTCATTGGGGGGATTCCGCATTCGCGTCCTCCCCACGAAGATCCTCATCCTCGAACCAATGCGCACGCGCGGCCATGATGATCTCGTTGCCCTGTTCTTCGCTGAGGTTGTACTCGGCGAGAATGCCACCCTTGTCCTCGGTGCGCTGCGCGCTGTTTTCCGCCCGGCGCCGTGGTTCCGCGCGCTTCTTCTGGACGAGTTCGTCGGTCGCGAGATCGGCAAGGTCGTCGAGCGTCTTGATGCCCGCCTTGCCGAGCGTCACCAGCATGGCTTCCGTCATGTACGGCATGCCGGCGAGCGCGTCGTCCACGCCTAGGCCCTGACGCTCTTCGCGCGCCTTGGATTCCTTGCGATCGAGCGCTTCCTGCGCGCGATTTTGCAGTTCGGACGCAAGCTCCTCGTCGAATCCCTCGATCGTCGAAAGTTCGGCGGGATCAACATAGGCGACTTCTTCCAGCGCGCCGAAGCCTTCGGCCACTAGAAGCTGCGCCAGCGTCTCGTCGACATCGAGTTCATTCTGGAACATCTCCGAACGCTCGACGAATTCCTTCTGCCGCTTCTCGCTGGCATCCGCCTCGGTCAGGATATCGATGGCCGAACCGGTCAGCTGCGAAGCGAGGCGCACATTCTGGCCGCGCCGGCCAATCGCGAGGCTCAGCTGATCGTCGGGAACGACTACCTCGATACGGCCTTCTTCCTCGTCGATCACGACGCGAGCGACATACGCCGGCTGCAACGCGTTGACGACGAAGGTAGCCAGATCAGGCGACCAGGGGATGATGTCGATCTTCTCGCCCTGCATTTCCTGAACGACCGCCTGAACGCGGCTGCCCTTCATGCCGACGCACGCGCCGACCGGATCGATCGATCCGTCATGGCTGATCACGCCGATCTTGGCGCGGCTGCCCGGATCGCGGGCGGCGGCCTTGATCTCGATGACGCCGTCGTAAATCTCGGGCACTTCCTGTGCGAACAGCTTCTTCATGAAGTCCGGATGCGCGCGGCTGAGGAAGATCTGAGGCCCACGGTTTTCACGGCGGACGCTCAGGATGATCGAACGGATGCGATCGCCGACGCGAACCACTTCGCGGGGGATCTGCGCGTCGCGCCGGATCACGCCTTCAGCGCGGCCCAGATCGACGACGATATGGCCGAACTCGACCCGCTTGACGACGCCGGTGATGATCTCGCCGACGCGATCCTTGAACTCTTCATGCTGGCGCTCGCGCTCGGCGTCGCGGACCTTCTGGAAGATCACCTGTTTGGCGGCCTGCGCGGCGATGCGGCCGAATTCGATCGGGGGCAGGGGATCGACGATGAAATCGCCCACCACCGCGCCCGGCTGCAGCTTCTGCGCTTCGGCGACCGAAACCTGCTTGAAATAATCCTCGACCAGCTCGACCACCTCGACGACGCGCCACAGGCGCATATCGCCCTGCTTGGTGTCGATCTTGGCGCGGATGTCGTTCTCGGCGCCATAACGGGCACGGGCGGCACGCTGGATGGCGTCTTCCATCGCCTCGATCACGATCTCGCGATCGATCAGCTTCTCGCGCGCGACGGCGTCTGCAATGGCGAGAAGTTCAGCCTTGTTTGCGGAAATGGCGGTGGCCATGGACGTTCCTTACCCTTCTGTCGAAATCTTGTCCGCACCCTCGGAAGAGAGCGGCGCGGTCGCCTTGATCAATGCATCGGTCAATATCAGCTTGGCGCTGGCGATCTGACCGTATGGAATCGCTATCTCGCCGACCTTTTCAGCATACACCTTTATGATGTCGCCTTCCACGCCGATCAGATGCGCGTCGAACTGTTTCCTGCCGTCCAGCTTTTCGGCCAGCTTGATGCGGGCGTCGAACCCCTGCCAGTCAGCGAAGTCCTGTTGCCGGGTCAGCGGCCGGTCGATGCCGGGCGAACTGACCTCGAGGCGGTACGCCTCCTCGATCGGATCGGCCGCGTCCAGCACCTCGGAAATCCGCCGGCTCAGTGTCTCGCAATCCGAAAGATCGAGCTGCCGCGTGTCCGGGCGCTCCGCCATCACCTGCAGCGTCGGATCGGTGCGCCCGCCAAACATCGCGACGCGCACGAGCGACAGCCCGAGCGCTTCCGCCTCGGGTTCGATCAGCTTCGTGATTGCGTCGATATCTGCCATGGAACTCCGTTGAACATGCACATCTTCCCTGCGCCGGAGCCTTGCGGCCCGACCTCGCCAAAGTTACCGATGTCGAGAAGATGACGCGCATATAGGGGAGGTTTCGGCGCAGGGCAATATGCAACGCAGCTTCTGCCGGGGCGTTGACGGAATGATGATGGAGGAGGAGGTGCGAATGACCCGGTTCCTTGGCTGTTGTGCGATACTGTTCGCGGTCGCCGGATGCACGCGGGAGGAAGGGTCGAACGCGGCGTCGCCGGCGTCCGCCGAAGAGGCCACGGCAAAGCCATTCCAGGTCACCGCCGTCGCGACGCTCGATTCGCCCTGGGCGATGACTTTCCTGCCGGACGGTCGAATGCTCATTACGGAGAAAGCCGGCAAGCTGAGGATCGTCACCCGGGATGGCAAGATATCGGCCCCATTGACTGGCATTCCCAGGGTCGTGAGCGCGGATCAGGGCGGGCTTGCCGATGTCGTGCTGCATCCCGACTTCGCTAACACCCGCTACGTCTATCTGAGCTTCGCCGAGGCAGGCCCCGACGGGACCGCCGGGACGGCGGTGGGTCGCGGCACGCTCAACGAGACCGGCATCGAAGGCTTTCAGGTCATCTGGCGGCAGGAGCCGAAGGTCAGCGGTGGCGGCCATTTTTCCGGGCGCATCGCTTTCTCGCCGGATGGCTACATGTTCCTCACGTCAGGCGAACGCCAGAAATTCACGCCGGCGCAGGATCGGAACCAGAATCTCGGCAAGGTGATCCGGCTTTCCGATACGGGCGGCATCCCGTCCGACAATCCCTTCTACGATCAGGGCCGGATAAAGGCGCAGCTATGGTCCTATGGCCACCGCAACCTGCTCGGCATCGCCTTCGATGCGAAGGGCCAGCTCTGGGAAACCGAGATGGGTCCGCGCGGCGGCGATGAGCTGGATCTCGTCATGAAGGGCCGCAACTATGGCTGGCCGATCGTTTCCAACGGCGATCATTATGACGGTCGCGACATCCCCGATCACGACACCCGCCCTGAATTCGAAGCACCCAGGGTCAGCTGGAACCCGGTGATCTCCCCCTCCAGCCTGATGATCTATTCGGGCGATCTCTTTCCGGAATGGAAGGGCAGCGCCTTCATCGGCGGCCTGTCCAGCAAGTCGCTGGTCCGGATCGCCTTCGACGGCCCCAACGCCCGCGAAGCCGAACGCTTCGAAATGGGTGCCCGCATCCGCGAGGTCGAACAAGGCCCCGACGGCGCGATCTGGCTGCTTGAGGATGGCGAAAGCGGCGGACGGCTGCTGAAGCTGACGCCGGCGAAATAGGGGGAGGGCTGATACAATGTAGTATCTTTCTGGGTAGTATCTTTCTGGCTGCGACGTCAGCTCGCAACCAATTAAAGACATCAGCCTTCGCAACGGCTGATGGCCGCGATTGGGACTTTACGGTCATCCGCACGCGACGGATACAGCGACAGATTCTACCCCGAAACCCGACACTCGGCTTCCGACTGACCGTCCTCACACTGCGCTTGCAACCGAGCCGGTCGCCGCCCTCGGCTTTCGAGCGAGTTTTCCTCGAAAAGACACTATTCGTAAGGGTGACCGTCGCCGGACTTTAAGAGGTCCTCTCGATCAGATAGGATCGGTACGTTCACACCGAGGATATGCAAGATGGCAGGGTTTCCCTCGCAAAGAGACGGCCGCTTTTATCTGACGGAAGGCGGTCAGGAGACCGAGATACAGTATCGGTACGGGCATGATCTGCCGGAATTCGCCATGTATCCTCTGCTCGACAATCCCGCCGCCATGTCCGATTTGGAGACAATGTATAGCCGCGTTCTCGACGTCGCCGCCGAGCGCGGCTTCGTCGCGATGCTGTCCGGACTCGACTATCGCGGCAGCCCGGACTGGGGCGACAAGCTCGGCTATTCCCGCGACGGACTCGCCGACGCGCTGGAACGGTCAATCGCATTTCTCCGCGAAGTCGCGCAGCCCTATCGGGGACAGGTCACGGAAATCCTCATCGGCGGACAAGTCGGTCCGCGTGGGGACGCCTACTCGCTCAATCGAACGATTACGGCCGACGAAGCCGAGGACTATCACAGTTTTCAGCTAGAGGTGCTCA
>Ga0207713_1003160_pt1 | contig 11410 bp, 7 predicted proteins | sample KBSS64metaG_FD_184404 | JGI IMG/M metagenome (GOLD analysis project Ga0207713, IMG submission 184404) | Switchgrass rhizosphere microbial communities from Kellogg Biological Station, Michigan, USA - KBS S6-4 metaG (SPAdes) (version 2) | ecosystem: Host-associated > Plants > Roots > Rhizosphere >...
ACAGTGTCCGAATAGGCAATCAACCCGCCGAACTGGGGCGATAGCATGAAGCCCAGGCTGGCACCCAGCAGTGTGTTCTCTTGCTGGTTATCCTGGTTCACGCCATTGATTCTGGTTTCCCCACCTTTGTTGTAGGTGGCGTCGAGAGAGGCCCACAACGCACGGTTGAAGCTGTAGCTGTAGTGCCCTTCGACGGCATACAGCGGCTTCTGCTCAAGCTTGTTGTCGCCCAGGTAATCCTCATTGTCGCCATACAGCGACACGTAGGTGTTCACCTCCAGCCAGGTCGGCCCGATGGGCGTGCCAAATGCCAGCTCCGGTTTGAACACCCAGCGGTTGGCGCCGATATTGATGATGCGCTTCTTGTCGTAGTCGCCGGTGGGGGCCGTGACCCACAAGGCCCCGGTCAGGAACGTCTCGGGCTGCCAAGTGGCGAACTCTTCCTGGGTCAGTGCCGGCCCGCCGAACAGGTTGTGCACGAAAACCAGCTGCACATCACCCATGCCGCCATTGTGCTTGGTACCGTCGAAAAAACGCGCATCGTCGAACGATGCGCTGACATCGGCATAGGGCTGGATGACCTGTATCGCAGAGTTGCGCCCGTCGATCCCAAAGGATCGCGCGTAGCGCAGGATGTACAGGTCGGCGTTCAGTGACAGTCCATCGATCGGCAATGAAGTGTCGATCGGCGTGTTGGTGTCGATGAGGTTGTAGTAGCCGAAGATCATGTTCAGGTCGGTTGGCAGGTTTTGCCAGTCGCGAGCGTTGTCTGCGTGAGCGTTAACGGCGCAAAGGGAAGCGGCAACGCTGATACCCAACAGGGTTGTGCCGGTACACCACGAGCGTGGAAGCATGTAGGGTCCTCACTGTTCATCCATGGAGTGGCCCCGGCCAGACGCCGGGGCTTGCGGCAGGGTCAAGGTGTGACGATGTCGAACATGGTCGGGAAGGTATCGAGCAGCCCCAGCAGCTCGTTGACCTTGGCGACATCGCCCTCCACCTTGGCCTTGCCTGCGGCAACTTCCTTGTCCAGGTCCACGCCGCCCATCATCAGCCCGGCGAAGCCGAGCTTGTCGACCGTCAACGTGGCATCGGCCTTGTCCAGCACCTTGCCTTCGGTATAGATGATCACGCCGTTGCGTAGCTCAACCGCATAATTGCCGCCATCGGGCTGTTTCCAGTTCAGCAGCACATGCTTGCCAATGGCTTTAGGGCCATTGATCCGCACACCCAGGTAATCGAGCAGCAGGTCGGGGCTCATCGCTGCCACCATGTCCGGACTCGAGGTGCTGATACCTGGCACCTTCGGTACGCCGTTACGCAGTTCGTATGCGCCCATCAGGTACTCGTTGCGCCAGGTCGGGTTTTCCGTCTGGTAGCCCAGTTGCTCGAAGGCATCGGCTTGCAGGTTGCGCGCCTGCTGATTGGACGGGTCGGCAAATACCACATGCTTGAGCACCTCGGCGGCCCAACGGTAGTCGCCCTTGTCGATCGAGGCCTTGGCCTTGGTCATGATCGCTTCGGCACCGCCCATGAATTCAACGTACTTCTGGCCCGCCTCGGTGGGTGGCAGCGGGTGCAGGTTGGCCGGGTTGCTGTCGTACCAGCCCAGGTAGCGCTGGTAGATGGCCTTGGCGTCATGGTTGACCGAGCCGTAGTAACCGCGGTTGTGCCATTTTTTGCCGGTGCTGTCAGGCAGCTGCAATTGTTCGGCAATCTCGACCATGGTGTAGCCCTTGTTCGCCAGGTTCAGCGACTGGTCATGGATGTACTTGAACATGTCCCGCTGGTCGGCAATGAAGTCGACGATGCGTTGCTGGCCCCACATCGGCCAGTGGTGCTGGGCGATGACCACTTCGACCTCGCTGCCATGGGCGTTGATGGCCTGGTTGAGGGTCTTCCACCAGTTGGCCGCGTTGCGCACCTGGGCGCCGCGCAGGGTGTACAGGTTGTGCAGGGTGTGAGTGGCATCCTCGGCGGTATTCAGCAGTTTGAATTGCGGGAACCAGATGAGCATTTCCGACGGCGCTTCGGTGCCTGGCGCCATCTGGAATTCCATCTCGACGCCATCGATGTTGCGCTTTTCACCGGTCTTGGTGATGGTGTCGGTCGGCGCAATCAGGGTAAAGGTACCGAACGAGGTGGTTTTGCCGAGCCCGGCGTCCAACTGCCCACGCGCGCTGCGCGGTAGCAAGGCGCCGTACTGGTAAAGGGTGCGTCGGCTCATTGCGTTGCCGGCCAGCACGTTCTCGCTTACGGCTTCTTCGAGGAAGCCTTCCGGGGCAATGATCTTGACCTTGCCGGCCTTCACATCCTCTTCGTTGGTCACGCCTTTTACGCCGCCGTAGTGGTCGGCATGGCTGTGGGTGTAGATCACCGCCACCACCGGCTTTTTCGGGCGGTTCTTGTAGTACAGGTCCAGGCCCGCCTTGGCCACTTCGGTGGTAACCAGCGGGTCGATGATGATCAGGCCATTGTCGGTTTCGATGATGGTCATGTTGGACAGGTCGAAACCGCGGATCTGGTAGACCCTGTCGGTGACCTTGAACAGGCCGTTGTTCAGGTTCAGTTCGGCGATGCGCCAGAGGCTCGGGTTGACCGTATCGGGCGCCTCACCCTTGATGAAATCGTAACTGGTCAGGTCCCAGGATGTTTCGCCTTTGGCGTCCCGAATGGTCATTGGCACCAGGGTTTCGATAAAGCCCTTCTTGGCGTCTTCGAAGTCCTGCTTGTCTGCAAAGGGCAGCTCTTTTAGCACTGCGGCATTGGCCTGACGCGTCTGCTCACTGGCGTCCTTGGGTTCTACCTGGGCCAAGGCCCAGACGCTGTTCAGGGCAATTGCCGCAGCCAGCACATGTTTGCAAAATTTCATCGAGTGTTCCCGTCCATGTTTCGATTCAGTCAATGGCCTGTCCGTGCAACAAATGCCTGCGGGGCCCCTTTCGGCTACACGCGATTGGCTATTGAGCATAGACACAAACTGAAAGCCCGCTTGATTCCTCATGGCTTAACTGACCGGTACATAACGGCGCCTGCTAGCACAATAAAGAACCTCTGCTAACTTTGAGTCGACCTATTAATCGATTCGGGTCGGCTGCAGATGCCGATCGCCAGATCAGGGAAGATTACGCATGCGTAGAGGTCAACTTTTACGATTGTGGGTATTGGCAGTTTTATGTTCGTCACCGTTCGACGCTTTTGCGGACAATGCCGAAACAGCCAACAAAAGTAACAACCCGCTCAACCTTGCCCCGGGTCTGAACTTCCAGGATTACTACACGCCGTCGCTGTATGACACCAACGCGCACACCAACGACCTGCTGGTGCGCGGCACGTTGCCAATCGCGCCGGGGGACTTCATCGGTGTACCGCAACTGCTGCGCGCCACGGTGCCCATCAGTACCCGCCCGGACCCGCACGGCGGTTACAGCACCGGCTTGGGCGACTTGAACCTGTTCGACATCTTTCTGCTCAAGACCGAGGGCGTGCAGCTGGGCATCGGCCCGCAGATCACGGCCCCCACTGCCGAGCATGATGAACTGGGCACCGGGAAATGGCAGGGCGGCCTTGCCGCCGTGGCCATCGATGCCTCCCCACGCGGCCTGCTGGGTGCCCTGGTGCAGTACCAGTCATCTTTTGCCGGTGACGATGACCGGCCCCATGTCGAGACCGCGACCTTTCAGCCTTTCATCATTCACAACCTGCCCAAGGGCTGGTACCTGCGCTCCACCGGCACCTGGACCTTCGACCTTAAAAACGACACGCATTACATCCCCGTAGGCCTGGGTATCGGCAAGGCCAGCAAGGTGGGCAGCAACATCTACAACTGGTTCGTCGAGCCGCAGTGGACGGTGGACCACAAGGGCCCGGGCGTGCCGCAGTTCACGTTTTTCGCGGGTTTGAACATCACGTTGGGCAAGTAACGGACAAGGAGATGACCGCATGAGAAAAGGTGCAATGTTTGCCCACCTGGCGCTGGCAACCAGCGCGCTGCTGATCAGTGCCGCAGTGCAGGCAAACGATCAGCCGGTCGTGCAGGTAACCGGCCCTGCGGCGGATGTGAAAGTGACCGAGGCCTATGTGCGCATGCAGGCCAGGGATGCGTATTTCTGGGGCTGGACGATGGCCAACATCTACAACCGCAGGCAGAAATTCAAGGACCTGCCCGAAGCCGGGCTGATGGGTGGCATCGTGCCGGTGGCGCCGATCAATCACCTGTCCATGCTCACCGACTACATCTCCCCCGGCGAACGCCTGGTCGCCTGCCCCAACCAGGACGTGGTCTACGGCGCTGGCAGCATTGCCCTGGACATCGAGCCGGTGGTGCTGCAAGTACCGGATTTCAAGGACCGTTTCTGGGTGTACCAGGTGGTGGACCTGCGCTCGGACAGCTTTGCCGAACTGGGCAAGATGTATGGCAGCAAACCCGGCTTCTATCTGCTGGTCGGGCCTGAATGGAACGGAAAAGTACCCGAAGGGATTACCCAGGTATTCCGGGCCAAGACCAATACCGGTTTTGTCATCCCCCGTGTTTTCCAGGATGACACCGACCAGGACCGCGAAGCGATTCAGCCATTCCTGTCGGGTATCGACATGTACCCACTTTCGCAATTCGATGGCAAAGCCAAACAGCGTGACTGGCGCAAGTCGCCCAAATTCCCTGCGCAAGCGGCGGGTGATGAAGAAACCCGCTGGGTATTCCCGGAAAAGTTCTTTGATGAACTGCCGGCCATTCTCGCAGATGCCAAACCATTGCCCGGTGAAGAGGCCCGCTACGCTCAATTGTCAAACCTGGCACAGATTGCCCAGCGCGACCCTCAGCTGAAGCAGGCGATGATTGAAGAAGCACAAAAAACCGATGAGGAAGTGGTCAAGCCGCTGTTGCAGTTCCGCAACTACGGCCAGCAACTGCCCCATCACTGGAGCACGATCAACAATGGCGCAGCGTTTGGTACCGATTACTTCCTGCGCACAGCGGTCGCCCGGTCAAACATCTTCGTCAACAAACAGATCGAGACCAAGTATTTCTACCAGGACCTGGATCAAACCGGACAACGCCTCAACGGTGGCCAACGTTACAGCGTGACGTTCGCCAAGGATGCCCTGCCGCCGGTAAAAGGTTTCTGGTCACTCACGCTCTACAACCAACAACACTTCTTTGCCGAAAACGCCTTGGGCCGGTACTCCCTGGGCACCAAGAACAAAGCGTTGAAACACAATGCTGACGGCTCGCTGACGCTGTATGTGCAGAGCGAATCGCCGGGTGCCGACAAGGAAAGCAACTGGCTGCCCGCACCGAAAGGCGCCGATTTCTCGCTTTATGTTCGAGCCTACTGGCCTGAAGCCTCTGCAATGAACGGCCAGTGGACGCCGCCGGCGGTGGTCAAGGCCAACTGACAGCCGCATCAGGCACCCTTTCAAACTGCGCTACATAAGGACATCCCATGAGCAGCTTGCGCAACACCCTGACCGCCCTGGCCGTAGCGGTCTCGCTGGGCAGCGTCGCCAATGCCGCCACGCGTTACGAAGAGCTGGCCAACCAGCCTTTCGAAAATGGCTTTCCGACTGAAGCCACCGCCCGCAGCCTGATCGACGAACTGGTCTTTCAGCGCGCTGTACAGTCGTATCTGTGGGCGTTGCCAGCCATCAACATCTGGTCGATGAAGGAGGCATCGGAGAAACAATTCGGTGCCGGCTACAACATCCTGCCGACCTGGAAGAAGCGCATCAATGCCAAGACACTGGTGACCACGCCCAACTCCGACCTGGTCTACGCCATGAGCTACCTGGACCTGGCGAAGTACGGGCCGCTGGTGGTCGAAGCACCGCCCGGGGTGCAGGGCATGTTCGATGACTTCTTCCAGCGGCCGATTGTGGGGCCCACCATCGATGGCAAGACCTGGCGCGGTGACGTCGGCCTGGCCGGGCCCGACAAGGGCAAGGGTGGCACCTATGTGCTGCTGCCGCCTGGCTATAACGGGCCGGAGCCTAGCGAGGGCTTTGTCTACCGCTCGCGCACCAACAATGTGTTCCTGTTCTGGCGCACCTTCTTCAAGGACCCGAAGGACCTGAGCGTGCCGGTGGCCGAAGTGGAGCGCACGAAGATCTATCCGTTAGGCAAGAAGGATTCTGCGCTGCCCATGCAGTTCCCCGATGCTACCGGTGCACCGATCAACATGCTGTTCCCCGAAGACGGCCGTTACTTCGAACTGCTCTCGCGCTTCATAGAAGCCGAAGCGGTCGACCCCGCGGACATGGACATGCGCGGCTTCCTGCATACCATCGGCATCGAAAAGGGCAAGGCCTTCGCCCCGGATGCCGAGCGACGCAAACTGTTGGATGAGGCCGCACGCACGGCGTTCAAGATGAGCAAGGTGGTCACCAGTCATCTGCTGATGAAAGAGCCGGGTGGCCTGTACTACACGGATCGCCAGTATGTGAATACGTTCGCCGGGGAAAACACCGAGTTCCAGGCCAGCGGCACGTTCACCAATCTTGAGCAGCGAGTGGCGTTCTTCACCTCTGCCTACTCGGACAGCCCGGGCATGGTGATGAACATGGTCGGTGCCGGCGCCAAGTACCCGGCGACCACGCGCGATGCTGACGGCAAGTTCCTCGACGGTGCCCACACCTACAAGCTCAACCTTCCGGCAAATGTGCCGGCGGCGTTGTTCTGGTCGGTGACTGCCTACGACAACCTGACCGCCTCGGGGCTGGACAACGGCCAGCCGTTCCCGTCGCTCAACCAGATGGACAAGCCAGCGCAGAACAGCGACGGCTCGACCGACATCTACTTCGGCCCAGAATCACCAGGTACAGGGAAAAACTGGATTCGTACGGTACCGGGCAAAGGCTTCCTGGTGATTGTGCGGCTGTACGGGCCTAAACAGGCGTTTTTCGACCAGAGCTGGAAGCCCAGTGATCTGATCAAGCAATAGTGTGGAAGTTGCGTTGCCCCATCATCCCGCGGGGCAACGCGAACATGACAGGGACAGAACCTCTCACTATCCGTGTGAGCCTTCAATCCGTCCGCACTTGCGACCCACTTTTATCAGTACGTCACCACGAGTAAGTCAGGCTGCCGATTACTGTACGGCGGGTGCCATAGAACACGGTTTCTTCATAAAAGCCCGGGGTGAAGTAGCGCTTGTCGAACAGGTTGCTCGCGCTCAGCTCCACTGAAACGCCTTCAAGATCCTCGCTCAGGTGCGCCAGGTCGTAGCGCACACTGGCGTCTGTCAGGGTGTAGTGAGGGACTTTGACGGTGTTCTTGGCGTTGTAGGAGGAGCCGACATAACGCTGGCCGACGCCCATGCCCAGGCCTTCCAGCGGGCCGCCTTGCACGGTGTAGTCGAGCCATAGCGAGGCGGTGTCCCTGGGCACCGAGATCGGCACGTTGCCTTCCAGGCTGTAGGCGGTTGCGCCAGTGCCCACGGTGTTTGCCTTGGTTACCTCGGCGTCGGTGTAGGCGTACGAGGCGATCAGGTCCAGGCCTCGGGCCAGCTCCGCCTTGCCCTCGAGCTCGACACCACGCGAACGCTGCTCACCGGTCTGCACCTGGAAGCTGGGGTTGGTCGGGTCGGTGGTGGTGACATGCTTCTGGGTCAGGTCATAAACGGACAGGGTGATGAAGCTGTTATAGCCTGGTGGCTCATACTTGATACCCACTTCGTACTGCTCGCCCTCGGTGGGCTTGAAGTAGCTGCCATCCTGGGCTGTACCTGAGGTCGGCTGGAACGACGTACTGTAGCTGGCATAGGGGGTGATGCCGTTGTCGAACAGGTAGGCCAGGCCCACACGACCGGTGAACTTGTGGTCTTTCTGCACGTTGCGGGTGTCGTTCAGGTAGCTGTACTCGCGCCCCTCGACCCAGTCTTTGCGCCCGCCCAGGGTCAGGCGCCATTTGTCCAGGCTGAGCATGTCCTGGACGTACACGCCTTTTTGCGACACGACACTCTTGCCGTCGGTCTGCAACGTGCTGTTCCACGTCGGGCTGGCGTTGTACACCGGGTCGAAGATATCGACAGTCTGGTTTGCCGCGACACCACGGCGCGATTCACGGCCCGAGTAGTGGCCGTAATCGAAGCCCACCAGCACATCGTGGCCAATGGCGCCGGTGTTGAAGTGCCCGCCCAGGTTGTTGTCGAGCAGGAAAGTATCGGTGTTCTTGGGACGCTTCTGGTAGCCGAAGGTGTAGGTGCGGCCATCGGCGCCCAGTTGGCCGCTGTTGCGGGCACCGTTGCTGATGTAGTCCACGTCTACCTTCATGTAGCGGGCGTTCTGGGTGAATTTCCAGTCATCGCTCAGCTGGCGCTCGAAGATGTAGCCCAGCGAGGTGTTCTCCACCTCGTTCTTGCTCACGTGCGGGTCGCCCAGGTAAGTGCTCGACGGGATGTGGCCGAAGGGCGTGTTGGTCAGCGTGCCTTTCACCGGAAAGCTCTGTTCGGCGCCGCCCTTGCGGGTCTTCAGGTAGCTGGCCAGGACGGTAATGTTGGTGGCGTCGTCAGGCTTCCAGGTGAGCGCCGGGGCAACATAGGTGCGGTCGTCTGGCGAATGGTCGACCTGGGTGCCGCTGTCGCGCTTGAGCGCCACCAGGCGATAGGTGAACTTGCCGTCGTCATCCAGCCGGCCGCCGAGGTCGATGGCGCCTTGCTTGCGATCAAAGCTGCCGCCCTGAATCTGGATTTCGTGAATGGCTTCGTCGGTGGGGCGCTTGCTGGTCAGGTTGACCATGCCGCCCGGCGCCATCTGGCCGTATAGCACCGAGGCCGGGCCCTTGATCACGTCGATGCGCTCCAGGCCGTAGGTCTCGAAGTCGGTGTCGTACTGGTTGAAGCCGCTGCGCAGGCCATCCTTGTACACACCGAACAGGTTGAACGAACGGAAGCCTCGCATGTAGATGTCCGGCGCTCCCTGCCCGCCAACGTAGTCGATGGCGCGAATGCCCGGGGTGTAGGCGACGGCGCTGTTGAAGTCCTGCACACCGCGCTTGTCCATTTCATCGCGGGTGATCACCGAGATCGACTGCGGCACTTCACTGATGGCGGTATTGGTCTTGGTGCCGACCGCGGAACGGTTGGCAACGATGCCGTCGATGGCGGTGGTGACACTCTGCTCCGCGCGGCCACTGATGGTCGACACCGGCAGTGTCATGCCACTCTCCGGCTGCGCCTGTTCCTGCAGGGAGTAGCTGCCATTGGGCAGGCGTACTGCCTGCAAGCCAGTGCCAGAAAGCAGCACGGCCAAGCCGGCATCGATACTGTAGCGGCCGCGAAGCCCCTGGCTATTCAGGCCTGCTACCTGACCGGCAGGGTACGACAGCAGCAGGTTGCTTTCGTGGCCGAACCGGTTGAGCACATCGCGCAAGGCGCCGCCGGGTATGTCGTAGCTGCGGCTGGTCGTCTCGGCACTGACGATACCGGTGGCGAACAGCAGGCCGACACCGGCAAGCGATGGTGCCAGGCTGCCGGCCATGGCGAAGGTCAGCGTCCGAAGGCGAAAGGGGTGGTTCATGCCGTGCTCCACAAGAATGATCGAGGTCTTTCTGGTGGAGACTCGCGAGCGCGGTAAACAGACCACCTTTGTCGCGATTATTTTCAGGCGTTGGTGTTTTTCGGTTCCAGCGTCACCCAGTAAGGGGTGAATCGGCGTACCTCCACACCCAGCGTAACCCCGAGTGTCTGCAGGATGCGGTCAGTGTCGGCCAATGGATAGGTACCGGCGACGCGCACATCGGCAAGGCTGTGGGCGCAGCCCAGGTGGCCGCGACGATAACGGCCAAGTTCCTGGAGGAACTGGCCCAGCGGCATGTCACTGGCCATGAGCATGCCGTCGGTCCAGGCCCGGTCGGCCTCGCTCAGCGCACGCAACGGGCCGACCTGGTCGCGAGTGAACATTAGCTGTTGCCCGGCCTCCACGGGTACGCCGGCTAGCCGTTCCGGGTACAGCGTGACCACGCCGTCACGTACCGCAAGCCGGCTGTAGCCGGGCTCCTGGCGAAGCAGAAAACGCCCCTGCGCAGCCTCGACCCAACCCTGTTCGGTGTGTGCCCGGAACGGTCGCAGGGCGCGGTCCACCGCAACCTGCACTTGTACCTCGCCGCGCAGCAGGCGCAACTGGCGTACGGCCTGGTCAAACCGGACATCCACCGCGCTATCCGTGTTGAGCAGCAACAGGCTGCCATCGTCCAGCGCAATGGTACGCTGCTCGCCTACGCCACTGTGATAGTCGGCGCTCAGATTTTGCCACAGTGCGGTATTGCGGCAGCTCCATGCCAGCGTACCGGTGCCGGCGGCCAGCACCAGGGCCTTGAGTACGGCGCGTCGGTCAAGGCTGCTACCGGGCGAAGCGGTGAGCGCGGCATGGGCAATGGGGGCATGGTTGGTCAGGCCGGACAGCCGTTCGGTAAACGCCTCGACGTGCTGCCAGGCACGGGCGTGTTCTGGGTCCTGTTGCAGCCAGCGCTGCCATTGCTCGACGGTGCCAGCCGAGACCGGCGGCGTTTGCAACTCGATCATCCACTCGACGGCCCGCTCGGCGACGGCAGGGGCGATGGTGGCGGTCATGGCTGGCACCTGCTCATTCGGCGAAGCAACATTGCACACCGGCCTTGACGATGTAGCGCTTGACCGTGGTTACCGAAACCCCAAGCCGCTCGGCGATCTCGGCATGCGCCATGCCGTCAAGCTGCGACCACAGGAAGGCCTGGCGCACCGGCACTTCCAGCCCGTCCATCAGGCGGTCCAGCTCCTGCAATGTCTGCAACAGGATCGCCTGTTCTTCCAGCGAAGGCATCAGTTGCTCGGGTACGCTGGCAAGCACTTCAAGGTAGGCGCGCTCCAGCTTCTGCCGACGAAAGTGGTTGCTCAACACGCTGCGCGCAACGGTCACCAGCACGGCGCGCGAATCGCGGATCTGGACCGGCTCATGCCTGGCCAACAGGCGCACGAAGGTGTCCTGGGTCAGGTCCGCGGCGCTGGCGCAGCAGCCCAGCTTTCGCCGCAGCCACCCTTGCAACCAGCCATGATGATCGACGTACAGGGCGTGGAAATCCGTTGCAGGTGAGGGGTCATTCGTTGACATGGTGAAATGCGCGTCAGTCAATCAAAAGATAATAATTAACATGCGTAATTGATAATTTCTACTGATTGGATCATTGGATGGGGAGCTTATGACGCTTGGGTGAGGGTAGTGAATCGCCCAAAACGCAGATGTACGCCTTGCAAAAAGGCTCATCGGGCCTGAGTGCCCGATGAGCCTTTTTCCTGCTTCCTGCCTCGGTCAGTGCTGTGCGCTATCTACCGCAATGCTTTCGCCGGACACTTCCAGGTACCTGGCGCTGCGATTGGCAATGGCGTAATGAATCAACCCGCCCAAACCCGCCCCGAAGAACCAGGAGAACTGCGACAGC
>Ga0207713_1003162_pt1 | contig 11404 bp, 8 predicted proteins | sample KBSS64metaG_FD_184404 | JGI IMG/M metagenome (GOLD analysis project Ga0207713, IMG submission 184404) | Switchgrass rhizosphere microbial communities from Kellogg Biological Station, Michigan, USA - KBS S6-4 metaG (SPAdes) (version 2) | ecosystem: Host-associated > Plants > Roots > Rhizosphere >...
GCACCGTCGACGGCGTGCTGCAAAGCCCGGTGGCCAACCTGGTGTGCAACTTCACCCCGGCCGACAGCGGCAAGCCTGCGCTGCTGACCCACGATGAAGTGACCACCCTGTTCCACGAATTCGGCCATGGCCTGCATCACCTGCTGACTCGCGTCGAGCATGCCGGCGTATCGGGCATCAACGGCGTGGCGTGGGACGCGGTCGAGCTGCCGAGCCAGTTCATGGAAAACTGGTGCTGGGAGCCGGAAGGCCTCGCGCTGATTTCCGGCCACTACGAAACCGGCGAGCCGCTGCCGCAGGATCTGCTGGAAAAAATGCTCGCGGCGAAGAACTTCCAGTCCGGCCTGATGATGGTGCGCCAACTGGAGTTCTCGCTGTTCGACTTCGAACTGCATGCCACCCACGGTGATGGCCGCAGTGTGCTGCAAGTGCTCGAAGGCGTGCGTGACGAGGTGTCGGTGATGCGTCCTCCGGCCTACAACCGCTTCCCGAACAGCTTCGCGCACATCTTCGCCGGCGGTTACGCGGCGGGTTACTACAGCTACAAGTGGGCAGAAGTGCTGTCGGCGGATGCCTTTTCGAAGTTCGAAGAAGACGGCGTGCTGAATGCCGACACCGGTCGCGCCTTCCGTGAAGCGATCCTGGCCCGCGGTGGCTCGCAGGAGCCGATGGTGCTGTTCGTCGACTTCCGTGGCCGTGAGCCGTCGATTGACGCACTCTTGCGCCACAGCGGCCTGAGTGAGGACGCGGCAGCATGAGTGAGGCACCCGTGAAGACCAAAAAACGCTTTATCGCCGGGGCGGTCTGCCCGGCGTGCAGCGAGCCGGACAAACTGATGATGTGGAGCGAGGACGATGTCCCGCACCGCGAATGTGTGGCGTGCGGCTACAGCGATACGCTCAATGCCCAAGGGCTGTCGGTGCCGAAAGAGCTGGGCACGCGGGTCAACACCAGCGCGCTCAAGCCTGCCCCGGACAAAACGGTTCAGGCGGTGCAGTTCTTCCCGAATCCGAAGTTGAAGAAAAAGCCCGACGAGCAGCACTGATCCTCAATCACCTTCCCCGATTCGTCGGTGGAAGGTGGTATTGGCTTAACACCTGTCCCCCGCACTTGCTTCGTAGGCTGGCCTTTTTTGCGCCACGCCTCGAAGGAAGCTGCCATGCCCGACACCAATCCCCTCCTGCAACACTGGACGCTGCCACCGTGGCCAGCGATTCGCGCCGAGCACTTGCTGCCGGCCGTCAACCGCATCATTGCCGACAACCAACGAATCATCACCCAGGTGATCGCCAGTCAGACCGAACATCCCGGCTGGGATGATCTGGTGCTGAGCATCGACGAGGCCGACGCGCGCCTCGGTGAAGTCCGCTCGATTCTTGAAACGTTATCGATGGTCAGATCCGACGATGCGGTCTGGCTCGTTGAAAGCGCCAAGGCGCATCTGGCGATCAATCAGTATCGCTCCGATAAAGCCCGCAATCGCCCGTTGTACGAGGCTTACCAACGTTTGGCGCAGAGCTCGATCGCCGGCAGTTTCGATGAGTCGCGCAACATCGCACTGGCGCGGATCCTGCGCCGATTCAAGCAGTCAGGTATTGAGCTTCCTGCTGAACAGCAACAGGAACTGGCGCGGTTGAACCGCGAGATCGGTGGGTTGGAATACGTGTTTCTGGACAACCTCGAGCGCTGGACCGAGGCGTGGAGCAAACGTATTGACGATATTGCGCTGCTCGCAGGCTTGTCGCCGGCCATGAAAGATCGGCTGGCACTCGCCGCACGCCAGACCGGGCATGACGGCTGGTTGATCCGGCTGGACCAGAACACCTGCCAGCACATCCTCAAGTACGCCGAAAACCGCGCCCTGCGGGAGGAATGCTACGTTGCCTACATGACCCGTGCCTCCGATCGCGGGCCGCTGGCCGGTCGCTTCGATAACGGCCCGGTGCTGACCAGGCTGCTTGCCCTGCGCCAGCAAAAAGCCCGTTTGCTCGGCCATGAAAACGCCGCGCAACTGAGTCTGGCCAAAAACAGCACCCGGACGACGGAATGGGTCAGTGGTTTTCTCCAGCGTCAGGTGGCGCAGCTGGCACCTGCCCTCGCGCAGGATGCAAAACAACTGGCAGCCTTCGCACAGCAACGCGGGATTGACCGGGTTCAGCCGTGGGATGAAGATTTCCTCGCCGAACAATGGCGCCAACAGCAGTTTCCCGGTGCGCTGGAAAACCTGCGTGATTACTTTCCGCTCGAGGGCACCCTGCGCAGGCTCTTTCTGTTCTGCGAACGGATGTTCGGGATACGCATCGTCGAGCGGTCCGGTGGCGGCCACTGGCATGACGATGTGCGTCTGCTGGAAATCAGCGAGCATGAACAGGTCATCGGCTACATCTACCTCGATCCGTTTCACCGCGACAACGCGGTGGACTTCCCCGGCACCTCCACGCTGCGCAATCGCGGGATCAACGCCGAAGGTCGCCCGGCGCTGCCGATCGCCCTGCTCTACAGCAATTTCACACCGGCCACCGACACCCATCCGTGCCGGCTCGAAATCGACGATCTGCGGGTGCTGTTTCACGAATTCGGCCATTGCCTCCAGCACGTGCTGACACGCTCGCCCCATCACAGCCTGTCCGGCATCCTGCAATTGGGGCATGAGGCAGCGGAGTTTTCCGGGCAGTTGTTCGAGCAGTGGTGTTTGTCGCGAGAGTTTGTGCTGTGGCTCGGCGCGCATTTTCAGACCGGCGAACGCTTGAGCGCCACACGGGTCGACGCGGCACTGTCAGCTGCTCAGGCCCACTCCAGCCGGCAGCAGGCCTTGTTGCTGATGGGGGCGATGATTGATTTCGAGCTGCACCTGAGCCACGGCGATGGGCGCTCGGTCGAGGAGGTCTGCACCGACGTGCAGCGCAGCCTGAGTCCTCTGCAACTGCCGGGCGATCACCGGTTTGCCAATGGATTCGATTACATGGTGACCCAGTACGACGCTTCGGTTTACGCCTACGTCTGGTCGGGCGTGCTGGCTCAGGAAGCATTCAAACGCTTCAGTCGCGACTGGGTGTTCAACGCGCAAACCGGCCGAGAGTTCCGCGCCACGTTCTTTGCACCAGGTGCGGGGCGTCCGTTACTGGACGCGGTGGAAGCGTTCATCGGCCGGCCGGTCGCCGGCCTCGTTGACGGAGAGGCCGGAAGGGTTACTTCAGATTGACCGTCTGAAACCAGCTCTTCATCGAGCACGTGGCAAACGCGCTGGTGCTGCAATCGCCATTGGCCAGCGCGGTACGCAATTTATCGACATCGGCCTGCATCACGTAGCGCACGCTGTCCCGGAAGTGCCCACTCTCACCAAAGCCGCCCTGAGTCATTTCGTTCAGAGCGTCTTCCTTGCTCCAGCCCTGCACGACGATCCGGTACATCGCCGCCATCAGGCCGGTGCGATCGGAGCCGTGCTTGCAGTGCATCAACACCGGGCCATCGGCTTCGGCGGACTGGATGGCACGCAGGGTCTTGAGCACATCACTGTCGTCCACGTGATTGGTGCGATAGGGCAATTGCACCTGATGGATTCCGGGGGTTTTCAGCCAGTTGGAATCCGCTTCCGGCAGGAAGTTGATAACCGTCGCCACTTTCAGGTTGTTCAACAACGGCACTGCACCGTCATCGGGGAGTGCACTGCGGTAAAGCGTGGGCGACATCTGGAACAGGTTGTATTGCACCTCGACCGGTTGCGCCCACTCAGTGGGACGAGCAGCAGCCGGAGCCTCCGCCGCTTGGGCGGGAATACAGCTGAACAGGGCAAGCAGCGACAAACAGAATGCGGAGGAAAAACGCGTCAGGAACATGCTTTGCGGCGACCGTGTGGGTTTTGTCATTGAAGGCCTCAGCTTGCGAGCCATGCAGTCAAATCCCCGTGAGGCGCTTGTAAAAGAATCGTGAAGACACCGGTTTACTTGGCGAAAAACGCTGTTTTTTTGGCTGAATCGGTTCATCTCGTTGCTTAGCCTGCTACCATTTGTCACATCATGTTGCAGACGCGTCCTCGTTGTTCCCGGCCTTCCGGCCACGTCGCAAACAGAAAATTCTTGAGCCGTTCGCAGAAACGGCTGACAACCATCAATGCCTGATGAGGTGCACCCCCCATGTCTGATGAAGATCGAGACAACCCGCGGCGTGAGTTTTTGCGCAAATCCCTGACCCTGATTCCGGTCGTGACTCTGGCCGGCAGCGGTCTCGGCAGCACGGTGCTGCAAGCCGCGCCCGAAAGCGCGCCTGCCACATCCCAGGCAAAATCGGCCACGGTTGAAGCCAGCACGTATCAGCCGAGCTACTTCACCGCTGAAGAGTGGGCGTTCATCAATGCCGCCGTCGCGCAATTGATCCCCAACGATGCGCAGGGTCCAGGTGCACTCGAGGCCGGCGTGCCGGAATACATCGACCGTCAGATGAACACGCCGTACGCCGCCGGTGCCCTTTGGTACATGCAGGGCCCGTTCAACGCCGACGCCGCGCCGGAGATGGGCTGGCAGAGCAAACTGGTGCCAAAAGAGATCTATCGCCTCGGCATTGCCGCCACGGATCAGTGGGCAAAATCCATCAACGGTAAAACATTTGCCGAGCAAGACAGCGCTACCCGAGACGATCTGCTCAAGCAGCTTGAAGCCGGAAAACCGCAATTCGACGCGGTTCCGGCGAAGATTTTCTTCAGTCTGCTGCTGCAAAACACCAAGGAAGGGTTCTTCTGCGACCCGATCCACGGCGGCAATAAAGGCATGGTCGGCTGGACCATGATCGGCTTCCCCGGCGCCCGCGCCGATTTCATGGATTGGGTGGAACGCAACGAGCAATACCCCTTCCCGGCAGTTTCGATTCGCGGCGAGAGGGCGTGAGCATGGCAACGGTAATGAAGAAGGTCGACGCAGTGATCGTCGGTTTCGGCTGGACAGGCGCGATCATGGCCAAGGAGCTGACCGAAGCAGGCCTCAACGTGCTGGCGCTGGAACGCGGGCCGATGCAGGACACCTACCCTGACGGCAACTATCCCCAGGTGATCGACGAACTCACCTACAGCGTGCGGAAAAAACTCTTCCAGGACATTTCCAAAGAGACTGTCACCATCCGTCACAGCGTCAACGACATCGCTCTGCCAAACCGCCAGTTGGGCGCGTTCCTGCCGGGCAATGGCGTGGGCGGCGCCGGTTTGCATTGGTCGGGCGTGCACTTTCGGGTCGACCCGATCGAGTTGCGCATGCGCAGCCACTACGAAGAGCGCTACGGCAAAAGCTTCATCCCCAAGGACATGACCATCCAGGACTTCGGCGTCAGCTATGAAGAGCTGGAGCCGTTCTTCGATTTCGCCGAAAAAGTCTTCGGCACCTCCGGCCAGGCCTGGACGGTAAAAGGCCAACTGGTCGGCCAGGGCAAGGGCGGTAACCCGTACGCACCGGATCGCTCGAATCCGTTCCCGCTGCAAGCGCAGAAGAACACGGTTTCCGCACAGCTGTTCGGCAAAGCGGCTACCGAAGTCGGTTACAAACCCTACAACCTGCCATCCGCGAATACGTCAGGGCCGTACACCAACCCCTACGGCGCGCAGATGGGCCCGTGCAACTTCTGCGGTTTCTGCAGTGGCTACGTTTGCTACATGTATTCCAAGGCTTCGCCAAACGTGAACATTCTGCCGGCGCTGAAGCCACTGCCGAATTTCGAATTGCGGCCTAACGCTCATGTGCTGCGGGTCAACCTCGACAGCACGAAAACCAAAGCCACCGGCGTCACCTACATCGACGGCCAGGGCCGGGAGATCGAGCAACCGGCGGATCTGGTGATCCTCGGCGCGTTCCAGTTGCACAACGTGCGCCTGATGCTGCTCTCCGGCATCGGCAAACCCTACGACCCGGTCAGCGGTGAAGGTGTGGTCGGGCGCAACTTTGCCTACCAGAACATGGCCACCATCAAGGCGTTCTTCGACAAGAACACCCACACCAACAACTTCATCGGTGCCGGCGGCAACGGTGTGGCGGTAGATGACTTCAACGCCGACAACTTCGATCACGGGCCGCATGGCTTCGTCGGTGGCTCGCCGATGTGGGTCAACCAGGCCGGCAGCCGACCGATCGCCGGCACCTCCAACCCACCGGGCACCCCGGCCTGGGGCAGTGCGTGGAAACGCGCCACTGCCGATTACTACACCCACCAGGTGTCGATGGACGCCCACGGCGCGCATCAGTCCTACCGTGGCAACTACCTCGATCTGGACCCGGTGTACCGCGATGCCTACGGCATGCCGCTGCTGCGGATGACGTTCGACTGGCAGGAAAACGACATCAAGATGAACCGCTTCATGGTCGAGAAAATGGGCAAGATCGCCGAGGCCATGGGCCCGAAAGCCATCGCCGTGATCGGCAAGAAAGTCGGCGACCACTTCAACACCGCGTCGTACCAGACCACCCACCTCAACGGTGGCGCGATCATGGGCACCGATCCGAAGACCAGCGCGCTCAACCGCTACCTGCAGAGTTGGGACGTGCACAACGTATTCGTCCCGGGCGCCTCGGCATTCCCGCAAGGCCTGGGTTACAACCCGACCGGCCTGGTTGCCGCGCTGACCTACTGGTCGGCGAAAGCGATCCGCGAGCAATACCTGAAAAACCCCGGCCCGCTGGTTCAGGCTTAAGGAGCGATGACCATGAAAACTCTCGTTATCGCGACCCTGGCGCTGCTCGGCAGCGCTGCCGTTCATGGCGCCGAAGTTGATCAATCCCTGATCAAAAAAGGCGAATACCTCGCCCGTGCCGGTGATTGCGTGGCCTGCCACACGGCCAAGGACGGCAAGCCGTTCGCCGGTGGCCTGCCGATGGAAACCCCGATCGGCACGATCTACTCGACCAACATCACACCGGACAAAACCGGTGTCGGTGACTACAGTTTCGAGGACTTCGACCAAGCCTTGCGCCATGGCGTGGCCAAAAACGGCAGTACCTTGTACCCGGCGATGCCGTATCCGTCCTACGCCCGTGTCAGCGAACCCGACATGCAGGCGCTCTACGCCTACTTCATGCACGGCGTGGAACCGGTGGCGCAAGAGAACAAGGCCAGCGACATCCCGTGGCCCTTGAGCATGCGCTGGCCACTGATGGGCTGGCGCTGGCTGTTTGCGCCGAAGGTCGAGGACTACAAACCCGCGTCGGACGATGCCGTCGTCAGCCGTGGGGCATATCTGGTGGAAGGCCTCGGACATTGCGGCGCCTGCCATACGCCACGGGCCCTGACCATGCAGGAAAAATCCCTGAGCGCAGCCGAAGGCAGCAGTTTTCTGTCAGGCAGTGCGCCGCTGGAAGGCTGGATCGCCAAGAGCCTGCGCGGCGACCACAAGGACGGCCTCGGCAGCTGGAGCGAAGAGCAACTGGTGCAGTTTCTCAAGACCGGGCGCAGCGACCGCAGTGCGGTGTTCGGCGGCATGAGCGACGTGGTCACCCACAGCATGCAGTACATGACCGACGCCGACCTGACCGCGATTGCCCGTTACCTGAAATCGCTGCCGGCCAATGACCCTGCCGACCAGCCGCACCAGTACGACGAAAAAGCTGCCAAGGCCTTGTGGAACGGTGACGACAGTCAGCGCGGTGCGTCGGTCTACATCGACAACTGTGCGGCGTGCCACCGCACGGACGGCCATGGCTACACCCGGGTGTTCCCGGCGCTGGCAGGCAATCCGGTGCTGCAATCGGACGACCCGACTTCGCTGATCCACATCGTGCTCAAGGGTGGAACGCTGCCGGCGACGCACGCGGCACCGTCCACCTTCACCATGCCCGGTTTCGCCTGGCGCCTGTCGGATCAGGAAGTGGCGGATGTCGTGAGCTTCATCCGTGGCAGTTGGGGCAACAAGGGCGCGCCCGTCAAGGCCGCTGATGTCGCCGAATTGCGCAAGGACGATATGAAGCAAACCTCGAACGATGACCTCGGCCAGGTGACACAGCACAACTGACTGTTCGCCAAACGGCACTGGTCAGATCGACAGCGCCTCGATACTGTATACATAAACAGTATCGAGGCACTGCCATGTCCACCCCTCTTCCTCCGCGCGGTCGCGGCACCGCCACCAACCCGCACAACCGCTTCGCGCCGAGTCGCTCGGTGGCCGAGGATGACGGCTGGTTTCAGGAAGTGCCTTTGACCCAAGGCACCGAAGTCAGCTTTGAGACGGCAAAGACCATCATCACCCGCAACACCTCGCCGGATCTGCCCTTCGACCGCTCGATCAATCCCTATCGCGGCTGCGAGCATGGCTGCATTTATTGCTACGCACGTCCCAGCCACGCCTATTGGGACATGTCGCCGGGGCTGGATTTCGAAACCAAACTGATCGCCAAAACCAACGCGGCACAGCTACTGGAAGAACAGCTGGGGAAAAAAGGCTATCAATGCGCGCCGATCAATCTCGGCTCCAACACCGATCCCTATCAGCCGATCGAACGCGAACACAAAATCACCCGCCAGACCCTGGAAGTGCTGCTGCGCTACCGGCACCCGGTGACCATCGTCACCAAGGGCTCGCTGATCCTGCGCGACCTCGACCTGCTCACCGAACTGGCGCAACAACGGCTGGTGGCGGTGATGATCAGCCTGACCACCCTGGACGACGAGCTCAAACGCATTCTCGAACCCCGCGCTGCAGCGCCCAAGGCCCGGTTGCGGGCGATCCGGGTCATGCGCGAGGCGGGGATTCCGGTCGGTGTGCTGTGTTCGCCGATGATTCCGATGATCAACGACAGCGAAATCGAAAGCCTGCTGACCGAGGCCCACGCGGCCGGCGCCCAGAGCGCGGCCTACATGATGCTGCGCCTGCCGCTGGAAGTGGCGCCGCTGTTCGAGGAATGGCTTGAGGCGCACTACCCGCAACGTGCGGCGCATGTGTTGAGCCTGATCCGCCAGAGCCGTGGCGGCGAGCTGTACGACAGCCGTTTCGGTGCCCGGATGCGCGGCGAGGGTCCGTTCGCCGATCTGCTCGCCCAGCGCTTCGCCAAAGCGATCAAGCGCCTGGGGCTCAATCACCGCGAAGGTTTCAACCTCGATTGCACGGCCTTCTGTCCACCGGGTCGCCAGATGGCGCTGATTTAGGGTCAATTGGCCTATGGTTGAGAGGAAGTAATGCTTGACCGGTTTACCCCGGTCACGTTTTTTGTGACCTGGAACACACGTTCTAGAGCGCTTGATTCAGTTTGAGTTAAGTTTCGGCGGTTACCTTGTTCATCGAGTGACTGACGGGTCGGGATGACCCGGATGTTCTAAACAGCCACTGGCTTCACACCGGAATACACGGGAACGACTCCCCGAATCCGCCAATGAGGATGAATCATGAGTGACAAGGATAAACAGCCGTTGGCTGCGTCGGCGCAAGCCGCCCCTGTGGCGGAATCCGCCGATGCAGCGTTGAAGCGTATCGTTGACGGCTTTTTGCATTTTCATCATGAGGTCTTTCCGCAGCAGGAAGAACTCTTCAAGAAACTCGCCACGGCACAGTCGCCACGGGCGATGTTCATCACCTGCGCCGATTCGCGCATCGTTCCTGAACTGATCACCCAGAGTTCGCCCGGCGATCTGTTCGTGACCCGTAACGTCGGCAACGTTGTGCCACCCTACGGCCAGATGAACGGCGGCGTTTCCACCGCCATCGAATACGCGGTTCTGGCCCTCGGCGTGCAGCACATCATCATTTGCGGCCACTCCGACTGCGGCGCCATGCGCGCGGTGCTCAACCCGGACAGCCTGGAAAAGATGCCGACGGTCAAAGCCTGGCTGCGCCACGCCGAAGTCGCGAAAACCATGGTGCATGACAACTGCAACTGCGCCGACGAAAAAGAAAGCATGCCGATCCTCACTGAGGAGAACGTCATCGCCCAACTGCAGCACTTGCGTACCCATCCTTCGGTAGCCTCGCGCATGGCGAACGGTCATCTGTTCATCCATGGCTGGGTCTACAACATCGAAACCAGCGAAATCAAAGCTTACGACGCGGATCAGGGTTGCTTCCTGCCGCTCGACGGCAGCCATCCGATTCCGGTGGCGACGCCCAAAGCGCGCTTCTAAATCCTCCTAAAAATCCGTGTGGTTTGACGCCGGCCGCTGTTTCAGCGGCCAGGCCTTGCCACGCCTGAAGAAAACTTCGGGAGTATCGCCATGCGTGCGGCTCAATTGAAAGCTGTGTTGCCACGGGAGCTGCTCGCTTCAGTGGTTGTGTTTCTGGTCGCGTTGCCGCTGTGCATGGGCATTGCCATTGCGTCAGGGCTGCCGCCGGCCAAAGGCCTGATCACCGGGATCATCGGCGGTCTGGTGGTGGGCTGGCTGGCGGGGTCGCCGTTGCAGGTCAGCGGGCCGGCGGCGGGTCTGGCGGTGCTGGTGTTCGAGCTGGTGCGCCAGCACGGCATCGAAATGCTCGGGCCGATCCTGCTGCTCGCCGGTTTTCTGCAACTGGTGGCCGGACGCCTGAAGCTCGGTTGCTGGTTCCGGGTGACGGCGCCAGCGGTGGTATACGGCATGCTCGCGGGGATTGGCGTGCTGATCGTGCTCTCGCAAGTGCATGTGATGCTCGATGCGTCACCGAAACCCTCCGGCCTCGACAACCTCACGGCATTCCCCGGCGCAGTGGCGCAGGCCTTGCCGTCCTTTGGCTGGCAGGCCGGGTTGCTCGGGCTGTCTACCATAGCTGTGATGTGGCTGTGGGAGAAATTCCGCCCGCATTCGCTGCGCTTTATTCCGGGCGCGCTGCTCGGTGTCGGCCTGGCGACAGGCGCCAGCCTGCTGTTGGCGTTGCAAGTGAAACGAGTTGAAGTGCCTGAGAATCTCGCCGAAGCCATCGACTGGCTGAAACCAGCGGACCTGCTCAGTCTCGCCGATCCAACGCTGCTGATCGCCGCGTTCGCCGTGGCCTTCATCGCCAGCGCCGAAACCCTGCTGTCCGCCGCGGCGGTGGATCGCATGCACAGCGGCCCACGTTCGGATTTCGACCGTGAGCTGTCGGCGCAAGGTGTCGGCAACATGCTCTGCGGTCTGGTCGGCGCGCTGCCGATGACCGGGGTGATCGTGCGCAGTTCGGCCAACGTCCAGGCCGGCGCCACCACACGCTACTCAACGATTTTCCATGGCCTGTGGCTGCTGGCGTTCGTGCTGTTGCTGTCCAGCCTGCTGCAGAGCATTCCGGTGGCGAGTCTGGCGGGTGTTCTGGTCTACACCGGTTTCAAACTGGTGGATCTCAAGGCGTTCCGTGGTCTGGGGCGTTATGGCCGGATGCCGATGTTCACCTACGCCGCCACGGCGCTGGCGATCATCTTCACCGACCTGTTGACGGGCGTATTGATCGGTTTCGGCCTGACTTTGTTGAAACTGGCGTTCAAGGCCTCGCGCCTGAAAA
>Ga0207713_1003163_pt1 | contig 11403 bp, 10 predicted proteins | sample KBSS64metaG_FD_184404 | JGI IMG/M metagenome (GOLD analysis project Ga0207713, IMG submission 184404) | Switchgrass rhizosphere microbial communities from Kellogg Biological Station, Michigan, USA - KBS S6-4 metaG (SPAdes) (version 2) | ecosystem: Host-associated > Plants > Roots > Rhizosphere >...
TGGCCCGCGGCGATGAGAACTATCTGGCGCTGCTCAATGCCGCCGATGCCTACATCGAGCGCAACGGCCTGGACCTGCCGGAAGAACCTGAAGCGCGCATGACCTTTTCCGATCCGGAATGCGTGACTCACCCGATTCTTGAACTCGACCTGGCCAAGGCCGGCGTGACCTCGATCATCTGGGCCACCGGTTTTGCCACGGATTACAGCTGGCTCAAGGTTGATGCCTTCGACGACAACGGCAAACCGGCGCATCAACGCGGCGTGTCGAGCGAGCCGGGCGTGTATTTCCTCGGCCTGCCGTGGCAGTCCCGCCGCGGGTCTTCGTTCATCTGGGGCGTTTGGCACGACGCCAAGTACGTAGCTGATCACATCGCCATCCAGCGTTCCTACCTCGACTACCACGACGCCGCGCAACGCGAGGCTGAAACCGTCCCGGCCGCCCATAAAGCAACCGTCAGCGCTTGAGTCATTTTTCTTTAGGAGCTTCAAATGTCCACGCCAACCCATACCCGTATTCGCATGTTCAATACCAAGGAAACCTACCCGAACCAAAGTCTGGACAATGATTTGTGCCAAGCGGTCCGGGCCGGCAACACCGTTTATGTTCGTGGCCAGGTCGGGACTGATTTCGAAGGCAACCTGGTGGGCCTCGGCGACCCGCGAGCGCAAACCGAGCAAGCCATGCGCAACGTCAAACAGTTGCTGGAAGAGGCTGGTAGCGACCTCAGCCATATTGTGAAAACCACCACCTACCTGATCGATCCGCGTTACCGCGAGCCGGTGTATCAGGAAGTGGGCAAGTGGCTTAAGGGCGTGTTTCCGATTTCGACCGGGTTGGTGGTGTCGGCGCTGGGGCAACCGCAGTGGTTGATGGAGATTGATGTGATTGCGGTGATTCCTGAGTAGACCGAGTCGCGGCCATCGCGAGCAGGCTCACTCCCACAGGGGATCTTCAGCGAACACAAAATCTGTGAGCGACTTCGATCAAATGTGGGAGCGAGCCTGCTCGCGATGGCGCACGCCCAGACACCCATTTCGCCAAGGCTAACCCAGGAGCAAACCCATGACCTTCTCCATCGCAGCACGTTGCCCCGAAACCGGTCAGTTCGGCATTGCGATCAGTTCCTCCAGCATCGCCGTCGGCGCCCGCTGCCCCTGGCTGCTGCCGGGCGTCGGCGCCGTCTCCACGCAAAACATCACCTTGCCGTCTCTCGGCCCGGAAGTCCTCGCCCTCATGGAACAGGGCCTTGCACCGGCTGAGGCACTGGACAAAGTCCTGACCCGCAACGGCTACAGCCAATATCGCCAGATCACGGCGATTGACCACCTCGGCCGCACCGCACACTTCAGCGGCGCACAAACCCTGGGCAACCACAACGCCGTGTCCGGCGATCAATGCGTCGCTGCCGGCAACATGCTGGCGGACCGTGCAGTGATCGAGGCCATGGTCGAGGCGTTCGAGCATGGTGAAGGCCAACTGACCGACCGCCTGCTCGCGGCCATGAAAGCGGCCATCGCCGCGGGCGGTGAAGCCGGGCCGGTGCATTCGGCGGCAGTGGTGGTGGTCGGCGAATTGACCTGGCCGATCATCAACCTGCGGGTGGATTGGGCGGATCACGACCCGATCGGACAGCTTGAGAAACTCTGGGACGCCTATCGCCCACAGGTCCAGGACTACATCGACCGCGCCCTGGCCCCCGACAAATCCCCTGGCTACGGCGTCGCCGGAGACGACCGATGAGCAACAGCCGCGATTTGCTGAAAACGTTGGTGGCGTTTGACACCACGAGCCGCGAATCAAACCTGCAGCTCATCGAGTTTGTCCGCGACTACCTCGAACGCTTCGACGTGCCTTGCGAGCTGGTCTACAACGAGCAGCGCAGCAAGGCCAACCTGTTCGCGACCATTGGCCCGGCGGACCGGCCGGGCATCGTGCTGTCGGGGCACACCGACGTGGTGCCCGTCGACGGCCAGCCGTGGTCCGTTGCGCCGTTCGAACTCACCGAGCGCGACGGCAAGTTGTACGGTCGCGGCACGGCGGACATGAAAGGCTACATCGCCTGCGTACTCGCGCTGGTCCCGTCGCTGGTGAACGCCACGCTACGGCTGCCGGTGCACATCGCGCTTTCGTACGATGAGGAAGTCGGCTGCCTGGGTGTGCGTTCGTTGCTGTCGGAATTGGAAAAGCGTCCGGTCAAACCGATGCTCTGCATCATTGGCGAACCGACCGAGCTCAAACCGGTGCTGGGCCATAAAGGCAAACTGGCGATGCGCTGCGACATTCACGGTGAAGCGTGCCATTCGGCGTACGCACCGCTCGGGGTCAATGCGATTGAATACGCCGCTGAACTGATCGGTGAACTGGGGCGGATCGGCAACCGGCTCAAAGCGCCGGAGCATCACGACATGCGTTTCGATCCGCCCTTCAGCACCGTGCAAACCGGTGTCATTTCCGGCGGCAAGGCCCTGAACATCGTCCCCGCCGATTGCCGCTTCGACTTCGAAATCCGCGCCCTGCCCTCGCATGATCCGAGCCACGTTGCGCAGGAGCTGAAGGCCTATGCCGAGCAACAAGTATTGCCCCGCATGCGGGCGGTGAGTGAACAGAGCGAGATTCGCTTCAGCGAGTTATCGGCGTATCCCGGTTTGGCGACCGATGCGCACAGCGAAGCGGCTGAATTAATTGCTGCTTTCTGCGGCTCCCGAGAGTTCGGCACCGTAGCCTTCGGCACCGAAGGCGGTCTATTCGACGCCGCAGGCATTCCCACCGTCGTCTGCGGCCCCGGCAGCATGGACCAAGGCCACAAACCCGACGAATTCGTCAGCCTCGAACAACTCACCGCCTGCGACACCATGCTCCATCGAATGCTGCAATCAATCAGCTAACTCGCCCCCACACACCTCCCCTGTGGGAGTGAGCCTGCTCGCGATGAGGCCATGTCAGCCAACATCAATGCAGCTGACCCACCGCTTTCGCGAGCAGGCTCGCTCCCACAGGTTTTGTGCCCATCCAACGACTGGAATTCAACCCCGTCTGCCCCCGCGCGGACGCCGTAAACCAGCCATCACACCCTCCCCACACGACATACATTTTTTAGCGTCTATACCCACAAACTTACTAATTTATCTCTCACTCCCCACCGCACATCATCAACTCCAACAAGAAAAGCGTCGCCCCCGTGCAGCGCTCACCGAAGTACGTCCACGTACTCAAATTGCCTTGGAGTCCGTCATGGTTACCGCAGCAACAACCTCCGCCCCGCTCATCGAAAAACACACCATCGGCTACGTGCCGCCCGAAGATCGCCACGGAAAAACCCGCGACCTGTTCACCCTCTGGTTCGGCGGCAACATCGCCCCACTGCCCATCGTCACCGGCGCCCTCGGCGTGCAAATGTTCCACCTGAACCTGGTGTGGGGCATCGTCGCCATCCTCGTCGGCCACCTGGTCGGCGGCGTGCTGATGGCCTTGCACTCGGCGCAAGGCCCGCAAATGGGCATCCCGCAAATGATCCAGAGCCGCGCCCAGTTCGGCTCCCTCGGCGCACTGCTGGTGGTGCTGATCGCCGGCATCATGTACATCGGCTTCTTCGCCTCCAACATCGTCCTCGCCGGCAAATCCCTGCACGGCGTGGTCGACAGCGTGCCAGTGCCGGTGGGCATCGTCATCGGCGCCCTCGGTTCCGGCATCATCGGCATCATCGGCTACCGCTTCATCCACGTGCTCAACCGCATCGGCACCTGGGTGCTCGGCGCCGGCATCGTGCTGGGCTTCGGCTACATCTTCACCCACGTGCAGACCGCCGACTTCCTCACCCGCGGCAGCTTCAACATCTCCGGTTGGCTGGCCACCGTCTCCCTCGCCGCACTCTGGCAAATCGCCTTCGCCCCCTACGTCTCCGACTACTCGCGCTACCTGCCCGCCAACGTGCCCGTGGCCGCAACCTTCTGGACCACCTACCTGGGCACCGTGCTCGGCTCCAGCCTCTCGTTCATCTTCGGCGCCGTCGCCGTCCTCGCCACACCCGTCGGCATGGACACCATGGACGCCGTCAAACTCGCCACCGGCTCCATCGGCCCACTGATGCTCGTGCTGTTCCTGCTCAGCGTCATCAGCCACAACGCCCTCAACCTCTACGGCGCCGTGCTGTCGCTGATCACCCTGGTCCAAACCTTCGCCTACCGCTGGATCCCCACCGCCAAAAGCCGCGCCGTCCTCTCGATCATCGTCCTCGCCGCCTGCTGCTTCGCCGCCGTCGGCGCCTCCGCCAACTTCATCGGCCACTTCGTCGACATGGTGCTGGTGCTGCTCGTGGTCCTGGTGCCGTGGACCGCGATCAACCTGATCGACTTCTATGCCATTCATAAAGGTCAGTACGACATCGGTTCGATCTTCAAGGTTGATGGCGGGATTTATGGCCGGTACAACCCGCAGGCGTTACTGGCGTATGCGATTGGTATCGTGGTGCAGATCCCCTTCATGAACACGCCACTCTACGTCGGCCCCATCTCCGAACACATCAACGGCGCGGACCTGTCCTGGCTAGTCGGCCTGCTGATCACCTCCCCGCTCTACTACTGGCTGGCCAACCGCGACACCGCCTACAAACGTCGCCTCTCAACCGGAAAACTCGCCAACTCGATCTAACTAAACCCCCAATCCCCTGTGGGAGCGGGCTTGCCCGCGACTACCCAAAAACCCCGAAATTAAATGAACCCCGCCCACACCCACTCACCTAACTGAATGACTATCAGGAGGGTGACCAATGCAAACCGAAACCATCTGGATCGTACTCGCCGCAATACTTGTGCTGGTCGAGGTATGGGCAATCAACAAAGTGCGCAAAGCCGAAGGCAAATCCAGCAACAAACTCGTATGGATGGTGATAATCGTGTTCGTACCGCTGTTCGGGCTGATAGCGTGGGCACTGGCCGGACCGAAACACACCGATCAGAACCCGCATTCACCGCAGGCCAGGCAATAACGTTGGATGCTGTGCGGTAAGGACTTTTTGAACTGCGCAATCGCAAAGAACAAAGCTCCGAAGATTCGGGGCTTTGTTGTTTCTGACTGGCTCAAATCACAAATTGCTTTTGCAGGTATATCTGATATCTGCTTCAGGTCTCAACAGCGGTTGTTGATGGCTGCCCTTTACAATCACCGCTACCATCTCGGGCACTATCCCCCTACTGGAAAAGCGCGATGAAACAAAAATTCCTTATACGCTTGATGTTCGAATGGGGTGGCGGGGTGCTGTGGTGCGGGAACGAAACCGCACGCGAACAATTTTCGGTAGGCCCAATTGAAGATCAGCTACCGCTTACTGACGAAACCCGAACGTCTCTGAATGAATTGACACGCTGGCATGACACATCTCTAAATTGGGACTACCCACCAGATCCCGGCCCTTGGGAATCAGCGGAGTACACACGGTTCGATTCTGCGGCGCACGCCCTGCTCGCTATTATCCAAATCGAACTTGGATCTGATTTCGAAGTGGTTTATGAAAAGCTATGAATGAAGCCATGCCTCTCCGGTCAACGGCCTCCAGCTACGCTTAATCAGCACGCCACCGAAGCTGCTTTTCTTGGATTTTCACCTCCGAAAATCGTGTGGGAAATCACCCTCTGTGACGAGGGAACTTGCTCCCGATGGGAGGCGAAGCCGACCCAAACCCTGCCGAACCATTAAACAACACCCGCCCCTCGTAGCAGCTGGCGAAGCCTGCGTTCGGCTGCGCAGCAGCCGCAAATCCGGCGTGCACTGCCCACCTGAAACTAAACAACCTCTGAATACACGTCAGCTTCTCAACTAAACGCGGTTCACGCCATCAGCCACAAAATACGGATTTTGGTCCTACACCCCTGTTTGCAGACATCCAAATCGCCCCCTATATTCGACCCGTCGCTGACCGCAGTTAGCGATTGGGTTTCGCAGCCCTACAGAATAGAATCAGCCGGCACCGTCATAAGACACCCAGGCGAGCTTCGCCTGCGTCGCAGTTTATGGCGGCTGTGCGTGGGAGACTTTCGAGTCTGCCGGGTTTGATTCTTTCCTGGTCTGCGAACCCGCGCACAGTTGCCACCCATTTTGTATCGCAGCAAAAAGGTGGCAGTTCATTCCCTTCATAAAGAATCTTATCCAATGACAATGAACAACCCGCCTCGCCGCTTCACCCCCATGTCCCAATTCGCCACCGACTACCCCGTCCTCCTCATCGACAGCGACGCCCCACTCCGCGAGCTCCACAACTGCGTCAGCGAACGCCTCAGCGCCGTCCTCAAGTACCTCAACCTCATGGCCTGCACCAGCCTCCCCGACTACGCCGAGAATGACATCAACACCGTCACCAACATCGCCCGGATCATGGTCCAGGATGTGAGCGATGTGTTTCGGGTGATTGAACAGCGTGGGTTTGATGAACGTAAGGGAGAGTGACGACTTCGGACATAAAACCCGCTTTGGCGGGTTTTCACCTTTTTTATTTCGCCCCAAAAATGCGGCAGATGGACTGGTTGAAGGCACCCGAGTCAAAAAATTCAAGTCGACAATTTTGGGTTCTGAAAAACCGAGTGTTCAATAGAGACTATCTCATTCTGGCCAGGAGCGAACTTTCCAAATTGTCTATAGAATCAGGGCAAATTGAGTGGCATACGTTGGGCGGGAATACTGTGGGTGAGGAAAGATGAGGATTTACGATGAAAATTGAATACCTCGAGATCAAAGGCTTCAAGAGCGCGGCGAACATAGTCCTGAGGGATGTGCCCGCCTTTACAGCCCTGGCTGGCTCGAATGGAGCAGGTAAGAGCAATATCACTGACGCGCTCGACTTTTTAGGGGCAGTAGTAAAGCGAGGAGCGGCACAGGCAATACGCGACTTTGGGGGATTCCAGCAGATTCACTGTTTCAAGCATCGAAAGGAAAAGCGCACGACAATTTCCTTCGCCATAAAAATAAATCTCAAAGGAGAGTTGTTCGATTACAACCTGACAGTATCCGACATACATCGAATCCCTCGAGTACTTGAAAATCTAAAGGTCAACGGCGTTCAAGTCATTGACCGCAAAAACAGTGATGAGACGCGGATTACCTTAAGTGACACTCAGAGCATGCATCTCTTGCCGGAGTATGCGCAAGACATGACTGCGCTAATGCTACTCAGCCACTCGCCGCTGTATCGCATGCTTACGAACATCCAAGTATTCAGGATTAATCCGCTGGAAGCCAAGGAACCTGACAGTTCGACAGCAGACGCTACGACTCTCGATAGTCATGGTCGGAACGTGGCGACCATGTTGTCCATCTTGGAAAAAAATGAACGCTTCCGTGACCAAGTACTAGAGTGGATCGAATTGATCGTACCGGGTATGGAGAGCGTATCTACCGAGAAACAGAGGCTGGACGGCTCTACAGTGATCACTTTCAAGGAGGAAGGAACAAAAGCTCGTTTCCCTGCTCGTTTGATTTCAGACGGGACAATTTATGCTCTCTGCATCATGACTGCTGTATTAAGTCGGGCGGGAAAATCGGGCATAACAATCATAGAGGAGCCAGAGCGTGGCGTTCACCCGAAGGCTATTGGAGAGCTAGTAGATTTGATGCGTGAAAATGCTTCGGTAGAGCATCCAGTTTTCATCACCACTCATAGCGAGTCCGTTGTACGCAACCTCGACCTTGAGGAACTCTGGTTGGTGAACAAAGAGGACGGTAAGACAAAGGTCAAGTGCGCTTCTGAATCAGCGGTAAACAAAAAAGAAATACCACTAGATACGGCGTGGCTGACCAATCTTTTTGATGGGGGCCTTCCATGGTAAAAGTGGGATTCATTGTTGAGGGTGATAGCGAAAAAATCGTTATTGAATCTACCAATTTCAACGCATTCTTGCAGGAAAACAACTTTGAGTTGATCAATCCTGTCGTCAACGCCAAGGGTGGCGGTAATTTATTGCCGCAAAATATCGATGCGTATTTGGGACGTTTAGACCATCAAGCGGTAGACATTATCGTAGTGCTGACCGATCTCGAGGACGAAGTTTCGGTTGATCTGGTTAGAGAACGTATCTCAAACGCACGAATAGATAGTATCTTCGTTGCCGTTAAAGCATTGGAAGGGTGGTTTCTAGCTGACTCGGATGCAATGAACAAATGGCTAGGCATTGAAGATTTCAATGAACTACAACCCGAGCAGACACACAACAAACCATGGGATCGCTTAAAAGAAATATCAAACGCGCTGGGCAAACGTGGACCAGGTAACAAAATAGCGTTTGCAAAAAAAATGACCAAGCACTTTGGATTCAGCATTCGCCAAGCAGCATCCCACCCACAGTGTCAAAGTGCGCAGGAACTTGTCCACTTTTTCACAGTTCACGGCAGGCCTAACCGCCCCTAACTCAAGAGCCTATTCTAGAAAATTCCGGGACATACTATGTTCTCAAAAAACCATGAGTGGAAAATTAGAGATGTGTTCCAGCGGCGTAAAAATTTCTAGTTCGACTCAATGGAACTTCTATGCAATTGAGCTTGCGCAGCATTTAGCATTTCACGCTGAAGACCACAAATAACACAAAGGCGCCTCGTCAGAAATTTACAATAAAAACAGAAAAGGTGACAGGCTATTTATTAAAATAGCCCCACCACCTTTTCTGATCTAGTACTTATTGCACAGGAAGCGCTTTCTTAATGACCGCCGTGATATTCTCGGCCTCGCTAATTTCAAACGGGAAAGTAGATCTCTGAAACAACGGGGATTCTAAGAATACTTTTATTCGTAGCTCATTTACGCCTGACGCATTTTCGAAACGGAACAACCCAGCATCAGCAGATAATGTTGCTTTTGCCAATGCGTTAATTTTATCATTTGTTTGTTCCTTAGTAACTTGCTGAAATATCGCAGCAATCACCGCGGCAAGTTTAGTACGCAGCAAACTATTCTCATCGACGCGCCTAATAGGGGCAATATATGAGAGAGCCCGAAAGATCTCGCCAAATCTTTCCTCTAGCTTTGCACAACCTATGGAATCAAATGTCGAAGCCTCTACCGCTGCAGCTTCCGGTTTGCCGGCAGATCCTTGAGGCGCTTGATAATAGTCCTCTATAGTGCCTTTCCGTAGAAAAAAAAGCCCCCCCTTCTCCAAGCTTAAAAATAGAGCGGTGAATCTTGTAAAAAAGGACTCCAATTCCTTAGTAATTAGAAGACCAGCAAATGCATTATCTTTACCAAGTAAAGTCGCAAGAACTGCACGGCGACGTATAGAGTCATCTCGATCTTTTTCAGGACAGTTCAGCCAATAACTGTGCTGCATCGAGATCGTTGAAAGTTCACTCCAATTCTTGTCAACCAGGCTCGAAAATGCACTCCGAATTTGCCCATCCATTTCCGCTAAACTCCCGAAGCCGGAAATGTTAGCGACTTCCGCACCGACTGGAGTGCTGCTGAAAAAATTTACCAAGTTATTGCTATCAGTCAGCGCATCGAGATCAGCCAGCACTGCAATATTTTTGCCCATTGCTGCAAATAACTTTACGACCTCAATAAATTCCCCTTTTCCTGTCACCGGAATTATTTGGGCATTAACTGGCATAAGGGGATGATTGTTTGCCCGAGCCAATTGCATTGCAATTATTTCATCACTCGGCCCCTCTACAAGGAGAATTGTTGTTGCGAAAAATGCAAGTCTATGAGTTTCACTCAGCCGAGCTACGAGGGAGATTAATTTACGACTTTTAAGTATCGGATTTTCTGAATGAATTTGGATTGGTAACGTCTTACTATCAGTAAAAAACACCAAGTTCGAGATATCTTCCACTGATCGGACTGACAGCATGCTAGGAGAGTGAGTTGCAATTACTATAATTTTTTTTGTTCTATCGGTCTTCGGATCACCTGCCACAGATTCCATTTCTTGACGAATAAATGCTTGATGCTGTGGGTGCAAAGAAATCTCAGGTTCATCGATCACGAGAAGTCCAATGTGATCATTGTGAATCGCGGCTAGAAGCCCTACCAACTGCAAGATTCCGCTCGCCTCATGATTCGCCGAATACGAATCGCCACCATCCATTGGAACGATCGATATCCGTATACCCGTTTGATTCCATTCGAGGCGAAGACTACGCTGAAACAATTGTTGAAGCCTCGCTTCAACTTTTAGCTTTAAATCTGGCCTTTGTTCAAGAGCGAGAAGATCGCCCATAATACTTTCAATTTGCCACCAGCTACTTTTATAAGAATTATGCCCTACTGCTGCATCTGCTGTGTCTCGGTGACCAGGACCATCTACCGAAGAGCGAAACCTCTCAAGCGGACTATTGCGACCGGCCGAGATAAAACGTACCACCTTCGCAGGATCAAAAATATTACGAGATTGCTCTGCTATTGCACGAAGCATACGAGTTTTGCCAGCACCGTTTGGTCCCACAAGAGTTGTTATACCCGGACAAACCGTGACTCCACATCCTTTGCCACCATACAAAGCGATATGAGCGGGCAGTGCTATGGATAAAATATTATCTTCGGGTATACCTGAATCTTGCTGTTCAACTGACATATTCATTTTATTTCTCGATTTATTCTGAGGTTCAACCTAAGAAGCATCAGATATCGCCACTAGAGACCTAGAAAATTTACCCGACGACCTACCGCTGTAATTATTGCTAAGGCCATGGTCTGCGATGCTTAAAAAGCAACCCCAAGGTCCGCTCCCAATCAAAAATTAGCCGGCGTATTCGCACTAATAATCTCCGCCTCATCCGCCCCAATATTCCGAAACCGATGCGGCAACGTCGTCGGAAAGTAATACCCATCCCCAGCATTCAGCACACTAATCTGCCCATCAACCGTCAACTCAACCGTCCCCCGCGTAACCAACCCACACTCCTCCCCTTCCGAGTGCACAATCGGCTCTTCCCCCGAACTCGCCCCAGGCGCGTATTGCTCGCGCAAAAGCCGCATCTGCCGACTCGGCACCGAAGCGCCAATCAGCAGCAACCGCAACCCATGCCGCCCGAGATCCGGCTGTTCATTGGCGCGGAATACGTATTGGTGCTCACGCGGCGGCTGATCAAAGGTGAAGAAGTCCGCCAAAGACATAGGTATGCCTTCGAGCAGTTTTTTGAGGGAGCTGACGGAGGGACTGACGCGATTTTGTTCGATCAGGGAGATGGTGGCATTGGTGACGCCGCTACGCCGGGCCAGCTCGCGCTGGGAGAGTTTGTAGCTTTCGCGTACTAATTTGAGTCGTGAGCCCGTGTCCATGACAGCCTTATGCGCGGAATACTTAAGGGTTATGGGGGTGGATGGCGGGCGACTTTTGGCCGCGAAAAACACCGCTTCCCTGTCCCGGAAATTTGAAAGGCGGGTATTAAATCACGTTTGGTGGTGTTGCTCAGCAGGTTCGA
>Ga0207713_1003164_pt1 | contig 11395 bp, 10 predicted proteins | sample KBSS64metaG_FD_184404 | JGI IMG/M metagenome (GOLD analysis project Ga0207713, IMG submission 184404) | Switchgrass rhizosphere microbial communities from Kellogg Biological Station, Michigan, USA - KBS S6-4 metaG (SPAdes) (version 2) | ecosystem: Host-associated > Plants > Roots > Rhizosphere >...
ATATGTAAGTAACAAGCAATTACACCCTTAATATTTAGCTAAAAGAAAAGCCCACCTCTGACAAATCAGGTGGGTTTTTCTTTTTTAGATGTATATGATACACATCCTTAGTTAACATAAAACACATTACAGGAACAAAAAAGCTATTAGAATTATGATTCTAATAGCTTTTTTGTTTGGGAAGTTAATTTTATTGATTAATGTTTAAATCGTACACCGTTTTAAATATAAAATCATGTTTATACATCTAAATACCTCCCATCACCTTCTAGGGAAAAATCCTTTGAAAATATATGATGAGTAGTTTGTACATATGTAATGAACTGCACCCCAATTGTTAGACAAAAACTAATAATTGGATGCAGCGTATCTTGAGGAATTTGCTTAATTAAGATATAAATCATTCAGGTAAATGTTTCACTAGCTATGAAACATTTATGTAGCAAAAGCAGTCTTAAACCTGCTACTACTTTGGCGAGTTCCTTTATTTATCACAAATAAATTTAGGATATTTTACACGTAACTTGTCAAAAATATGAGAAAATATCTTTTGCATAAAAGGAGATAGATACATATGAAGCTAAAAAAGGAATTAGGAATCATCTTTTTATCAGGCGTTATATTATTTTTCGAGAATTTATTTTCTGATAATAAATGGGTAATAGTTCCACTATGACAATGAACCATTCAGTAAAAAAAGATTTACCGAATATAAAGATTTTGGCTACTGGCGGTACCATTGCAGGTTCTTCTGAGAGTAGCACGGATACAACTGGATACGAATCAGGAGCTCTTGATATTGAAACCATAATTAAGGCTGTTCCTCAGCTCAAAAAAGGAGCAAATGTGAGTGGAGAACAAATCGTAAATATCGGAAGTCAAAATATGAGTAACTCAATTTTGCTAAAGTTAGCCAAACGAATTAATACTTTATTAGTATCTAAAGAAGTTGACGGGATTGTAGTAACACACGGGTCAGATACTTTGGAGGAGACAGCTTATTTTCTAGGTTTAGTAGTAAAGAGTGAAAAACCTATGGTTGTGGTGGGATCAATGAGACCAGCTACAGCTATAAGTGCAGATGGACCACTAAACTTATACAATGCAGTGAAAGTTGCATCTACCAAAGAAGCAAGAAATAAAGGAGTTTTAGTAACGCTTAACGATCGAATTGGTGCAGCTCGTTATATTACGAAAACCCATACAACGGCAGCAGATACGTTTAAATCTCTAGAACAAGGATACGTAGGAGAAATTGCTGGGGATAAGGTATTGTTTTATAACGAACCAACTCGTAAGCATACAACACATTCAATATTTGAAGTGTCAAAATTTGATAAACTTCCTCAAGTAGACATAATTTATGGTTATCAAAATGATTCTAGATACTTTTATGATACAGCTGTAAAAGCTGGAGCAAAAGGAATAGTAGTTGCAGGAGCTGGAAATGGGTTACTATCTGACGCTGCTTTGGCAGGTGCTAGAGATGCAGTTAAAAAAGGAGTCGTTATTACTAGATCTAGCCGCGTAGGAAGTGGAGTTGTAACACATGAAGAATCAGATGATAAGGATAAGTTTGTTACGTCCGATTCGTTAAATCCGCAAAAAGCACGGATTCTCTTAATGCTTACTTTAACTAAAACAAAGGATCCTAAAAAAATCCAAGAATATTTTAATGAATATTAATAAAACCGAAGTAAATCCTTTGCTATGATTAGCAAAGGATTTACTTCAGTTAGTTTATATAAATTAACTATTAACATGAGAAATTAATTATAAAGTGAGCGATTTAAGCCATAATGATTAAAACTACCCGGCCTAAAATTATTTTTTTAGGTGAAAAACTTATTCATATCTAGTTTGCGTACTCTAATGCTCGATAAAGGCTGTTGAATGTAACAATTATTGATACCCTTTTGTACCAAAATTGGTTACTTTCACTTGTACAAAATAATTTATAGAAGTTTGCGAGAAAATCTCATCCCAATTTTTTTTATGATTTCTCCAATAATTAGGATATTTATTATGCACATAAGAGCCTAGTTGTATGGGATCTATTTTATATTTTTTTTGGAGAGTATTCATGGCATGTCTCATATCCTTCTCCATTTTCTTCTCAATAACTTCTTGTACTTGATGTGAGTACGGTTTCCCAAAGGAATTCTCATGTGGATCCCAATCTTCCGATATCTTTCCTTTAGCTTTAATGAATATATTAAAGGATAGTCGTCCATCTTTTATCTCAGGATTAACTTTACTATTTAGTGATAGAATTTCATATGTTAAGGGTTTTTTATCTATTTTGGAGGGTATGACCCCGCCTTTAGTTTCACCTTTTAACCATTGTATACTTTGAACATCCTTAGGAGAGATAAACCCCTTTAATCTTTGTTTTTTTGCATCGATAATGCCTGCACCATCGTATATGATTTCTCCTTTATTAGTACGAAGAGCTTGGATAAGGAAGCTTGTCTTTGCTTGCAGATATTCGGAGGCTTTTCCTAAGCGCATAGGAGTCAAAATTTTCCCATTATAAATTTCATTTCGGGAAATATCAAAGATTTTTTCGGAGGCTATTTTCTTTTTTACAGGCATTTTAATAGCCATACTGGCTTTACCTTTAGTAAGTATAACGTATGAGCTTCTTCTTACTTCATCATCGCGTATAAAATGATTAATTAAACCTTTAATATTTCGATGCTTTGCTAAGTTTTCACCAATTAAGAATACTTTTAAATGTTCGCTGTAAATTCGATCTTCTTTTAAAGCCACATTACTTACAGCTTCTAATAAATTTTCCCCTACAGATTGTACGATAATTGTTTGAGGTACACCTGTACCGTTAGAATCCATAGAACTTTGGGGTAATAGAATCTGGTAAATTAATTCAATCTTTTTATCCTCGCGTTCATCAAGTGCTAGTCCACTAACAAATGAAATTCGTTGCAAATCTTTTACATCCCAACATCCAGTAAGAAATATACATATAATAAAGATGAAGAGTCTTTTTTTTACATTAAATTTTTTTATAGGGAAACCCTCCTTTTTCTACTCAAAAAAAATTGAACAGTATAGGTAAAAGCCATACTTATAAAGGAAAATAAAAAACCATAATTCAGCACATGGCCAAAATTAAAAAAAGCAATGATACTATTAGGGATAAGGCAACTTATAAAAGGTACAAGGAATAGAGTCAACAAAATGTAATTCTTTCTAGATGAACGAATGATGGTTTTAATACCAATATTTGTAGTACTAAGCACGCTAGTGGTTGTTGAAAAAAATTGAAATATCCAAATGGTAAGTAAAAACATATCAAATCTTTGAAAAAAAACACCTTGAATTTCGAATGATTGAATTAATGAAATGGTAGGCCAAGTAAGAGTAATTGTCTCTGAAACCCCCATTGCCCCTATAACACATATAAGGGAAGTTATGTAGAATAATGTGGGTAGAGTTAAGCCAATAATAAGTGCTTTTTTGGCACTTTCTATTTTTTGCATAAAAGGAATTAAGATAAAAATCACTTCAAAACCAGAAAAGTATACAAAGCCATCTATATATGGGGTCCATGAAGAAAATATATTTTTTTCTAAGATAGGTTGAAGGTTAGAACTCTCAAAAATCTTTAAGCTAGATCCCATTAAAAAGAAGTATACAAAAAAAGTAATTGGAAATAAGAAGGAGAAAACTTTACTTATGGAATACATACCTCCCCTTACATGATAAATAGCAACCAACAGAAAAACACCTATAGTAACAAAGATAGGAGTGTTAGATAATAAGAAAAACTGAATAATCTCTGCTAATCCTCTTACTTGATATATAACTAATGTTAAGAAATAAATAACTAATAATATATTTAAGAACCTTCCAAAAATTTTCCCAAAAGTCATCTGATTTAATTCAAAAATTGTTTTAGTAGGAGTTTTACATGCTACATGTAACATTAGTAAGCTAACAATGATAAAGGCAATACCAAGAATAAGCACGATGATCCAGCCATCAGGAGAATGCAATTGTGTTGTAATTGTTCTTGGTAAGACAAGTGTTCCATTACCAATAGTTGTACATGTTATAAAGATAGCCGTTTGAATCATGGTAAGTTTCTTAGTCGTTTTAATCATAATTTCACCTTTGCTTTTTGGATGAAAGTCGCTTTGGTTTTTGAGTATGAGTCGGTAGGAGTTTTAAAGGTAAACGAAGAAGTGCATCTTTTAGGTCTTTTCGGTCTTTTGCTAGAATAGGCTCATAAAATTCATATTTAAAACTTTCTAGTTGGCATAAGTGACCTATTAAAAGTAGAAAACCCATAATGACGCCAAACAAGCCAAAAATACTAGCACTAATCATATTAATAAACCTTAGAACTCGTAAGGATAAGCTAAATTCATACTGTGGTATCGTAAATGATGCTGTAGCTGTCACTGCAACAATAACAACCATTAGAGCACTCACAATATTGGCCTGGACAGCAGCTTGTCCAATTACTACTCCGCCTACCAATCCCAAAGTTTGACCAATGGGTTTAGGAAGTCTTAAACCAGCTTCTCTTAATAATTCAATTGTAATTTCCATAAGTAAAGCTTCGACTAAAGGCGGAAAAGGTACATTTTGGCGACTTCCAGCTATAGCAAGGGCCATAGTAGTTGGTAATAACCCAGGATGAAAAGCAACAAATGCAATATAAAGACCAGGTAAAAAAATAGTAATATATATAGATAAATAACGAAGAATCCTTAATAATGTACTTGGAATCCATCGTTGATAATAGTCATCTGGGGTTTGTAAAATTGCATTAAATGTAATTGGGGCTATCGTTGCAAAAGGTGTTCCGTCTAATAAAATTCCTATTTTACCTTCTAATAAAGCAGAAACAACTCGATCAGGTCGTTCTGTTGATTGGACTTGTGGAAAAATGGAGTAAGGATAATCTTCAATAAGCTGTTCAATATATCCTGATTCCATAGGGTCATCAATTTTAATATTACGAATACGCTTTATCATATCTTCAACTAACTCTCGGTCTGTTAATCCTTTAATAAATAACAATGCAATTTTCTTTTCATTTCGTTCTCCAACAAGCATTTCTTTAATAGTCAAATTAGGATCATTGGCTCTTTGGCGAATAAGTGCTGTATTTGTACGAAGCTCTTCAATAAAGCCTACTTTTGGTCCACGAAGCATCGATTCGTTTTCAGGATCTTCTAAGGAGCGTTGTTGTACCTTTTTCATTTCAATAGATAGTCCAGTTGAATAGCCTTCTACTAACAGCACACCATTACCTTGAAGTACTGCCTTTCCAATCTCTGAAAAAGTTCTTAGTTGATCAGTCTTAATTCCTAAAATAGACGACGAGATACATTTTATTAAATTTTGTTTCAAGCAAAATTCTTGATGCTGAAGAGGCCGAATAACTTGGTCTGAAATTAGCAAAGTTTCTGTTAACCCTTCTGTAAGAATTAACATAGCAGGAGTCTTATCTTGGCCAATAGAGAAATCTTGAAATAAAATGTCACTACTTTGTCCAATACCATTTTTCAAATACGCAATATTAGAAGCTAGATCTTCTTTTAAAGATGTTTCTTCTTTCGTCATAATATACTCCTTATTAATAAGTAACTTATGTCATATTTTGTGTGTTTTTTTTATACTTATACTTTTAAATTATAATTTAACAAAAAAAGGAGCATGATGAGTATGGGAAATCACTCTTTATTCCAATAGAAACATTACTAGCCTGACATCATTTTATTAACGGTAAGATGCTACCTACAGTACAACCTCGTTTTTCCTGATTTAGTGGAAATGATGGCAGAACGTGGATCATTATTGCTCACACAACTACTATGCGTCTGGTACATCAATATGAACCTGAATTAGATGAACAAGTACGATATCATCTTAAGACAACCAATAATTCCTGGAGAGTTGATGAAACGTATGTGAAAGTAAAAGGTGAATGGATGTATCTGTATCGTGCCGTTGATTCAGAAGGAAATACGATTGATTTTTATTTAAGTAAATCAAGAGATAAACGAACGAGCAGCCAAGCGCTTTTTTAAGAAAGCCTTGGCTTTTTCTCACGTTTCTATGCCTCGTGTGATTACAGTAAATAAGAACCCGACTTATCCCATTGCCATCCAAGAGTTAAAAGAAGAAAAGCTATTGTGAATTTATTTTAAAGCTGCAGAAATTTACATATTTTTTTTGATGAGATCAAAGGGAATATTGAATTACCTATAAAAGATGAACTAATGAAAAATATTGGAGTTCGTAAAAGTATACCTTTACGGACAAACTCCAATTTCATTTGGCGAACGCTTATTTTCGTTCGTTTATATATATAAACAATATACGAACGCCTCTAATCTAACACATGACATTTACGAACGGTTTTCGGAACAATACGAACACTTATTATCGAAAGAAGTTTTACTTTTCACACAATTACTAGAAAAAGCCCATATTTGTCGTCAGTTAGAGTAAAAGATAAAACTATATTTTTAATAAGTTGGTTTATATATTTACCTTTATGATTAAAATAATTTATTTTTGTATAGTTAACTAATTTAAAATTGATAAAGATATCTTAAAGGTAAGTAATTATAATATCTATATTCATTTATAGGTAATAAAATAATTTCTTGAGAAGAAGATAATAAAAAATGCAGTATGTAATAAGAAGTAAAAAACGTCATCTGCCGTTATTAAGTATAATTACCAAAATTATATTATTCAAAATTAATTTTAATAGATAACAAAAGGAGCATGGAAAGCTCAGAAAGAGTGAATTTTCCATGCTCCTTTTTTCTATTGTTTGTTGCTATGCCTTTTTTAGAAAAAGAAACTATATTTATCCTAAAAGAAAGAAATAATTTTCAATATACGAAGTTAGTGGGAGGTGTTAAACATTATGAAAATTTATTTAAGAAAGAGAATTTTTCCGGAATTCTGTAGGGTTTAAACCGGTCCACCTTTTAAACTGTCTACTAAAATGAGAAAGATTTTTATAACCAAGGCGACTTGCAATTTCATTTATAGAAATATCAGGTTGTTGAATTAAAATTTTAGCTTCCTGTACTTTTAGGTCGGAAAGATATTTCCTTGGAGACATGCGGTATACCTTTTGAAAGACCTCTAACCCATAATTTGGACTTATGCCTAGTGAAGCAATAATCCGTTGTATATGAACTTTATTATCAGTTTCTTCCTCATCTAAACCCAAATCTAAATATAAATAACTTTTTTTGAAGTTCGACCTTATAGCATCTGCAATTGCTTTTGCATACTTTGTAGTGGTTATAGATTGTTGCAATTGTTCTTTTTGGTTTTGTGAAATAATGTCAGAAAAAATTTCTAATAATTCAAACAACACGATTTGTACTCTGAGTTTATACTTTATGGAATTCCATTCTGTAAGATCTAACATGTTAATCCATTTATCAATTATTTCTCTTAACTTTTGATAAAAAGGAGAAGATTTTGTATAGATTAAATCACAATTTTTAAGCATTTCCATACGTAAAGAAGGCTCGTCTATATCAAAATGAGCACAAAAATAAGTCATGCCATCATTAGATATACATCGATTAGTATGATAAAACCCTGGAGGTATAAGGATAAGATCACCTTTATTCAATAGATAAGCTTCCCTTTCAAAAATAGTTTCCTGGCTACCTTCTAAGACAAATAATATCTCAAAAGCATGATGAAATTCTGTTGATGCAGACCAATCCTTAGAAACTGTCTGCATATGTGCACCAAAAAAGCGTATATTCCAATCAATAAATGGAAGTAGTTGGGCATTATTAAACTCGATAGTATTTTCCATTTTTTATCTCCTTTGATTTGGGTAAATTTAACCTTGATAATACAATCGCTTTTTAAAGCAAATTAATCTTATAATAGAAATAGATTAAAGAAAACGCTTACGTTTTTGGCTAGAATGTTGAAATATCAACATTAGTTGGGGTAGTAAACTTATTATAATAAATTAAGAAAGCGTTATCAAATACTATTTTATAATGCCTTTCGGATCTTACTAAAATTATAAAAAGGGTAAGTGGAGAAAAAAGATATTGGAAGTATTCTAAAGGAAATTTTGAGTCAGCTAAAACAGAACACCTTACTCAAATGAGAAATTGAGTTTAAAGGCATGTTAGGCAAGAAAGGAATTAGAAAAATGACAACAATTAAAAATCCTATTATTCCGGGAATGGCACCAGATCCATCAATTATTCGAGTCAATGAAATATATTATATTGCAACATCCACTTTTCATTGGAACCCTGGTATACAAATTTTTAAATCTATAGATTTAGCAAATTGGGAGCTGATTAGTTACGGATTAAACAACGGTGAAGTTAATTTACGTGGAACAAATACACCAGCTGGTATCTGGGCACCACATTTGTCCTTTGACTCCACAACTAATAGATACTGGTTAGCGTTTTCTAACATGGTAAATATGGCAGGACGTGAATTTAACGCAGATTCATATGTAATGTGGGCAGAAGATATAAAAGGACCTTGGTCAGAACCAATATATATAACATCTATAGGCTTCGACCCAGCTATTTTTCATGATGACGATGGAAAGCATTACGTTTCCATACTTGAATGGGAAACACGTCAAGGGTATCAGACACCTGGGCATATTGTAATTGCTGAGGTTGACTTAGATAATGGGGGGATTATTGGAAAATGGCAACGAGTAACCCAAGGATTTACCAGCCGCGGGTGCGCTGAAGCACCACAAATATATAAATATAGTGGGTATTACTACCTCATTCTAGCTGCTGGTGGAACAGGATATGCACATGGTGTAGAAATTGGGCGTTCGGAAAGTATTTTCGGGCCATATGAACCACATCCATCAGGAGAACCAATTATTACATCTTCGCCACGACACCTATTTTCACTTGGTAATCCAGATGCGGGACATTTTGAGATGTATAATCCAAATTCACCTATGCAAAAAGCAGGCCATGGTTCATTAGTTCAAACACAAACTGGTGAATGGTATATTGCTCATTTAATGTCACGCCCAATTGAAGGAACTCTCTTAAATCCATTGGGACGTGAAACGTCTATTCAAAAAATGAAGTGGACGGAGGACGGCTGGCTGGAAATGAAAGATGGATCAAATCTAGCAAAGCTGGAAGTTGAGGGGATAGACGGAGTTAACATATCCACTAGATTATCTCATGATATATTTGATGATTTTAACGACAAAGAGTATAGCATAAATTTTATGACTCCTTACCGAAATCAAGATGTTAACTGGATGAATACGATTGAGCGTTCAGGATATTTACGTATTCGAGGCGAGAACTCTTTCTTTTCTCAAATAAACCCATCTATTATGGCAACGAGTGCAACTTCATTTAATTATGAATTTCAAGTTAAAGTCGAATTTTATCCAGATCATTACTCAGAAACTGCGGGCATGGGACTTTACTATGATTCAAATAATTGGATTTATGCCCACTTAACTCATTCAGAATCTTCTAATGGTATAGTTTTAAGCTTACTGCAGGCTAAACTGGGGGAACGTATCGAGTTTGTTCATAACAATATTGCAATACCCGAAGGTGTCGTTGAGTTGAAGCTTGTCTACAATTCAGGTCTTACAAATATCCTCTACCGTTTGAATGAAAATATGAATTGGGAAGTCTTTGTGGATAATATTGATGTTCTTTATTTGTCTGATGAAGGAGTTAATGGGGAACCAGGTGAAATTGGTGGATTTACAGGGATGTTTAATTTTATAGGATCGGTTGATTCTCATCAGCATGATTCATTTGCAGATTTTGATTATTATTCAGTAAAAAATTATTAGTTTCGAGAGAGGACGTTTTACATGAATACCATGCCACTAAAAAATACATCCGAAACAACTGAAACAACTAATTTACGCCATAATACTATATCGTTAAAACGTTTAGTTCCAGGATTAATTATTGGACCAGCATCCTGGCTCGGACCCTATATTGCAACTTCAAGTCTATTTCTACCGGCTTTAATTCAATATTTAGATGCTGATAACAAAATTACATTAGTGGCGTTATTTTCCTCGGTAGGGATGGTTACTGCAGCCATTTCTAATATGATTGCTGGGTATCTTTCTGACCGCACAAAGTCACGCTTTGGGAAACGAACGCCTTGGCTAGTGTCCGGAGCATTTGTATTTATGTTAGCAATGATTTTTGCCTCAATGAGCACTACTATTCCTTTGTTATTAACAAGTTGGGCGCTGGGACAAGTAGCTTTGAACTTCATTGTAGCACCAATGGTTGCTTGGTTAGATTTAGCACCTGAAAGTGGTAAAGGTACGGCTTCATCTGCTTATGGTGGTTTAGGCATGGCGCTCGGCAATAATGCTTTTACAATTTTGGCAGCCGTTTTTTTAGGGCAATACCGTTTGGGTTTCATCATCTTTGGAATTATAACATTTATAGGAACACTAATTGCAGCATTTATTGTACGGGAACCATCAAACTTGGATGAGAATATATCAATATCAACAGAAAAGAAGAAATTTTCTGTAAAGGAAGTACTGAAAGTTTTTCCAAAGTGGTCTATCGGTCGTGATTATTATTTAGCTCTAATCGGAAAAATTTTTCAAGGAGTTGGAAACTTTGCCGTTACAGGTTATTTGCTATATATAATGACGGATTTCCTACATAAAGATACGTCTTCTACACAACAGTCTATACAGTTAATTAATATAATTATGTTAATATTTGGGGTTATCATGGGGTTTATTGCTGGACCAATTTCAGATAAGTTCAAAGTATTAAAATTACCAGTGGGTCTATCTACTATTTTAGTAGGACTCGGTGCACTAAGTATTTTCTTTTTACAAAATAGTACGGGTATGATTATTTATGCTTTTATGGCTGGGTTTGGAATGGGGATATGGAATTCTTTAGATAATCTTTTAAATTTAAAAGTCATTCCTGATAAGGAGCGTGTTGGTTTTTTCTTAGGAATTTACAATTTGGGGAATACCGCAACTCAAGCTATTGCTCCAATTATTGCAGCATTTATGATTTCAGCATTAGGGTTTTCATCCATTTTTATAATGTCATTTGTTTTCTCCATACTCGGAGGAATATTGATTCTTTCAATTAAATCTGTATCTAGGTAACTTGTGTCTACTGTTTTAGCAAGTTGAATAAACTACTTAAGATACCATAAGGTATTATTGGATAAAGTCGTGTGAAAAACCAACCTTTAGAGACCTATAGGTTGGTTTTTCCTTTAGTTAACATAAAACGTATTATGTATAAGTTATTTATCTAAAAACAGAAAAAAGCATATGAAAATAGTAGAGGACTGTCTTTTTTATTATAAAAAATATACGATTAGAGTATTACTACATATTCTT
>Ga0207713_1003165_pt1 | contig 11393 bp, 17 predicted proteins | sample KBSS64metaG_FD_184404 | JGI IMG/M metagenome (GOLD analysis project Ga0207713, IMG submission 184404) | Switchgrass rhizosphere microbial communities from Kellogg Biological Station, Michigan, USA - KBS S6-4 metaG (SPAdes) (version 2) | ecosystem: Host-associated > Plants > Roots > Rhizosphere >...
GTTTTTTTCCAGTCGGGCATTTCTATTTTTTACGCAAAAACATATAGTCGTCACATTCAGACGGTAGATTACCCTGAAGCACACTCATATTTTGGTTAAAAACGTGAAATTATCCTTACTATTCCCAGTGGTACTCTTTTGTCTGACCGTTATTTTCGCGCTGTTTATCGACGCCCCCGCGTCGCATATTCTGCGGAAAAAATGCATGTGGTCCGATAGCGTGATGCTGAGCTGTATCGCCAAGCATCAGCATAACGGTTTTTGAAGCAGACTATTCATTTCCCCACTGATTGAGGAAGTTCGCAATATCATCGATGCGACCCGCACGGATCCCGGCCTCAGTGGCCATCTCCTGCTGGGCTTCCTCGCTAATCTCCTCATTATTCGATAAACGGGTGAGCAGCAGCTGGAAATAATGTGCCAGCGCGTCGCGCTCTGACTCAGCGACCGGCTCAGCGGCTTCCGTCGCGTACTCATCGGCAATGTCATAATATTTCAGTGGGATATCGTTGTTCATAACTGTCTCGTCGCTAATCTTTACGGGTAAAGCCATCAGTATATCGGACGCCTTATCTCAACCAAAGCATTGCTTCAGATGAGTAACGCAAGCAGCGCTGCGAGAGCGGGCGCGGCCTGTACATACAAAATTTTTCGGCTGGCGGTGGCTGCGCCAAAGAGCCCGGCGATCAATACGCAGGCCAGGAAGAAGATGGCCACCTGAATCCCCTTTTCCCCGAGCCAGAGGCTCCAGAGCAGACCGGCAGCCAGAAAACCGTTATACAGCCCCTGATTCGCGGCCAGCACGCGGGTCTCGCGCGCAAAATCAGGACGCAGATTAAAGGCCTTGTGCCCTGTTTTCGTATTCCACAGGAACATTTCCAGCACAAGAATGTAAAGATGGATGAGTGCAACGACAGCGATAAGGACAGTGGCTAACATCGTGTTGTCTCCCGCAGGCAGAGGCAAAAAAAACGGGAACCCTCAGGCCCCCGCTCTTGTTTAACCCAGAATCTGGATTACATGTTCGCGATAATCGCGTCGCCAAACTCTGAGCATTTCAGCAGCTTAGCGCCTTCCATCAGACGTTCGAAGTCATAGGTTACGGTTTTCGCGTTGATCGCGCCTTCCATACCTTTAACGATCAGGTCTGCGGCTTCGAACCATTCCATATGACGCAGCAGTCATATCATCAAATCAACCATGATGCATTAATTTTTCGATAAAAAATTCATAATTGGCACGTTCATCACACATTTTTGACCACAATCTAACTTACAAATTAAATTTAATAGAAGTTGGACTTAAAAAGCCACCTTTATATTATGGTTAGTATTTCCCTCTTGAATAAAATAATTAAAAAGGATTATTAAACATACTTATAATTGTTCAAAATCAGAAAGTTAGCTTTCCTTCCATAGCATACCCATCTATTTCCCATCAAATTTTAAGGGGGGTAAGTTATTTATGATAGTAAAGAAATTACCCTCCAATCCAAGATAATTCGTGCTTGAAATTTTTATCATTGTTAACTTCGCATAGCTTCTTCCCGTCGAAAACTCCACGCTTTACCGGCTACATACAACTCTTCATCATGCACCTATTTTCAATCATGATGTATCGCCCCTGGCATACGACACGGAGCACGTAAAATATAGGAAGATGCTTTCTTTGGCATCAGTCCTCCTCTGGCTCTACCTCATCGATTACAGCGACCTGCACCCTCTCCGCCACCTGGTCGCGCAGGTCATCGGTAATACTTTGCATGCGAGAAACCGTAGCAGCCGTTAACGGGCAGTCGCGCTCAAGTACATCCGGCAGCGTTTCAAGTACCATGACGATGACTATCACCATCAATGAGAAATCTCTTGTCAATTCATCAGCGGGTATTAGCTGCCTCGTATAATATTCGAACTTCAGCCTCTTGTGCTCTGCTTGCCAGAGAGGATATCTGTCGGAAGGGGTATATTATCGATATAGGCCGAAACGGTGAGGATCAACAGTTCGGCCAGTATATCAGCAATCAGATAGAGCTTTAATTAGCTGATGCACATAGCAGGTTCGACATTATTTAATCTCGCGGCAACCGTCAGACGATGTACGCCGGTTTTCCCTGCCAGCTAGTTGATATTGGGTTTTAAAATGGCAATATCTTGGCCCATGATGATGGGCACTTTTTGAACTATTCGACATCTTTCGAAAGTGACCTCTAGTTAAACCAAAGACCTGCACACATGATAATGATGACCTTGGTTCCGAAAAACTAGCCGTTTCCCGAGAGCGCGCCGCCCCGTGTTAGGCCTCCGCACCGGGAGGCCCCATCAAATAATTACTAAAATAGTGTTCTTTTGTGCGAGGCGAGTAAATCGTACGCAACTTGTGGGGTTTGTTTTACATATTCAGTCAGCCCTTCGCTATGCCAAAGAGAGGTTCTTTAAGCCTTATGTCTGCCACTTTTTCTTCAGCCTCGCCACTGGTAATTTTCCCATCGATATATTCGTTTTGAATATCAGCTATTTTATTGTAAATAACTGAAGCTTTTTCTCGTGTATCATAAGAATGCATTTTGACTGTCGTTAAATAAAATTCATTTAAAGTATTGAAAGTCTGCTGCACAGCTAAAAATTCAAGCTCAGACAAAGATTTTTTATTTATCTCAGGAGCACGCATTAAAGAAATAACGTAGTAATACCCTTTAATTCGGAACTCTCGTAATTCAAGCGCTTCTTCATGCTCCCTCCATCCTTTGATGGCCCATAAGGCGACGCATGCAGCCAAAAATGTAGCAATCGCTGATAACCATGTTCCCAACATTGACCAATACGCCCAGTCGGCCGCATCCTGGGCAGCTTTAAGGGTCGCGAAGGCCATTACTTTCTCATCCATAAATGCCTCACTCTTTTTTGGACGAGTATATAAGAGCATAACATCGTCTGCACCGGAAGCTCATATCCCTCTAAGAGATAAGAGAGTATATATCCTTAAGTTAGGATAAGCATCATTGCCGCTCTTGCTCAATCTGTCTTATACGAACAAAGTTGTGATTGCTCTTCTCAATAACTCCCAGAATCGGTTTTATCCAGAGAGCGGACTGGCGGTACGTCATTGAGTTGGCGGCAGAGGAACGATCATTGACTTCGTCAGTTCTGTGGGTATCGGTGTGCATTGCGCTGGAACGTAAACGGTACGCGTATTCGAGCAGCCCACTAGCAATTTCAGCATGAACAGGCAAATCACAGTTTTTTTCACGGCTGAGAATCTCCCGGTATTCGATTTCGGCTTCTTCGGTACTGGTGTCGATCATTGAGTTAAGCCTGTTTGCATGCTCTGCGACCTGATTGAACCGATTAAAGTTTAAAGCCTGAGTGGCGATCACCTACCCCTGCAAAGCGTTATCATTTCGTAGAACCTCGTTATCACTCTGTATACTGATTGCATTTGCACTGCTATTAACAAGCGCTATTGACAGGCCAGCAATAAAAACCGCGACGATAAGAACCAGATTTATATTAATTGGTCCAGCCCCCAACACGCCAGCGTGCTTGCCTGAACCCGCCGTTCAACCTGACCATAGCAGCCATTCTTCTGGCCTTTGGTTAGACGGCAATCACGGCCACCGTATTTAATCCACCAGCGGAATGCTTCGCATACACCGATGCGGTCACCTGCGTGGATGCACTTATAGAAGGTCGATGGCAAACATTTACCGGGCCAATGTTGTACGGGCAAAAGGATGCAACACCTACCTTCTGCGGCTCTGTTAGAGGCACTCTGATATTACGGTCAACCCGTGATAATGCCTTATCTCGATCCATAGCTTAACCTTGAGGCATTTTTCCCTCTGTGGCCGTCATGACTTTAACTACACGCCTGCCATCGATAACAGTCACACTATGACATAAAGACCACCCACACTCGAGTCCACCACGACCGCCAGCGAATTACCTTCTTTCTCGCTAATGAACTGGTCGAATATAAGAGGCGTAGATGTACCTGATGCGATTATCGCCAGCGCTGCTGCGCTGAGTTTTGCTTTGCTTGGTTAGACATCATTCACCCCTCGCAGCTTTGCGGCGATCCGCTTTGATTTGGAAATAGAGATTGGTAACAAAAGTGAGTAGGCCGAACAGCAAATTACCGATCACACCTATAGCGGCCCACTGTTCAGGTGAGTAACCTTCAAAAAGTCTTCTGAACAAGTAATTGGCACTACATCCCGATGCGCCGTAGAAAATGCCAGTAGCGGCCTCATCAGATTTGAAAGAGAGCTGTTATTTTGAATAAAACCATTTGCCTCAGATAATACCTATGCCATGGCAAGGTGATGACAAAGCATTATTTTCTCAAATACCGTAATGACCGCCCTCTGTGAGTGCCATAACTTAAGCAATCCTTAAGAGGAGTAGTTTAAAACATAAACAATTAACTTTCATTACGGTTTTCGGTTGTTATCATTTGTACTACGTCAGGATCTTCACTCTTTGTGGATAAAAGAAAGACAAGCGGCCATGCAACCGCATTTGCATTATTATTGCGAAGAGGAGTGATGTCGTACTCCGCATACTTTTTGAATCAAAACGATTTCCATCATATAGTAATTACCCCCCCGTATAGAGGCAGTGCATCAACTTTTCTTTATGCTCGTTTCAACTTTGGCTCTTCTATATGCTCATTGCACACTTCGTTTTCACCACTCTTTGAAAGGTCATCCCTTCGAGTTAAACACCATGCAGCGAAAATGGTCTAATATGATTCAAAGTCGGCGACCTATTTGTATCAGTAGTAAGTAAATCGATTCGCCAACAATTTAAGAAACATAGAATTGTTGTGATAAGCATTGTGTCATTGCGATGTCTCTTATCACAGTGCAATATGTTTTGCGTGTGCGTTAGTTTTTTCTTATGATGTTGCAAAACAATTTTTGAATGGATTAACTATGAACTTCAAAGAATTCCTGCCCTTTCTAACGTTCTTTCTGGGTATTCTTTTTACAGGTCATGTCGAAAGTAGAAAAGAAATGGCCAGGATTTATTCTCTAAAGAAAAACGTTCTTCTTGAGCTTGATGATGAACTTACAACATTGGAGAGATCGATTAAGGTTACAAGTGATAGCATTAAGTATAGAAAAAAGAAGCCAAGCGACTATCAACATCTTTCTCTCGGAAAAAGGTTTAATCCTATTCTTTTGGAGAACAATATTAATGACATCTATTCACATTTTAATAGAGATACCAGAATAGCGTTAAAGAATTGTTTATTGCTCACTTCACAAATTAAAGAAAAATATGACTATGTCTATGATAACTGGCGAACTGATAACATCCAATGTCGTGCAAAAGAAGAGTCTATGCTTTTCAGCATGTTAAGTCTTTACTATCTTTTAAATCAACTCAAAAATGAAGGCGATAGGTTCACGCTACCACAAATCTCGAATGATGAGATTGTCGACAGAGCGGCAGAGGCTCTTCAAGTCCCCCGACCATTTAAGAAGTAAGCTGCTTACTATCACTTTAAGTAAAATATTACTCTATTAATAAATCCCATGGCGGTATGAAAATTTTTACTTGCTGTACCGTCTGAGCATTTCCTTTTCTTAGCGATTGACCTTAAAGATATGCCTATTATAAAATGAGCTATGATTAATACTCTTCAAGCTTATGTTTTTTAAAACGTGCTACACAGCCATCAATAATGATTCCTATATCATTATCACACTTTATGCGCAACTTTTCCCGTGAAGTAGTAGTCCCTTAAAAGCTGCAACAATAGGTTGCCAATCCACTCTATTACTATCAGCTCAAGCTCCCAGCGATCCATTAAATCATAAATATCGCGCATTATTCTGTTCCTCCTTACGCCAGAACGCCGAGCGCGTAGGCCCGGTCCAGCACTCTAATGATAATTTCCAGCTGCAAGCCATATTTGCGCTCGTATGCCAGGAGGTCGTTATACAGTTCGGTATGATGTTTTCGGCAAAGTGGGATGGAGAATATGTCGTGCGTTTTTGTTGCCATGCCACCCTGCCCCCATCCGATTAAGTGATGCGGGTCCTCTGATTGCTGCTGGCAGCATTCGCAGGGCTATGTTTTCACCCACTTCAGATAATTGCGATGTTCCCAGCGCAGACGCTTTGGTCGACGCATGAAAGACTGAGGCGGCGCCGGATCCACCATCACGCCCACCAGTGGTTCTGTCAGCGCATCAGGCAGGTTAACCGCTGAAACTAAATCCCCAAGGATGCTGGTGGCCGGTACTTCGGGAGTTATGTCACTTTCTCGTCCAATCCGACTTTCGTCACGCAAACGAAGCGCTTCACGAACACATGATTTTGGAAGTGTATCTGTACCCCCTGTACGAACTACTCACCAGCAGAGCTCTGCAAGTGAGATCTAGCGGGTTTTGTCCAGGCAGAGATAAATGCGGACAGAATCCAGGACATAGCCAATCGCGTTTTTACAGGCGAGATCTGCCAGCCCCTCGTTATGTTGCTCCCGCAGCTGATTATCGCAATAACCACAAAGCAAAATAGAACCCGCCTCATGGAGCATGATAGTTAGTTCGTGATAGTGGTAAGCGCTATAAACGTACTGGCAATTTCCTCCTCCGTACTTCAGCAACCAGTAATCAAGCCCGCTGATATCACCAGCAGCAGTCAGGACCTTTTCATTCAAAAAGAAGCTTCGCAGCTGCTCGTTTTCAGCCAGTGGCTGCCGCGCATTCGAAACACGACCTGTGTGATACCCGACCATGCTTTCGGGCTGGCGCTCGATTAACACTTTTCCTGCGGTAAACAACTCCATCAGCTCTCTGCCTAGCTTCAACAGAACGACACCCAGCTCTTTCGCAATCATAGGTTGAAGAAGCTCGCGCATCACTCGCTCTCCCTGATAATGATCTCCCCGTTATCGCCCCATAGCTTGGTTATCCTTGAATCCCAGATATGCGTGTCGTCTTCGAAGATCGCATCCATCAGAGACTTCATCAGTTTAGCAAAATCGGGCTCACCCTGATGGGGCTGACCGTTCATCTCTGCGCGCTTCTTTTTACTACAACTCTTCGGCATCGGAAGAACGAAGGTAACGTGTGAACTTGATTCAGGCATGTAATGCCCAGGAGCCGGACGTGATCACTAAAGGCCCGGTAACGCATAACTTCAGGGCGCTTCTTCCATTTGTCGGCACGCGTCATGTGCGGCTTATCCATCGGAAGGATATAGTAGACTGTCACATTCACCCCCATGCCCGGGAACGCATGCTTTGCACTGTCTTAGCTGAGGATTTTTGCTGCGATAGTAATGCGCTGACTATCCAAAGACGAGGGTCGATATCGAGGCTTTTCTCGACGGGAACGCCTTTAGACTTATAGCGCGCAACCAGCTCATTGGCTTCTTCGGTTGTCAGTCCGGTGTGAGTGAAGCAGCTTTTCTTCATGCCAGCTCCTGCAGGAATGACGTCAAATGAAAATTGCTGGCCTTTTTAGGAGTCAGTAAGGATTCATTCTGGTTTGATTTTTGCGCCGTGGTTTCTCTCCAGTGGTGCAGCAGGTATAGGATGCTCAGGCCTATGACGGGGTTGTAACAGAATTATTAGAAACTTGATAACCAGCCCTCTCAAGCATCTGCGTAAATAGTGTCGATGTTCCTACCATCTCATCATCTTGTAACGGCATGAATAACACCTCATCACCGCGTCTGTACATGAGTGCGCGACCACTATCAGGGAATGAATTCAGTCTCGCAACGATGACCCCATCCTGGCATCTGATGACCGCGTAGCCCTTGTTTGGTAATTCTTCTTTTTTGTTCCACCACTCTCCCCTCCACACTGGAAAGCCATTGCATGCTGTATCAATAAAACCAGTAGTCTGCGCTTTCCCAGGTCTACTGGAGGATTTCCTCAACCTTCTTCTTAGCTTCTTTCTCATCCCCATACGCACGGAATCCATCGAAGCCTGCAAGACTTATGACCAGACTGCACTCATCGAATTTATTCTGGCGTCGTTCTAATAGTTCTTTCTTAAGCGCCGCGATCGCGCTTTTTGGAAATTCTTTAGTACGATCAATAGTTAATTCATCATTCATAAATGTCCCGCCATCACAACAGTATATACAAACAGTTCATTAATAAGGCTGAGGGATCAACGCATTAACCGCACGAAATGCCAAAACCTAACACCAACTGATGATAAAAAAGCCGCTATAGCGGCCTTCTAAAATAAAAAACAAGCTTTATATTTTTTTGAATAAAGTTAAATTAGCGTTAATAGTTAGTTCTGTTGGTTAAGTTTTTCAAATTCTTCTTCTGCTTTTTTAATAACCTCCTGCTTTATGAAGTCTTTTTCTGCTTTCTGCAACTTCTCCTCTTCCTCATACTTTTCTATATCTCCTCTTAATTTAGTTCTTTGCTTGCTAGAATCATTACTTCTCTCCTCATATAACGATAATAGTTGCTTTTGTAAAACAGAGCAAATTAATGGATCTTCCGTCGACCTTATCTCGTCTTTAATAATATTGATGTGGATCTCTAGGGATTCATTTAGTTTTTGAGTTGCACCTTTCTTCTTATTTGAGGCGGCTCTTTCTTTATGGCCTCGCCATATAATTAAAATTCCATAAGCTATCCCCTCCGCAACTAAGGGAACTATAAAATAAGAGTTTTCAGGTATTTTTAGATAGGGCAATAAAAATAAACAAAAAGCAGTACTTAATGTGATAAAAAATCTTTTTTTATTCTTCTTTTCATCCCCAGTAGACATTTTTTAGCCCTCTAAAAATAAACTTACTGTCATTCTAAAAAGGGACATTTCTTCATCAACATGTTGAATCGTCTTAACTAGATGTTTATGATCTATGTACCCAAAAAGTGGAATTCCATATTCTAACATTACAGATCTATCCATTTTAGCAAACTTTATTGTTGAGCTCGCGCGATTTCTAAGATCTGTTCTCTTTGTTATTTTTTCTATAAATTCACCATTGGAATCATCGAAATGTATAAACCCAAAGATTCGCAAAGCTTTAACTTCATCATCCAACTTAACATAAATTCGTGATTTTGTTTTAATTAGTAAATCACCATCTTTGTCATAAACATTATCAATAAGAAAATCAGTTAAAATATCTTTTATTTCTTCTATTGTTGTTGACTCGAGGTCAATCAAAGCCTTTTGTGAAATTACGTCGTTCATGTTATATCCAAAATAATGTTAAAAATATACATATCTGACATTGAAAAGGTCTGGGCTCTTGCCTACAGAGAATTCAATGCCATGAGCTGTTTCTGCAGTTCCGACATCTACAATCACTGATTCTAGCTCTAGTTGAATAGGGAATTCAATGTCTCATGAATCATCATACTTTTCTGCTTTAAGATAACCTTCATTTCAACCCCTTCAAAAGCAACTTTCTGCGTGATAGTCATACTGACTATCATTAATGACTCAGAAATGCCGGGCTTAGTGTTGTAAAGTGATTTTTCCATTTTACTCTTAAATTTGTGACTTAACGCAAATGCGGATCATTTTTTATACTTACTTTCTTTAAAAAAGATAATCTAGTGGGACTTGTTCTTGATATCGGTCTTCATGCCTTTCCTGCCTTGTACAGGCAGTGTTTGCGACGCTTGGAAATACGAGCAACCTCAACGGCATCTCCAGCAATGCCAAACATTTCTGAATACACCGCAGCAGCTCTTCGCCACAGGCCCTTTTCTTCAAGAGACTTCGCTTTCTGCTCAGCAGCCTGCATCCTGCATCCTAGCTGGATCTTTTTTTTCCAACATGCACGGGAGGATAACGTCTGGAATTTCCCTTTGATTAGAGTTTGAGGGATGTAGTTGCACGCTGCCGTGACTATGTAGTGAGTCCATACCTTATCCACTTCTTCCGGGCAACCTCATTGGTAGAACGTGGAGCGCAGGTGAAGTCGAATACCATAACAATGAATTTCAGCAAAGCGCGGGATAAATCTGACATTCAGTGGGGTGGAGGTTCGCCGTCGACATTTCATGAGCAGCGTTCATTGGCTGAACGATTTTATGAAGCACAGGGAATCGATACGCAAAAACTACTCGGTCATAGATCACCGAACCAAACGGCTCGCTACCATGATGTTCGAGGTAAAAGCTGGACCATAATAGCTATTTAATATTGGGGGGCAATAACATTATGCCCCTTATCATTAAATTAATGATTTGCTTTCCGCTGACTGGATTTTCGAATGTGCATCACTATTCTCTCCCCAGGCCTTTTTATTGTAGAATAAAATATGTGTATCACTAATTAATCTATCTATAGGAAGATTATCAAAAATAGAGTAGTCCTCCATATATGAAGCAAATTTCGTCCCATGTTTGGATATTCCATTATAGTACAAAATCATCAACTCATAATTCGAAATTTGAGCTCTCAAAATGTTAGCATATTTCTTTTTATTTTCATCATCAATAGATGACTCATCAATAAATTTAAAAACATTATATAAAAAACGGTAATAGTGTGAAAAATTACTCGATCGTCTTTTGAAGTATTTTTCAAATCGGCCAGCAAAAAACATCTTCTCTTGTTGCAGTAAAAATGTACCATGATCAATATCTGCAATGTCATCAATATCGAACTCATATTCGCAATGAGATTTAAACCGAAGATAATGATATGTAAAAACAGCTCGGCCATACCTTCCTTTAGTTTGTTTCCCTGCAGGTACCTTCATATCATTAATTATAGTTTGTAATATATTAAGCATATTAAAAAAAGAATTCTCAAAATCTCTTAACTTTTCAGACTCATCTCTTTTTTTTGTATCTTTTTCTATTTTTTGAGTAGCATCTGTCTGTAACTTAATTGTCCATAGTACCCCACAAAATCCTAGCGCTGAAAATATTGATGTAAATGCCCCCCATGAGTCACCAAACACACCTTTTTGTTCCGGAGTCATGCCTTCAAAAGGCCATATACTATGCATTAAGAGGTAACTGTAACCATAGCTGATTAACAAACCAACACTGATTAGAAACAGAGCACGAAACATTTTGTACGGATTCCTTAGCCATTTTGATAACTTATTTTGATAAATTTTTGATAACCAGTCAAAGCCATACATAAAAAACGGGAGCATTAAACTCCCGTTAATAGTTCTAATTATTTTCGCAATTACATGTTCGCGATAATCGCGTCGCCAAACTCTGAGCATTTCAGCAGCTTAGCGCCTTCCATCAGACGTTCGAAATCGTAAGTTACGGTTTTCGCGTTAATTGCGCCTTCCATACCTTTGACGATCAGGTCTGCGGCTTCGAACCATTCCATGTGGCGCAGCATCATCTCTGCGGACAGGATGATAGAGCCTGGGTTCACTTTGTCCTGACCCGCGTATTTTGGTGCAGTACCGTGGGTCGCTTCGA
>Ga0207713_1003167_pt1 | contig 11392 bp, 3 predicted proteins | sample KBSS64metaG_FD_184404 | JGI IMG/M metagenome (GOLD analysis project Ga0207713, IMG submission 184404) | Switchgrass rhizosphere microbial communities from Kellogg Biological Station, Michigan, USA - KBS S6-4 metaG (SPAdes) (version 2) | ecosystem: Host-associated > Plants > Roots > Rhizosphere >...
TTCTCTTTCATCTGGCCGGAAGCCAGGAAGTGATCGAGGTGCGCGTGGGTGTGAATGATGCTGACCACTTTCAGACCGAGCGCATCGAGGCGAGCCATGATCAGGTCAGAATTGCCGCCCGGATCGAGAACGATGGCTTTTTTAGTGATCGGATCGCCGATGATCGTGCAGTTGCACTGCAGAGGACCGACAGGGAAGGTTTCGCGGATGAGCGTTGGAGCGGTGACTGTCATAAGAGATGAGGTTCCTGGACAAACGGCACTGAAACAGCCTCAGGATTCTACTGTAATCGCCGATACATTCCGCCAAGTCAGCAATTTGACGCCATTGATCCGAAAAATAGTGGCACAGTGATGTCAAACTCACTGTGACTCGTGCAAAATCGCTTCTTTTTTTGTAGCGGCCGCATCCAGGAAGGGCCGCAGAGCACTCAGGAAATCCGCATGCCCAGCCCGATTGGTTACTCCTATAGTTCAAATGTCGATCTCACCGGAAACGCGCAGATCGACAGTCTGTTGTTCGGTACCAAATGGATGAACAATCCTTTGAACCATACCGGCGCCATCACCAGCCTAACCTACAGCTTTCTTTCGATTGGCCAATCGAGTTTCGCTCGCAACTACAGCAGTAATAACGAATTCCTGAAGAGTTTTGAACTGACGGACGTACAGAAAACGGCCGTCCAGAGTGCCTTGAGCGCATGGAGCTCGGTCGCCAACGTCAAATTCATACAAGTCACCGAGACCTCGAGCAATGTCGGAGACCTGCGTTTTGGCGGCTATTCGAACATGCCAGACGGCACGGTGGCATGGGCGTACTTGCCCGACGATACTCCGCGCGCCGGAGACGTCTGGATCGGTCCGGAAACCGACAGCCTGGATCCGTCGAAAGGCTCCTACGACTACCTGACCTTCGTACACGAGATCGGTCACGCCCTGGGACTCAAGCATCCGTTCAGCATTGGCATCGGCAACTTCAACACCTTGCCCTATGCACTGGACGATGTTCGCTACACCGTCATGAGCTACAACGATGGTTATGCTTTCCAGCCCACCACGCCGATGATGCTGGACATTGCTGCCATGCAGACAATCTACGGCGCCAATACTCAATGGCAGACAGGTAACAACACCTATAGCTGGGCGCCCGACCAATCTGTTTTCGAGACCATTTGGGATGCCGGCGGCAACGATACGATCGATGCCAGCAACCAGAACACCGCCGTTATCCTGAACCTCAATGAAGGTCAGTTCAGTCAGATCGGCAAGGCGTTCCTCAAATACGACAACATGACCATGTTCAACCAGGGTCTGGCCATTGCTTATGGAACCCAGATCGAGAATGCGGTCGGCTCAGCGCAAAATGATGTACTTATCGGAAACGCGCTGGCCAACGTCCTTGACGGGCGTGGCGGGGCTGACACCATGAATGGCGGGGCCGGCAACGACACCTATGTTGTGGACAATATTGCCGACTCCGTCGTGGAAACCGGCAGCTCGCCCTGGGAGATCGACACAGTTCTCTCGTGGGTGGATTACAGCCTTACCGCCAACGTCGAAAACCTGACGATGATGGGCACGGCCAACCTCACTGCCAATGGCAACGCGCTCAACAACGCTCTGACCGGCAACGCCGGGAATAACGTGCTCAATGGTGGTGCCGGCGCAGACGTACTCATCGGTGGGCTGGGTAACGACACCTACCTGGTCGAGAACCCCGGTGACACCATCATCGAAACGAGCACCTCTCCAACGGAGATCGATACTGTCCTGTCGGCAGTGAGCTGGACGCTGGGGGCGAATCTCGAGAACCTTACCCTGCTCGGCGCCGCCCACCTGGCCGGTGTCGGCAACGCCCTCAACAACACCCTGATCGGCAATGCCGGCAACAACGTGCTCGATGGTCTGGGTGGCGCCGACACCCTGAGCGGCGGCGCGGGTAACGACACTTACATCGTCGACAACGCCGGTGACGTGGTGATCGAAAACAACGCTTCGCCAAGCGAAGTCGACACCGTGCTCTCCTGGATCAATTACAGCCTGGGCGCCAACGTTGAGAATCTGACTCTGCTGGGTGGCGACAACCTCAACGCCACCGGTAACGCCGGCAACAACGTGCTGACCGGCAATGCCGGCAACAACGTGCTCAACGGTGGCCTCGGCGCGGACATCATGAACGGCGGCGCCGGCAACGACACTTACATCGTCGACAACGCTCTGGACGTGGTCATTGAAACCGGCACCAGCGCCAGCGAAATCGACACCGTGCAGACCTCGGTCAGCTGGACGCTGGGCGCCAACCTGGAAAACCTCACCCTGCTCGGCAGCGCCAACCTGGCCGGCGTCGGCAATGCCCTCGGCAACACCCTGATCGGTAACGCCGGCGACAACGTGCTCGACGGCCTGGGCGGTGCGGACATCATGAACGGTGGTGCCGGCAACGACACTTACATCGTCGACAATGCCGCCGACACCATCATCGAAACCAATGCCTCGCCAACCGAGGTCGATACCGTCTGGTCGTGGATCAGCTATGGCCTGGGCAACAACGTCGAAAACCTGACCATGCTCGGCAGTGACAGCCTCAGCGCCGTCGGCAATGCCCTCAACAACACCCTGATCGGCAATGCCGGCAACAACGTGCTCGATGGTCTGGGCGGTGCGGACACCCTGAGCGGCGGCGCGGGTAACGACACCTACATCGTCGATAACGCCGGTGATGTGGTGATCGAAAACAACGCTTCGCCAAGCGAAGTCGACACCGTGCTCTCCTGGATCAATTACAGCCTGGGCGCCAACGTTGAGAATCTGACTCTGCTGGGTGGCGACAATCTCAACGCCACCGGTAACGCCGGCAACAACGTGCTGACCGGCAATGCCGGCAACAACGTGCTCAACGGTGGCCTCGGCGCGGACATCATGAACGGCGGCGCCGGCAATGACACTTACGTCGTCGACAATGCCCTGGACGTGGTTATTGAAAACGGCACCAGCAGCAGCGAAATCGACACCGTGCAGTCGTCGATCAGCTGGACACTGGGCGCCAACCTGGAAAACCTCACCCTGCTCGGCAGCGCCAACCTGGCCGGTGTCGGCAATGCCCTCGGCAACACCCTGATCGGTAACGCCGGCGACAACGTGCTCGACGGCCTGGGCGGTGCGGACATCATGAACGGTGGTGCCGGCAACGACACTTACATCGTCGACAATGCCGCCGACACCATCATCGAAACCAATGCCTCGCCAACCGAGGTCGATACCGTCTGGTCGTGGATCAGCTATGGCCTGGGCAACAACGTCGAAAACCTGACCATGCTCGGCAGTGACAGCCTCAGCGCCGTCGGCAATGCCCTCAACAACACCCTGATCGGCAATGCCGGCAACAACGTGCTCGATGGTCTGGGCGGTGCGGACACCCTGAGCGGCGGCGCGGGTAACGACACCTACATCGTCGATAACGCCGGTGATGTGGTGATCGAAAACAACGCTTCGCCAAGCGAAGTCGACACCGTGCTCTCCTGGATCAATTACAGCCTGGGCGCCAACGTTGAGAATCTGACTCTGCTGGGTGGCGACAATCTCAACGCCACCGGTAACGCCGGCAACAACGTGCTGACCGGCAATGCCGGCAACAACGTGCTCAACGGTGGCCTCGGCGCGGACATCATGAACGGCGGCGCCGGCAATGACACTTACGTCGTCGACAATGCCCTGGACGTGGTTATTGAAAACGGCACCAGCAGCAGCGAAATCGACACCGTGCAGTCGTCGATCAGCTGGACACTGGGCGCCAACCTGGAAAACCTCACCCTGCTCGGCAGCGCCAACCTGGCCGGTGTCGGCAATGCCCTCGGCAACACCCTGATCGGCAACGCCGGCGACAACGTGCTCGACGGCCTGGGTGGCGCGGACATCATGAATGGCGGTGCCGGCAACGATACTTACATCGTCGACAACGCCGCCGACACCATCATCGAAACCAATGCCTCGCCGACCGAGATCGACACCGTCCTGTCCTGGATCAGCTATGGCCTGAGCAGCAACGTCGAAAACCTGACCATGCTCGGCAGCGACAGCCTCAGCGCCGTCGGCAATTCCCTCAACAACACCCTGATCGGCAACGCCGGCAACAACGTGCTCGATGGTCTGGGCGGCGCCGACACCCTGAGCGGCGGCGCGGGCAACGACACTTACATCGTCGATAACGTCGGTGACGTGGTGATCGAAAACAACGCTTCGCCAAGCGAAGTCGACACCGTGCTCTCCTGGATCAATTACAGCCTGGGCGCTAACGTCGAGAACCTGACCCTGCTGGGTGGCGACAACCTCAACGCCGCTGGCAACGCCTTGAATAACGTGTTGATCGGCAATGCCGGCAACAACGTACTCAATGGTGGCCTCGGCACGGACATCATGAACGGCGGAGCCGGCAACGACACTTACATCGTCGACAACGCTCTGGACGTGGTCATCGAAACCGGCACCAGCGCCAGCGAAATCGACACTGTGCAGAGCTCGGTAAGCTGGACGCTGGGCGCCAACCTGGAAAACCTGATTCTGGTCGGCAGCGCCAACCTGGCCGGTGTCGGCAACGCCCTCGGCAACACCCTGATCGGCAACGCCGGAGACAACGTGCTCGACGGCCTGGGCGGTGCGGACATCATGAATGGCGGTGCCGGCAACGACACTTACCTGGTAGACAATGTCGGTGACGTCGTGATCGAGACCGGTACTTCCGCCTCTGAAATCGACACTGTCATGTCGTGGATCAGCTACAGCCTGAGTGCCAACGTAGAAAACCTGCTGTTGCTGGGCGGGGGCAATTTCAGCGGCACCGGCAATGCCCTCAAGAACAATCTGGTAGGGAATGCCGGCAATAACATCCTTGATGGCGGAGCTGGGGCCGACCTGCTGACCGGCGGAGCCGGTGCCGACACCTTCGTGTTCTCGGCAGTCAATGAGATGGGAACCGGTGCCAACCGTGACGTCATCACTGATTTCAGCAGCCTGCAGGGCGACAAGATCGATCTGAGCAAATTCGACGCCAACCTGTTAAGTGCCGGTTTCAACGGTTTCAGCTTCATCGGCGCGAATGACTTCACCGGCGCAGGCCAGTTGCGCTTTGTCGATCACGTGCTGTCAGGCAATGTCAGCGGCAACGCCGGTGCGGACTTTGAAATCCAACTGGTGGGTGTGAACAGTTTCAGCGCCAATGATCTGGTGGCCTAATCTGCGAACATGACCTGAAACAGGTCAGCCCGTAAAACAAAACGCCCCGACTGGTTCGGGGCGTTTTGTTGTGTGGAAACCTGTACCGATCAACTCAAGACCCCCAGCTCCTTGGCGCGTGCCACTGCCTGTGTACGTCGCTCGACTCCGAGTTTGCTGTTGATGTGGCTGGCATGGGTCTTCACGGTATGCAGGGAAATAAACAGTTGATCGCTGATTTCCTGGTTCGAGCAGCCTTGTGCAATCAACCGCAATACGGCCAATTCACGGGAACTGAGCTGCTCGGTCGCAACGGATTCCGCTTGCGATCGGACGCTCGCCTGCGGAAAGTGCTCCAGCAACTGCTGGCAAAACGCGGTCGCTGCGTTCAGTTGCAATTGCCCGCGCAACCACTCCGAATGCTCTTTGAGCAAGATCTCGAAAGGTTGCAGCACACCGCCAGCAGCCGCCTCCAGCGCCTGCCCCAAAGCCTTGCGAGCCTCGGACTCGCGCCCGCCCGCCAGTAAAAGCACAACCTTTTGCGTCAACGCCATCACGCTGAGCAGTTGTCGTCCGGTCTGCTGACCGTTTTCCAAAAGCACATTCAATCGGCCTTCGGCGAGCATCGGCTGCCCCTGAATGACATCCAGCAACGCCTGCTGCAATTCGACATGCAACGGCAACTGCGGATGAAACTCCGGTGGCGCCGCCGCGCGTTCACCGGTGTAAGTCTGCCCCAGTCGAGCCAGCCAGGCTTCAGCCAGATCGATGCGCCCCTGGGCCAGCCACAGTTCACATTTGACCAGGGTGATCATCGCCAGGTAGTAGATCGGCGGAACGTCCCAAATGTGCATCAGACGTTCGGCCTCGGCCAGCTCGGCGAAGGCCTTGGCGAAATCGCCGCTGCTGCCGTCGAGTCGTGCAATCACGCAGTGGCCGATCAACACACTGATGTCACGACAGGCCCGCGCTTCCGTCAGGCCTGCCTGCAATCGCGCCCTTGCCGCCTGCGGCTGCAACCGCATGGACAGCAGAAAACCCTCATACAGCGTCAGTCGCGCACGCACGGCATACAAACGCTGTGCGGACAATCCGCGCAAGCGCTCCAGTCCCTGACGCACCTCATCGAGCGCACGCAGGATTTCGCCGCGGGCCTGCAGGACCCGGGCACGATCGTAATGCGCCAACGCCTCGAACAAGGGATTGCCGACGCGCTGCGCCAGTTCAAGCGACTCGCGGTTCAGGCCCCGTGCACGCCATAGATCGCCGTCGGCAATCGCCAGATTGGATAAGGTTGAGAGGCACATAAGGCGCTGGCCGTAACGCTTGGCCGGCAGGCTTTCCAGTGCCTCGCTGCAATACTCGATGGTCTGCTCGCGATGGCCCCGTCCACGGGCGATGATGCCTTTGAGCGCCAGCCATTGGGCGAGCATCGACTTCTGGGCGGTTGCCGATGGCGCCGGCAGAAACCGGCTCAGATGGCTGGCCAGTTCTTCGGCCGCGTCGAGCTGACAGGCCAGCCCCAACGCCCAGCTGTACAACACGATCAGGCGCGGGGTGCTGATCAGCAGGCTGTCAGGCAAGTCCATTTTCCAGCGCAGCAGCATGCCGACATTCTGCTCGGCCAGCAGTTGTTCTTCGGACAGGTTCTGCACCAGATTGGCTGCGACATCCAGATGCCCCGCGCGCAGGGCCTGCTCCACCGCTTCATCCAGCAGGCCCTGGGCATTGAACCAGCGGCACGCGCGCAAGTGCAGCGTGGCGGCCGGGACTATCGCCCGGGTGATCGGCCGACTGCGCAACAGATCGGAAAACAGATGGTGATAGCGATACCAATGACCGTGCTCGTCCAGCGGCACCAGGAATACCTGATGCGCCAGCAGGAAACGCAGGATCTCGGCACTGTCGTGGGCATCGCGCACAGCATCGCAAAGCTCGCTGCAAAAGCGCTCCTGCGGTGCGGTGTCATAAAGGAACGCCTGCACCTCGGCGGGCAGGCAGTCGATGACTTCCTCCAGCAGATATTCGCGGATCAGCCCTTCCCCGCCGTTCAAAGCCTGCGGCAACGCCGATTCGGTACCTGCTTCAGAAATCGCCAGCAACCAGAATCGCAACCCCGCCACCCAGCCCTCACTGCGCTGGATCAGGTTTTCCAGGGCTTCGCCGCGCAAAGAGCTGCTGTGGCGATCGAGTAACGTGAGGGCTTCGTCGTGGGTCAGGCGCAGATCCTGCTCGTGCAGTTCCAGCAACTGCCGGGACAGGCGCAGACGGGCCAGGTGCCAGTCCGGGCGCTGACGGCTGGTGACCATGACCAGCAGACCATCGGGCAAATGGTTGAGGAAAAATTGCAGGCAACGATCGAGCACCGGCCCTTGGGCGAGGTGGTAATCGTCGAGTACCAGCAGCAGCGGCGAAGTCGGTAGCAGGTGCAGAGCCAGCTCATCGAGCAAGCCGTCGAGCCATTCTTCGAAGGCGAACGGCTGGTGACGCTGGCGCATTTTCAACAAACCGAGTGCGCCGCTGCCGAGTTCGGGAAAGTAGTCCTGCAGGCCCTCGAGCAAGCGTTCGAGGAAGCGTCCCGGGTCACTGTCGCGGGCGCTCAGCCCCAGCCACAAACTTTGCCAGTGCGCCGGCAGACTCTGACAGAACTCCACGGCCAGCGAGCTTTTGCCAAACCCGGCCGGGGCGCTGACCAGCAACAGACGTCCACCGAGCCCGGCTTGCAGGCGCTCGCAAAGTCGTGGTCGCAATACGTACCCATCAGGCAGCGGAGGACGGAAAAAACGTCCGTCCAGTGCCGCGACGGCAACGCTTGCGGGACCCGGAAGTGGGGACAGATCAGTCATGGCCGGCTCTTGTTCGTATGGCTGTTGGCGGCGTAGCAGATGCCCGCAGACTAGCCTTAAACGGAGCGGTTATGAAGGTCGTTGCTACAAATGGCTACAAAAAGCCTACGGAAAAACTGCAAGCAAAAAAAACGCCCCGAACCAGTCGGGGCGTTTTCACGAGGATGCGGCCTCGATTTACAGGCGCTTAGCGAACACCATCCTGACGCAGGGCGGCCGGGGTGAAGTCGCTGGTGGTGGCGGTGAAGCCGAAGTCATACGCCTGCTTCTCTTCGTTCTTCATGCCCAGCGCCAGATAACGACCGGATTGCAGATCGTAGAGGGTTTCCAGGGTGTACCAAGGCACCTGCACGTTGTAGTAGTCCTGGGAGTGGGCTTCCGCCACGCGCCACAGTTGGTTGCGACCGTCGTAGTGATCGATCACCGCCGCTTGCCAGGTGTCCTCGTCAATGAAGAAGTCGCGCTTGGCGTAGATGTGGCGCTGACCTTCCTTCAGGGTCGCGGTCACGTGCCATACACGACGCAGTTCATAACGCGCCAGATCCTGGTTGATGTGCCCGGCCTTGATGATGTCGGCGTACTTGAGTTTCGGATCGTCGAGCTTGTAGCTGTCGGAGGCGATGTACATCTCTTGCTTGCCGACCAGTTTCCAGTCGTAGCGATCCGGTGCGCCGTTGAACATGTCCAGGTTGTCGGAGGTACGCAGGCCGTCCGCCGCGGTACCCGGGCCGTCATACGACACTTGCGGTGCGCGACGTACACGACGCTGACCGGCGTTGTAGACCCACGCCGAACGCGGCTCCTTCACCTGGTCGAGAGTTTCGTGTACCAGCAGCACGCCACCAGCCAGACGTGCCGGCGCGGTCACTTTCTGCTTGAAGTAGAACAGGATATTGCCAGGGTTCGCCGGATCGTAGTCCTTCATCTTGTCGCGGAACACGAACTGGTCCTGGAAGTACACCAGGCTGAACGAGCCGTTCGGTTGCGGCGTGGCCTGGGTCACCAGACGGGTCACGCTGCCGCCGCGATAGCGGGTGATGTGGTTCCAGATGACTTCCACGCCGGTTTTCGGGATCGGGAATGGCACGGCGGTATCGAAGTTTTCCAGGCCGTTGCCGCCCGACACCAGGGTCGTGGTGGTGGCGTTCTTCTTGATGGCTGCGAACACGGCATCCGGCACGGTGGCACCGCGATGGGACGGATAGACCGGCATCTTGAAGGTGTCAGGATAGCGCTGGAACATCGCGTACTGGCCCGGCGCGAGCTTGGCCTTGTACTGATCGACGTTCTGCTTGGTGATGGTGAACAGCGGTTTCTCACTGGCGTACGGATCGGACAGGAAACCTTTGCTGTCGACGGTGCCGGCATTTTTCGGCATCGGTTTCCAGGCCGGGATCGAGCCGTCGGCGTTGCCGGCCATTTCGGCGCCCATCGGGGTCAGGCTCTTGCCCAGCTTGTCCGCTTCGGCGGCAGGCACCGCCGCCATGACACCGGTCGCCAGCAGCGACAGGCCCAGAACACCGGCGTGGAACAGACTCTTTGTTATTTTCATAAATTCGTTCGTCCTGAAATGCAGTGCTTAGAAGTTCACGCCGAGGCTGAGCGCCACAAAATCGCGGTCATCCACGGTGGTGTACTTGCCGTCGAAGAAGTTGGTGTACGCCAGGCTCGCGGTGTAGGTGTTCTGGTACTCGGCGTCGACGCCCAGGCTGACGGCCTTGCGACCTTCCTCGAAGTTGCCGCCAGGGCCCGGCGAGTAGCCGCTGACGTCGTGGGACCAGGCCACGTTCGGCTTGAGGTTCACGCCGGCGAAGACATCGTTGTATTCCCAGATTGCACGGCCGCGGTAGCCCCAGGACATCGACGTGGTGAAACCGTCGTTGTCGCAATTGCGGCTGCGGTTGTTCTGCGGCGAACCTGGTCCGGCGCCGTTGATGGTGCCGTTGTTGAGGATGTTGACGCAGGTGTTGGTGGTACCGGTGGCTGGCAGCTCGCCCGGGCCATAGACCGGATCGCGGCCATAGCGCTTGTCGGATCGGCTTTCGAGGCCGCCCACATAAGTCATGCCCACTTCACCCACGAGGGTCAGACGGCTGGCGCCCATGACCTGATCGAAGAAGTGCGTGAAGGTGGTTTGCAGTTGAGTGATTTCCTTGCGCTCGTAGCCATGCAGATCCTGACCCGGCACGCCATTGAGCAGCGATGCGTTGGCGTAAGGGCCACCCAGTGGACGCACACCGGCGAACAGGATGTCGGTGGAGTTCAGTTGCACCGGTGCATTCGGGCGATAGCTGATCTCACCGCTCCACGCCGTACCGGTAGGCAAGGTGGTGGAGAAGCTCAGACCGTAGAGGCGGATGTCTTCAGGGTATTCGACGAAGTACTTCGAATTGCCGGCAACCAACAGAGGCCCGAGCGCCTGAAACGGACCTGGCAATGCAGCTACGCCGTTGTAAACCGATTGCGGCGCGCCGGTGGCACTGAAGATCGGCGCACGACTGTGGTAATTCATGAAGTAGGCACCGAATTCGGTGTCCAGCGGTTCGAACATGTACTTGAGGGACGCGCCCCACTGGCCGCTGTCCCGCGCATCGCGATCGGCGCCGCGCGGCACCAGCACACCTTCTTCATTGACGTTGACGCCGTTGGCCGCCAATGGCCCCAGGGCAATGGCCGGGATCTGCGAGCGCTTGTTCAGTACGCGCAGGTTGTCGGTGCAACCGTCGGCAATGATGTCCGGCTGGGAGAAGAACGTGCCGCAGTTGTCGACGACGGTCTGGTCCCACTCCAGCTGATAGAAGGCTTCGGCCGACAGGTTGTCGGTCAGGCTCTGGGACACGTAGAACATGTTGACCGGGATCAGGCCTTCCTTGATCTCGGCGCCCGGACGACGGAAAGCGGAAACGTCGATCGGGTTGATCGAGTTGATGCCGCCGCCGATGAAGGTACTTTCACCCCAGCTCACCACCTGTTTGCCCAGACGCACGGAGCCTGGCTGATCGGCGATCGCGTAGTTGTGGTAGACGAAGGCGTCGAGGATCTGACCGCCGGCGGACTTGGCGCCTTCCTTGCGGTTGCTGTCGCTGATGTCCTTGAACTCGCGGCTCTCATCCTTCAGTTCGAAGTCGTACCAGTACTTGCCACGGACGAACACGCCGGTGTCGCCGTATTTCAGTTCGAGGTCATGAATGCCCTTGAAGATCTTCGAGAAGGTTTCGCCGCTCTTGAAGTTGGCATGGCCGTCGTCGGAAGTCTGGGACAGACCGTGACCGCCGTTGTTGACGCCGATGAGGTTCTTGTTCGGGCTCTGGGTGGACCAGCTGGCACCGATCGACAGGG
>Ga0207713_1003168_pt1 | contig 11389 bp, 9 predicted proteins | sample KBSS64metaG_FD_184404 | JGI IMG/M metagenome (GOLD analysis project Ga0207713, IMG submission 184404) | Switchgrass rhizosphere microbial communities from Kellogg Biological Station, Michigan, USA - KBS S6-4 metaG (SPAdes) (version 2) | ecosystem: Host-associated > Plants > Roots > Rhizosphere >...
GACTTACCGGTTTCTTCCGCTTTCCAGCGACAGAAGGCCGCGGCCTCCAACTGATTGACCTCAGCAGGCCAGTCCCACGGCATGGGTACCTCTTCACACATCAGTCGGAGTTTCAGCTGATCGGGCATCGCAGCGTTACCCACCCAGAAGGTGGGCATTTCTGCCTGTGCAAACTGGCGCCAGCCCAGGCCTTCTTCATCCCACCAGCGGGATTCCTGATAGCCACCAGCCTGCACAAATTCATAAAACTCTGCGTTACTGACCAGCATTTTGCTGGCCTTGAAAGGCTTTAGCTCAACCTGCTGAGTACCGTACTCGTTGTCCCAGCCATAGGTATCATCGGTTTTACCAAGCGTGATGTGGCCACCGGGCAGGGAGACCAGTGCGTTGGTGGGCACCAACTGACGATCGCGGCGCGCTTCCGCGCAGGCTGGCCACTGCGGTTGAGGTTTCACCCATTCGACCGGCAGCTGACGGATCAGCACGCTGGAGGTTTCCAGGTGAATTCGCTCATGCTCAATCCCCATCAGGATCACCCAGGCCGGGCTGTCCCATGTGATGGGCAGTTCAAGCGGCATCTCCTGAATAAATTGTGTCACTAAGGCTTTTACGCTACCGCGATAGTCGCGAACGGCTTCTACAGAAGGCCAGTCGTAGTGGTTGTCGTTGAGATCATCCCAGCTCATTTCGTCCACGCCAATAGCCAGCATGGCTTCGATGCGATCGTCAATGCGGTCATCGATGTAACGTCCAGCCATTAACTTGTTAATGTAGAACGTGGCGGTGTGGCCAAAGTAAAAGATCAGCGGATGGCGCAGGGGAATCGCTTTCGTAAACCATGCGCGCTGATCGTTGAGGTAGGTAAAGAGATCTTCGTACAGCGCCCATGTCTGACTAAAGTAAGCCAGCAGCTCGGTACGTTTTTGTTCGACATTTTGGCCAGAGAGCATCAGCGTCCGGGTTGGCGCAGGTAAATCGCGATGGGGTTGAACGGTGTTCACAGGACACTCCTGATTGCTGAATAAGTAATTGCAGATATTTACTATAAAGCAAAATGGAATTTCTGCTGTCTCGCTTAGCGCCGCCAGTGACGTAATATGCGGCTTTTTAAGCCGGTATCGAAACGCCAGATATGATCGAAGATGCGCATTATGCCGGGTTTACCGTGCGTGGACATGGCGACGGCGTGGAAGCGCTGCTGCTGTTGCTGCTGGCGATGTTTAACGCTGCGTACCACCTCTTCCGGCAGGCGCTGCGCAATAAAGTCTGACACGATGACGGCATCGGCATCCTGCCACAACGGGCCTTCCATCCGTTTGACCACCGCGGAAAGACAGGCTGCGAGGTCGGTTCCGCCACGAAAACGTTGGCTGAGAAAACGGATGGCCTGCTCCAGCCCGTCATCGCCCGTTAATTCGTAACCAATTACGTCATGAGCGAATAACATGATGTAACAGCGACGGCGATCGGCCAGTGCCACTTTGAGAAGGGCCAGACAAAAGGCTTTTGCACAACGTTCATTGAACCCTCCCATTGACCCTGAGGTATCGACACAAACGATAAACGGGCCACGAGGCTGTTCTTCATGCTGCTGGTGGCTGACGGGACGTTGAGTGATTTTTTCATGCCAGGCATCGCCCTGAAGTTTGTAAGTAAGCAGTCGCTTCTCTACCAGCCTGCGGTAAAACTCAAGTTCAAGCTCGCTGACGCTCAATGCTGCCAGTTCGGGTGGCAGCAAGCGTAATACGTCATCACTTTGATGAATACCGCTGACTTCTTCCGGTACGGCATCCGGTTCGCGCACCAGATGATGAAAGGCTTCCATCGGCGCATCCTGGGAGGGAACCGATTTTGCCTCACGACTCCGCCCCAGTTGCTGGGCCAGCTTCATTAATTCGGGCTGCTGTGCAAGGAACTCGCCGTATTGCAGCATCAACTGGTAATCGCCATGCTGAAGCGGCGCTTTGCCCATATCCCATAACCGTCCGGCTGCCGCTTCGTCATCGTCTGCCAGCACAGGTGCCAGTTGCCCGCTCAGGGCCATACGTTGCTGTAACTCCGCCATCAGACGTTCGCGCTGCTGCTCAAGAAGTTGCTCATTAAGCGTTAACGTTTGCAGCGTAAGGCTGAGCCGCCAGCGTTGCAGGAACAGCGTATGCTGGGCAGTGCTGAGATGGCCGGGATCGTTATGAAGAAGCAGTCGTTTTGCTTCTTCCTGGAAGGGAGATGTCAGGCGTTCAAGGTGAGAAAGGGTTTCATCAAGCTGCTGGCTGAATTCACGATCGCTGAGTAACTGAATACGCTGGAATAACTGAAACTCCTCCGCCAGTGCTTCCGGGACCGGCGTGGCTTTGAGTTCGGCATCAATTTCTGCCTTCCAGCGAGGAACATCCCGTAACAGCGCCTTTTTCATGCCGGGAAATTTTTCAAAGAACAGGGCCAGTTGTGGAGACGCGAGGAGTACCAGAATTAACTCTTCAATCAGCTCGGTCTCGCCGATTGACAGCAGGGTACTCAGCGTCTCCAGTGAGATCATTTACGCGCCTGTTTAAGTTGTTCCGCAACGTCCTGCAGGCTGGTTTCGACGCGAGCCAGCCAGTCATCACTGATAAACAGGCAACGCTGTTGCTGACTGAACAGGTGGCGTTGTTGACGCAGCTGGTTGTCGAGTTCATCCAGCGCTTCACTGATTTCTTCCGGCAACGCCTCACTGCTGCTGCTGCCGGGCAGTGTCAGTCTTGCCGTTTGTAAGCTGACATCGCGAACCGCCAGGCAATGCTGCGCATCCACCAGCATATCCACCGTTTGAGCAAATCCAATGCCGTTTAATTTGCCGCGAATATCGCCGCCTTTCTGTAACCAGTGGTTCAGTGCTTCACGCTCAATAACCAGATGCGTGACCTGCATATCATGCAGCATGAGCGGCTTTTGCAGCATCAGCGTTAACTGCGCGTCGGTAAGGCTTTCGGGCATGTCGTAATGCGGTTTACGGCTGAACATGCCGCTGTGCTTCTCAAGCGTAATGGCGGCAGCCACGCTTTGCTGCTGTTGCAGGGCCAGACGTCGGGCTTTCAGTTGCTGCAACCTGAGCAACATCGCCTGCTGTTGCCAGGCATGTTGAGTCATGAGCTGATCGATTTCACGATCCAGAAGCTGCATGGATGCAACGTCATGCCACAAACAGTCTTTTAATAAGATCAGATCCAGTGGCGCAATGGTGTTTCGCCCACTATAAAAGGCGCTGGCCTGCAACAGATGTATGGCCTTTTTCCAGCGGCGATCGGAGATGTAAGGCGCCTCGGGTAGCTTTTCCAGCTGCTGGCGTAACTGATAGATCAGTTCAAACACGTTATCGGGCAGGGTGACCTGGCTGATGCCTTGCTGCCATCGCACATACTCTTCGTCGCTGATGCGCAGCGATTCGGCGACCGGGTTGTCATTTTCATCCTGATGATGGGTCAGCATGCTGCGGAAGTTCTGCTTTTCATGCACGTTATCCAGCCACAGGCGAATTAACATGCGGTCATACAGGGCTTCGAGCCCGCTATCGGCTTCCGGCAACTCATTGGAGGCCGTGACCAGCAGGCGCATCGGAATTTTTTCTTCGCTATCGCCATTACGGAAACGGCGTTCGTTGATGGCGGTAAGCAGCGTGTTAAGGATTGCCGGGCCGGCTTTCCAGATCTCATCCAGAAAAACGATTTCGGCATCGGGGAGATAGCCTTTGGTCAGCCGCTGATAGCGTCCTTCATCTTTTAAAGCCTGAATAGACAGCGGACCAAAGACTTCTTCCGGGGTAGAAAAGCGGGTCATCAGATATTCGAAAGCGCGGGCATGCTGGAAGGCGCATTTCAGGCGACGGGCAATCAGGCTTTTTGCTATGCCTGGCGGACCCAGCAAAAATACGCTTTCGCCGCTGAGTGCGGCGAGCAGGCAAAGGCGAATGGCATGATGTCGCTCATACAAACCTTTTTCTAACGCATTGCTGAGACGAGAAATTCTTTCTGCCAAAAGATGGGGTTGAGCCATAATCACATCAATGTCCTTACGATCGTCGAGCCGCCGCGTTTTAGCGAACGCAATACTCTATAGGGTATGATGCGCGAAAGCGTTAATCGATGTCAGCTTTTTTGTTTCAGAAGGTTCGACAGCGCGACTTTAAATGTTAATGCAGCACCAAAAAACAGTGAATGACCATCGGTTACCCGGACGGCGGTGTAGGAATTTTTGTGAATACGTGCATACTGTGCGCTTTTTGATGGCTTGTGCGCCTCTCAGACTCCAACAAAAGATAATTTTATGAGCTCGGATAATAAGCACTCACTAGGCGGATTAACGCTGGCTGCCATTGGTGTCGTCTACGGGGATATCGGCACCAGCCCGCTTTATACCTTACGCGAATGTCTTTCGGGGCAGTTTGGCTTTGGCGTGGAGCGGGATGCGGTCTTTGGCTTTCTTTCGCTGATTTTCTGGCTGCTGGTGCTGGTGGTATCGCTGAAATATATCAGCTACGTCATGCGCGCAGACAATGCCGGAGAAGGCGGCATCTTAACGCTGATGTCCCTGGCGGGGCGACATACGGGCGGGCGAGCCACCGCAATTCTGGTAATTATGGGGCTGATTGGCGGCAGTTTTTTCTACGGCGAGGTGGTGATCACCCCGGCGGTTTCTGTCCTGTCGGCGATTGAAGGTCTGGAAATTGCGGCGCCAAGTCTCGATAGCTACATCGTGCCCATGGCCATCGCCGTCCTGACACTGTTGTTTGTCATTCAAAAACACGGGACCGGCATCGTGGGTAAACTCTTCGCGCCCGTCATGCTGTTGTGGTTTATTGTCCTGGCCGTGTTGGGTGCGCGCAGCATTCTCAATAATCCCGAAGTATTGCAGGCGCTCAATCCTTACTGGGCGCTGCACTTTTTTGTCGAATACAAGTCTGTCTCCTTCTTTGCGCTCGGCGCGGTGGTGCTCGCAATTACAGGCGTCGAAGCGCTGTATGCGGACATGGGGCACTTTGGTAAATTCCCTATCCGGCTGGCATGGTTTGTGGTGGTGCTGCCTTCGCTGGTGCTCAACTACTTTGGTCAGGGCGCGCTGTTACTGAAGCAGCCGGAAGCGATTAAAAACCCGTTCTTCCTGTTGGCCCCCGACTGGGCGCTGATCCCCATGCTGATTCTGGCGACCTTAGCCACCGTTATTGCTTCACAGGCGGTGATTTCCGGGGTCTTCTCATTAACCCGACAGGCGGTACGTCTGGGTTATTTGCCGCCAATGCGCATCGTCCATACATCGGAAAAAGAGTCGGGGCAGATCTACATCCCCGTGATTAACTGGCTGCTTTATTTCTCTGTCGTGATTGTCATCATCGGCTTTGAGCATTCGAGTAACCTGGCTGCGGCTTACGGGATTGCGGTCACGGGCACCATGGTGCTGACATCCATTCTGTGTGCGACCGTGGCGATACTGAACTGGCACTGGAATCGTTATCTGGTGGGGCTGATTTTAGTGGCGATGCTGTGCATTGATGTGTCGCTGTTCTCGGCCAACCTGATTAAAATTTTCTCCGGCGGCTGGCTGCCCCTGACGCTGGCGCTGATGATGTTTATTGTGATGACAACCTGGAAGAGTGAACGCTTTCGGTTGCTGCGCCGCATGCATGAGCACGGCAATTCCCTGGAAGCAATGATTGCTTCTCTGGAAAAGTCACCGCCTGTTCGCGTACCCGGCACTGCGGTTTACATGTCTCGCGCGCTGAACGTGATTCCTTTTGCCATGTTGCATAACCTTAAGCATAACAAGGTGCTGCATGAGCGCGTCGTGCTGTTAACGCTGCGTACCGAAGATGCGCCATACGTACACAACGTCAGGCGCGTCACCATTGAGCAGTTGTCGCCCACCTTCTGGCGCGTGGTAGCCAGTTACGGCTGGCGTGAAACGCCGAACGTTGAAGAGATTTTCCACCGCTGTGGCCTGGAAGGACTTAACTGCCGCATGATGGAGACCTCTTTCTTTATGTCCCATGAGTCGCTGATCATTGGAAAACGCCCCTGGTATTTGCGTCTGCGCGGCAAGCTGTTTATGACGTTACAACGCAATGCGCTGCGTGCGCCCGATCAGTTTGAGATCCCGCCGAATCGGGTTATCGAGCTGGGAACGCAGGTCGAGATTTAAACGCTGTGCCTGCCTGTCAGGCACAGCGTTTCACCAGTGCAGCGTGACGCACAATCCGCCGCCGGGATGTTGACTGAAGTGCAGCGACATACCGTGCAACTGGGCAATATTGCGTACGATCGATAAACCCAGCCCACTGCCGCTTTTCTCCTGCCCCGGCGGACGCCAGAAACGTTCGCCTAAACGCTGCAACTCGGCTGCCGATAGACTGTTTCCGTTATCCTCCACCCGCAACGTATTCGGGCTGATCACGATGTCAACGCGGCTGCCCGGCGGTGTATAGCGGATAGCGTTATCCAACAGGTTTCTGATCAGCAGCGACAGCAGCAACGCGTGTCCCGAAATAACCGGATCGGCTTCAGCGTTAAGGCGCAACGTAATGTCAGCCTTATCTGCCAGTGGCAGCTGTGAAGCCAGCGTGTCCTGTGCCACCTTTTTTAACATGACGGGCTGGAACGTATTGCGAACATCCTCGGCTTCAATGCGGGAAAGGGTAAGCAGCTGATCAACCAGACGAGTGGCGCGGGTAATACCCGCATCCAGCTGTTGCAGCGCGTGAGTGCGCATCGCCTCGTCATCGGCGGCCAGTTGAATGACCTCGCTTTGCACCCGCAGTGCGGCGAGCGGGCTGCGTAATTCGTGTGCGGCATCCGACGTAAAACGGCGTTCCCGCTGCATCATGGTATGAATGCGGCTGAACAGGCCGTTCAGGGCGTCAATTAACGGTCGTACCTCTTTGGGAACGCGATCGGCCTGCAAGGGCGCATCATCGTCAGGTGCCCGCCCGGCAAGCTGGTGGCTGAGTTTCTTCAGCGGACGAAGTTCATACCACACCAGGCCCGTTAACATCAGCAGCATAAAAGGTAATGAGATCAGCCAGGGCAACATGCTGGCATCGACCAGATCTTTTGCCATATCGTCACGGTATTCCCATTCCTGACCTACCACGACGCGGTAACGTTGATCGGGCGTAGTCAGCCAGACAAAACGCCAGAGATCGTCATCCCCGTTAAGCTGGCCATCCTGAAAACCTTGATGATCCGCATTAAAGGGCAGATCTTTGCCATTATCACCGTCGTTGAGGACCTGTTTTCCCTTCCGGTCAAATACTGCGAAAGCCAGCGCGTCATCGTCCTGTTCGCCACGATTGTGATCCAGCAACTTTTTCGTTTTTGGCAGCGACGTGCCGTTCAGCGTCGTGAAGTCCAGGGTCAGCAGGCGCTTAGCAAGCAGCATCTGTTGCGTATCAAACAGCTCGTTAACGGTGTCACGTGTTTTATACCAGGCGCTGAGCGTGGCCGCTCCCCAACAAATGGCCAGTATCAGCACCAGGCCAATGCCAAGGCGTAAAAACAAACTCATCGATCGCATTCGCTTTCCCCCAGCGTATAGCCCACGCCGTGGATGGTGCGGATAAAGCGGTTACCGAGTTTTTTACGCAGATGATGGATATGCACTTCTACCGCATTGCTCGACACTTCGGTATCCCAGGTATAGAGCTTTTCTTCGAGCTGGCTTCGCGTCAGTACCCGATCCGGATTTCGCATAAACAGCTCAAGCAGGGCCAGCTCACGGCTTTTTAACGCGATATTTTCGCCGTTTCTTTCCACGCTGAGATTACTGGGAATCAACACTACATCGCCATGACGCAGTTCGGGCTGGAGTTGCCCGTGGCGGCGGCGAATCAGTGCCTGTAAGCGTGCGGCAACTTCTGTAAGGGCAAAGGGTTTGCACAGGTAATCGTCAGCCCCCATCTGTAATCCTTCAACGCGTTGATCAAGCGCATCGCGGGCGGTAAGGATAAGAACCGGGACGTCGTGCCCCTGCTGACGCCATTGACGCAATATGTCCAGCCCGTCACGCTCAGGCAGTGATAAATCGAGTACGACCGCATCCCACGGCGCCGCCGTTAATGCCTGAAAACCGGCCTCGCCAGAGACAAACCAGTCAACGCTGAATCCCAGCTTACTGAGTCCCGCTTTAATGCCGTCTCCAATCAGGCGGTCGTCTTCAATCAGTAAAATTCGCATCGCTTCTCCCTTTTAGTAAGCGATTTATACGAAGGCGAATGGGGGTTGTACAGTGAGTTTGGCTAAAAACTGCGTTTATTTTTGCCTTAAGATCCTGTTAAGAACTCTATGTTTTACTACAGTCACTACCCTAACTGCTTCATGGACAAGAGGTGACAAAATGAAAAAGTATGCTGCACTATTAGCCGTAACCATGCTGGCTTCCGCGCCGGTCTTTGCTGCACAACAAGGCGGATTTGTTGATCCAAATGCGCCAGCGCCGGCCGCACATCAGCAGCAGGGCGGTTTCAAAACCGATCAAAGCAGTGTTGTAACGGTGAAACAGGCTGAAGAGATGAAAGATGACAGCTGGATTACCGTTCGTGGCCAGCTTGAAAAGCAGATTGGTGACGAAGACTACGTGTTCCGTGATCAGACCGGCACGATGAAAGTAGAAATCGATCATAAGCGCTGGAATGGGCTGACCGTTTCACCCAAAGACCGTGTTGAACTGACCGGGGAACTGGACAAAGATTTCAACAGCATCGAGCTGGACGTCAAACAGGTCAAAAAGTTGCCCTGATTCTGCCCCAATGGACCGCCCAGGCGGTCCATTTTTCCCTTCTGATTGCCCCCTAACTCAAATTCTGGTCTGCAACAGCGAAACGTTTCGATAGCGATCACAAATTTCTTATTCAGTGGTTGAATTGTAACCTTCATTTAATACACTCCTGAAAGCGAAACGTTTCGCTCTGGAGTGGAAAAATGAAAAAAGGTCGCCTGTTAAACGCTGAACTCTCTTACGTCATCGCCCGCCTGGGCCATACGGATACATTGACGATCGCCGATGCGGGGTTGCCGATTCCGGCAGAAACGCAGCGTATCGATCTGGCACTGATACCGGGTACGCCAGGATTTATGCAGGTGGTTGAAGCGGTAACGCATGAGATGCAGGTGGAAAGCGCCTTTATCGCGGAAGAAATTAAGCAGCATAATCCGCAGCTCCATAGCGAACTGATCGCCGTGCTCGACGCATTGCAACAGCACCAGGGAAATACCATTAGTATCCACTACATCAGTCACGAACAGTTCAAACAACAAACACAGCGTAGTCAGGCGGTCATTCGCAGCGGAGAGTGTTCTCCGTTTGCGAATGTCATCCTGAGCGCAGGTGTGACCTTCTGAGGCCATTATGCAACCGTTACTGCAGCTTAAAGGCATCGAAAAATCATTTCCGGGCGTCAAAGCACTGAATGGCGCATCGTTGTCAGTCTGGCCGGGACGCGTTATGGCGCTGGTGGGGGAAAACGGCGCGGGCAAATCGACCATGATGAAAGTGCTTACCGGCATCTACAGTCGTGATGCCGGTTCACTGTTGTGGCTGGGTGAAGAAACGACGTTTAGCGGCCCCAAAGCTTCTCAGGAAGCGGGCATTGGTATTATCCATCAGGAACTTAACCTGATCCCCCAGTTAACCGTCGCGGAAAACATTTTTCTTGGCCGCGAATTCGTTAATGGCCTGGGCTGCATCAACTGGAAACGGATGTATGCCGAAGCTGACGCGCTGCTAAAGCGCCTGAATTTACGTTTTAACAGCCACAAACTGGTGGGCGATTTATCCATCGGCGATCAGCAAATGGTCGAGATCGCTAAAGTGCTGAGCTTTGAGTCGAAAGTCATCATTATGGATGAGCCGACCGACGCGCTGACCGATACCGAAACCCTGTCGTTATTCCGCGTTATCAACGAGCTGAAAGCACAGGGATGCGGCATCGTCTATATCTCCCATCGCATGAAAGAGATTTTTGAGATTTGCGATGATGTCACGGTGTTCCGTGATGGTCAGTTTATTGCTGAGCGTGCCGTCAGCGATCTGAGTGAAGAAAGCCTCATTGAGATGATGGTGGGCCGTAAGCTGGAAGATCAATATCCCCATCTGGACGAGGCGCCTGGCGACGTGCGCCTTAAAGTCGAAAACCTCAGCGGGCCTGGCGTCGATAACGTCTCGTTTACCCTGCGCAAAGGTGAAATTCTTGGCGTGTCTGGCCTGATGGGCGCTGGGCGCACCGAACTGATGAAAATCCTCTACGGTGCTGCGCCCCGCAGCGCCGGGCAGATCTGGCTGAGTGGACGTGAAGTGGTGACCCGCTCACCGCAGGATGGCCTTGCCAATGGCATCGTGTATATCTCGGAAGACCGTAAGCGCGATGGCCTGGTGCTGGGCATGTCAGTCAAAGAGAACATGTCTTTGACCGCACTGCGCTACTTCAGTCACCTGGGCGGCAGGCTCAGGCACGCTGAAGAGCAGCTCGCCGTCAGCGATTTTATCCGTCTGTTTAACGTTAAAACCCCGTCAATGGAGCAGCCGATTGGCCTGCTATCCGGCGGTAATCAACAGAAAGTCGCGATTGCCCGCGGATTAATGACGCGCCCCAACGTGTTGATTCTCGATGAACCGACGCGCGGTGTTGACGTGGGGGCAAAAAAAGAGATCTATCAGCTCATTAACCAGTTTAAGGCAGAAGGGCTGAGCATTATTTTGGTGTCGTCGGAAATGCCAGAAGTTCTGGGCATGAGTGACCGTATTGTCGTGATGCATGAAGGCCGTTTAAGCGGCGAATTTACCCGTGAAGACGCTACCCAGGAAAGCCTGATGGCCGCAGCCGTTGGTAAGCAACACAGTGAGGATTTAGTTGTATGACCACCCAAACCGTTCCGTCTAACCGTCGCTGGTTCAGCAAAGCCTGGCTGCTTGAGCAAAAGTCGCTGATTGCGCTGATTGTGTTGATTGCCGTGGTCGCCAGCCAGAGCCCTAATTTCTTTACCGTGACAAACCTGTTCAACATTTTGCAGCAGACATCGGTCAACGCCATTATGGCGGTGGGCATGACGCTGGTTATTCTGACGTCAGGTATCGATCTCTCTGTGGGATCGCTACTGGCGCTCACCGGTGCGGTGGCGGCATCGCTGGTGGGAATGGAGGTGAATGCCTTTGTTGCGGTTGCGGCCTCGCTGGCGCTGGGCGCAGCCATTGGCGCGGTGACCGGTACCATTGTCGCGCGCGGTAAGGTGCAGGCTTTTATCGCCACGCTGGTGATGATGCTGTTACTGCGCGGTGTCACCATGGTTTATACCAACGGCAGCCCTGTGAATACCGGCTTTAATGACAATGCCGATCTGTTCGGCTGGTTTGGTATTGGTCGTCCGCTGGG
>Ga0207713_1003169_pt1 | contig 11388 bp, 14 predicted proteins | sample KBSS64metaG_FD_184404 | JGI IMG/M metagenome (GOLD analysis project Ga0207713, IMG submission 184404) | Switchgrass rhizosphere microbial communities from Kellogg Biological Station, Michigan, USA - KBS S6-4 metaG (SPAdes) (version 2) | ecosystem: Host-associated > Plants > Roots > Rhizosphere >...
ACGCCGTTATTCCGCCGCTCGGTGGACCATTCCGGCGCATGAATTCAGAACCATCCAGCAGTTAATCGTTTTCTGCGGCGTCGTCCTAACCTCCCGCAGCCCGCGTTTCGTGCGAGCGGCATGCAGCGTTCTGAATGCACCTCTGCGTTTTGCATGTCGCCTCATGCATTCAAAATGCCGCCGGCTCCTGCACTTGTACCGAGACTGCTGATGGCATCGGCGATCGTCGCGGCAGCGCGCCCGCTCGGCGATCTGCTCGGCGATCTGCTCGGCGATCTGCTCGGCGCGCGCGAAGCTATCGCGATGGCGCTCGCGCTGTCGGGTGTCGCGCTCGCCATGAGGCAACGCCGCTAGCGCACGACGCAATCGACAATTAAAGAATTGGCAAGAATGTGCCGATAAGGGGCATTACAACTCTTATCGTTCTGTCATTCCCCATGCTTCGCAAAACGCTGGCCCGCATGAACGTCGGGACCAAATTCGCCGTGCTCGCCTGCGCGCTCACGGCAGTCGTCGTTGCCTTTTTTACTGTCGCCGTCACCCGAAGCGCGGGCGAGCAAGTCGACGCGCACGCGCTCGCACGCGTCGAAAGCGAGAATCGCTCGATCGCGACGATGATCGGACTGTTCGACAAAGCCGTGAGCGCCGAAGTCACGCGCTTCATGACGATCTTCGCGCACCGCCTGCCCGCAACGTTCACGCTCGATGAAACGCGTACCGTGGACATCGGCGGTGTCGCGACGCCGGTCTTCCTCGCGGGCGACAAGCCGCTGAACAACGACTTCGCGATCCCCGACGCTTTCCTCGAGGAAAGCGGCGCGATCGCGACGATCTTCGCCCGCACCGGCGACGATTTCGTGCGCGTGACGACGTCGCTCAAGAAGCAGGACGGCACCCGCGCGATCGGCACGCTGCTCGACCGCAAGGGCCCCGCGTACGCACCGATGATCGCGGGCAAACCGTATATCGGCGTGGCGACGCTCTTCGGCAAGCAGTACATCACCGAGTACAAGCCCGTCACCGATGCATCGGGCAGCGTGATCGGCGCGCTCTTCGTGGGTGTGGACGTGACATCCGAATTCGCCGCGTTGCAGGACACGATCGCGAAGCTCGTGATCGGCACGAGCGGCTATCACTTCGTCGTGGATGCCTCGAATGGAGCGACTCGCGGCAAGCTGCTCGTGCATCCCGGCGCGAAAGGCGAACTGGCCGATGAGCGCCTCGCACCCTTCAGGCAGATGCTCGATTCGCACGAAGGCAGGCTCATATTCGACGGCGCCGACATCGCGGGCGCGGATGCGCGCGTGCACGCCGGCACGAAGGAAATCGTCTACATGACGGTGCCGCAGTGGCAATGGATGATCGGCGGCATCGCATATCGCGACGAACTGCTCGCGGATGTACACGCTAGCCGCAACCACTTCCTGATGCTCGGTCTCGTCGTGGTGGCGCTGCTCGTCGGCGTGCTGCTCCATGCGGTCGCCAAGCTCGTGGGCAGGCCCATCGACGACGTGACGCGCGCCTCTGAGCGCATCGCCGCGGGTGATCTCACCGTGCGCATCGACAGCACACGCGAGGACGATATCGGCCGCCTGATGCGTGCGATCGATGGCATTGCGCGCGGCCTCGCGGGGATCGTCGCGCAAGTGCGCAGCGCATCGGCGGACATGAACGAAGGCACGGCGCGCATCGCGTCGGGCAGCAGCGATATCGCGACGCGTATCGCCACACAGGCGGCGAGTGTCGAAGAAACCGCCGCGAGCATGGAAGAAATCACGAGCACCGTGCAGCAGAATGCGGCAAACACGGCGCAGGCGGGCGCGCTCGTCGCATCGGCTTCGGATGCGGCGCGCGCGGGCGGTCATGCCGTAGGACGCGTCGTGGAAACGATGGGCGAGATCGATGCATCGGCACGACGCATCGCCGATATCACCGCGACCATTGAAGGCATCGCGTTCCAGACGAACATCCTGGCTTTGAACGCCGCCGTCGAAGCGGCGCGCGCGGGCGAGCATGGAAAGGGCTTTGCGGTCGTCGCATCGGAAGTGCGCGCGCTCGCTCAACGCAGTGCGGGCGCCGTGAAGGAGATCGAAGTGCTGATCGCCGAATCGGCCGAGAAGGTCTCGCGCGGTTACAAGATCGCCGAGGAAGCCAGCAGCACGATGGGCGGCATCGTCGAGCGCGTCTCGCGCGTGAACGCGATCGTCGATGAAATCGGCGTGGCGTCGCGCGAACAGGCGTCGGGCATCGAGCAGGTGAACAGCGCGGTCATGCTGATCGGCGAAGCGACGCAGCAGAACGCCGCGCTCGTAGGCGAAGCGGAACACTCCACGGCCGAACTGCGCGATCAGGCCGAGCGCCTCGCGCACGCCGTCAGCATGTTTCGTGTCTGAGTCATCGACGATTGGAAGCGGCTTATGAGGATGTGGCGCGTCGTCCCGCACTCGCATGCTTGCCGCAATCGCGGCGTCAGATCTCGATGAAAATGCGCCCGCCCTCGACTTTCGCGGGATACGTCTGCAACTTTTCGCAAACGGGCGCGCACAGCGGCCGGCCATCGCGGATATCGAAGCGTCCGTTGTGCTTCGGACATTCGATGACGTGGTCCATCACGAAACCTTCGCTCAGATGGACGTGCTCGTGCGTGCATAGGCCGTCGCTGGCGTACACGGCATCGTTCACGCGATAGATTGCGAAGGTGCGGCCATCGTGATCGAAGCGCATCACGTCTTCATCTTCGATATCGTCCATCGCGGCTGCATCGATCCATTGGGGCATGGCGAGTCGTCTCCTTTCTCTTGAAGTCGCTTATGTCTGCGTCGCGGCGGGCACGGGCCGCTCGACGTGATACGACGGGTCGCGCCGCTGGCGCGCGAGCGCCGGAATGATCTCCGCGTAGGCCGCGATCGTGCTCGTATAGGGTGGCGGCATGTCGTGCTTCACCGTCTCGTGCAGTCGCGGCAGCGCGTGATAAGGCACCATCGGAAACATGTGATGTTCGACGTGATAGTTCATGTTCAGATATAGGAACCGGAACACGGGATTCATCATCACTGTGCGACAGTTCTTGCGATGATCGAGCACGTTCTCGGGCATGCCCGCATGCTGCGTGAGACCGAAGAAGAGATAAAGCCATGCGCCGTAGAGGCTCGGCAAGCCGATATAGAGCAGCGGCAAGATGGAATGGAACACGAGGCAAGCACCTGTTACCACGGCATAGATTGCGAGCGTGATACGCGCCTCCAGAATCGCCTTCGCCCATTCCGACTTCGGCACGTAGGTCTTTTCTTCTTCACCGATATTGCCGAACGCGGACGAGATGATCTTCGGCACTTCGGACGCAGCATGCTTCAGCGCAAACACATTCAACGCGAGACTTAGCCAGTCCGTGGGTAGCGGCACTGCAATCTCTCGATCGCGCCCGACGACGAGCGTATCCGTGTGATGCCGCGCGTGGCTCCACCGCCAGATCGTCGGGCGGCGAAACACCTGAAACGACGCGACCTGATAAAGAATCTTGTTCATCCACGATGTCTTGAATGCGGTGCCGTGACCGCTTTCGTGCCAGCGCGAATCCGCGGGACTGCAGTACAGCGTGCCGTAGAGCAAAAACGCCGGAATCGCCCAGAGCGAATGCGCGCGCCACGCGAACCATGCAAGGACGCCGCTCGCGATGATCGCGGCATACCAGAGCAACGTATCGCGGATAGCGCGCGCGTCACCGCGCTGCATGAGGCTTTTCATGACGGGTCGAGGCACCGCGCACTTGTACCACTCCGCATTGACGAGACCCGCCGCTCTCGCACGCTCGCCGGCGCCGCCGATCAACCGGTAATCGCGATAGTCGTTCCGCGCGCCTGCGCAATCCGATTGCCCGGTTTCCATCATGTCACCTCATCCGATGATTGAAACTACATCATTCATTATTTTCGAGTCGATGATAGGAGCGGACGCGTTCATTGTGCAACGTTCAGGCGCATTTGCTATCTTTACGCATCATCGCGCGATTTTGAAATCCATCATTTCCATCAAAGATGAGCAAGCGTCCCACTCTTCAGTCCGTGGCCGACGCTGCGGGCGTGAGCCCCGCAACGGTCGATCGCGTGTTCAATGGCCGCATCAGCGTGCGCGAGGGTACTGCGTTACGTGTGATCGAAGCGGCCGAGCGCATCGGCTATCACGGCGCGGGATTGATGCGCGAGCGCCTGCGCGCGAAGCGCGGCGAGCGTCATGAACGCTACACGTTAGGTTTTTGCCTGCAAAAACGTGCCGATCCGTTCTATCAGACGTTCGCGCGCATTCTCAACGATGCGGCCGCGCGTCACGAACCCGAGCATTGCACCGCCATCATCGAGTACATGGATGAACTGGACCCGGCTTCCATCGCGCGCACGCTGCTTTCGCTCGGCGAGCAGGCACACGCGCTCGGCGTGGTAGCGGTGGATCATCCGCATGTGACAGCCGCCATCGAAACGCTCCACGAACAGGGAAAACCCACGGTCACGTTGTTGTCGGACCTGAGCGCGCCCTTGCGAGCGGGCTATATCGGCGTCGATCCGCGCAAGAGCGGACGCACGGCAGCGTGGGCGGTGAGTCGTCTCACGCGTCGCGACGAAGGCACGGTCGGTGTATTCGTCGGCACACCGCGTTATCTCGGGCAGGAAAGCTGCGAGATCAGCTTTCGCTCGTATCTGCGTGAGCACGCGCCCGGATTGCGCGTGCTCGACACGCAAATCAATCTCGAAGACAAGCAACTCGCCTATGAAGCGACACTCGCGATGCTCGCGCGCCATGCCGATCTCGCCGGCCTCTATATTCCCGGCGGCGGCGTAGGTGGCGTGATTCGCGCGCTGCGCGAAGAAGCCGCAGGACGGCGCATCGTGACGGTATGCAGCGACCTGATGCCCGACCGGTACGAAGCGCTCGTCGAAGGTGTCATCGATCTCGTGATCGATACACCGCTTCAGCGCATCGCTCAGACCGCCGTTCAGACGATGCTGCGCAGTTTGCAGGCGCTGCCGGGGGAAGCCGCGCAAGCGAGCCAGTATCCGCTGCCGGCGCAGCTCTATACGCCGGAGAATGTCTGAGCGCGGCCGACGCACTCACGATGGACCCAGCACGAAGCGTGGCACCGCGGTGTACGCCGATGCGAACTTTTTTCGTCTCGGCCCGTTCTTATGCGCAAAGGGGAAGAAAAATTTGCTGATATCACCCCGGCACGAAGCGGTTGTCACGCTTCATAGCTCTCCATGAACCTTGCATGTGGCCGAGCGCACCGAAATTACTGTCACAAGCCTGGACGATAACGTTGTGAGACTTCGTCTGTCACCGATGTGGCGAGCGCCAATGATCACTTCAAATCGGGAGCTCGCATCTTTGTTTTTCTATTAGTATGTCGCGGAGGAGTCGGCTTCGCCGTTCCAATCGCATATCACGCGCAGATGCGGCGTCATTGTTCCGTTGTTTTTATCGGCTAACATGCAGGCCGCCGGGGAACGACACCCTGCGAAGCTGCTCTATTGAAGTTTGTTCCATCGACATGCACGTCAGGCTGGGGCATCCGGGGCCCGCCATATGATGTGGCATGCTCCAACAACAATAACGTCACGCGGTATTCGAATGGCCGTTCCCCGTCTTGTACGGTCGTCGAGCCAACCGCATCCATCAGACCAACTGCGTGTCTTGCTGTGCCGCGATTCTCGTGATTGCGCACCATCGCGTGTGGCACATCCAGACATCGACCAAGGCTCTTCGCATCGAGCGTGCGGAGAGACACAGCCCAATCATCCGATGGAGAGCGTCATCCATGCCGTTTGAGAGTGACTCATTGCGAGACACCGGTCCGCTGCTCAGCATCGTCGTGGCGGCGTATAACATCGAGGGATATATCGAGGAAGCGCTCGATTCCCTCCTGTCCCAACCTCATATCGATGCGATGAAAATCATCGTCGTCGATGACGGTTCTCGCGACGAGACCTATGCGGCAGCGCGCGCCATCGTGGAGCGCGATCGAGGCGTACACGTCGAACTGCTGCACCAGGAAAATCGCGGCCTGAGCGCCGCGCGCAATACGGGCCTGGCGGCAGTGCGCACGCCTTATGTCGGCTTCCTGGACGGCGACGATATTTATCTGAAGGGTTTCACCGACGCGGTCATTCCGGTCCTCGCCGAGCGCAAGTGGGATGTGGTCGAATACAACGTCAAGATCATCGACGATAACGGGCGAGAGCTCGATGAAATCGAAATCGCCGACGAAGCGACGAGCGGCGGCCACCCGATGGACCGCGCAGCGTTGCAGCAATTCGCCGATCGATTCCACACGTTCGCGTGGGCGCGTATCTATCGCACCGACCTCTTCGACGAAGCGCCGTTTCCCGTGGGACGAAATTACGAGGACATGGCGCTCGTGCCCGCGACCTATCTTCGCGCAAACAGCATCTACCGTATTGCGAGGCCGCTGATCGGCTATCGCCGGCGCTTCGGCAGCATCACGCAAACCGCCAAGCTGAGCGACATGCACGATCTTCGCGTCTCCGGTCAGGAAGCGCTCGCGCGTTGCGACGGCAGCGAGATCGACGATTACTGGCTCACCGTGTTCGACAAGCTATTTCATCGCGCACGTCATGTTTGCGCGCGCGTCGATCGCGCATCGTTCAGGCAGGCATCGGAGACGCTCACGGCCATGGCCGTCGATCATCGCAAGATGCGCGAGAAACGCACCGAGGACGGCGGGCGTAAGGTCGTCGAGCTTGCGCCTTTCGATCTGAACGTGCGCGCGGATCGCTCGATTCACTTCCTCAAAGGTCTTGTGAAGAAAGTATTGCGGCGCAGTCTCGATCATCATCAGCGCGAGCGGCGACCGAGCACTTCAAATCAAATGAGCGGCTGAACAGTACGGACCGCGGCAAGGACGTCTGACGCGCGTGAGGTGAACGGAGGCACGCAAAACCCGGCATTGTTTCGCGGTAGACTTTGAGGATGGAAAAATGTCCCTACTGTGAGCGAATCCGTGACGAATGGGATTGTCACGGTCAGGAGTGCCGCACCGCCATCGCCCGCGCGCTGCGCAGACAGCGCATGGGTTTGCCGATGGTACCGAAGGTCATCCGCAATGAAATTCCGCCGGGCGCGTCGACGGGCGAAGTGATCGCCCAGTTGTCGCGCCAGCGCTTGCGCGCGCGCCGCGCGAACGAGGAACGCCGCGCGCGCAAGGAAGCCGACGACCTCGATCTCTAGCGGCACTCCACTCATCGAGCGCGCGCCGGAGGATCTACGTTCGATCCGCCGCTCTGCGCAAGCGACCCTTCCTCGTTCCATGCACGCCGCGATTCGCGCATCTTCGCGAGCGCCATGCGGGCGACCTTGAGCCACCCATAAGAACGGGGATCGGCGACCCTGCTGAGCGCGCGTGCATAGTCGAGCGTGAGGCCAAGCGTCCAGGCCATGGTCACCGCGCGCTTGCACCGCATCAAGATCGCCGCGCGGGACATACTTTGCACTGCCCATCCCTCAAGCGACGGAGACGCCATGTTCGAGCAATGCCGATGGATCAACGAGCCTGCGCAATGGCGCATCGAGCACGACACGCTCATCGTCACCACTGACACGAACACGGACTTCTGGCGCAAAACCCACTACGGTTTCGTCCGCGACAACGGCCACGTTTTCGCGGCGACCGTAAACGGCGACTTCTCGGCCGAAGTCGCCGTCGATGGCGATTTCTCCGCGCTATACGACCAGGCGGGCCTGATGGTGCGTGAAAGCGCCGAGCGCTGGATCAAGGCCGGCGCCGAATACAACGACGGTGCGCTCACTTTTAGCACCGTTCTCACGAACGATCTCTCCGACTGGTCGCTCAGCTCACGCGCCGATACGAACCGCTTCCGGCTGCGCATGACGATCGCGCAAGGCGTGCTGAAAGTGCAATGCAGCGCCGATGAACGCAGCTGGACCCTCATGCGCCTCGCGCCTTTCGCGCCGAGCGGTACGAACGCGCAGTGGCTCGTCGGCCCGATGTGCTGCACGCCTGAGCGCGGCGGTCTCGACGTGCGCTTCTCAGACTTCACGATAGGGCCGCCCATCGCGAAAGACTTGCACGACATCTCGATGTGAAGCGACGCAGGGCGGCTCGGTAAAAACACTCACTTGCTCCGTTCGCGTGGGCTCTCTTATTACCTGGGGCTCATCGTGCTGCTCGTGGTCGGCGCGCTGAGCTCGCCGCACGCGGCGAACGGCGGCAACATCTTTCTGTCGAGTGCCAATATCTTCGACGTGTTTCGTCAGGTGGCGAACGTCGGCGTGATTTCCATCGGCATGACGCTCGTGATCATCGCGGGGGGCATCGATCTGTCGGTCGGCGCGATCATGGGTCTCGGCAGCGTGCTCACCGCAATGCTGCTCACGACCGATGGCTTCAATCGCGCGACATACGCATCGCTCGTGCTCGATGCGGTCGCCGTGTTCGCGATCGTGTTCGCCGCGCTCAACGGCATGCGCGGCATCATGCGTGCCCGCGATACGCAGACCGTGCGCGTCGCGGACCGTTCATCGTTTGCGATACGTGCGGTCGTTGCGTTGCTCTTCGCGCCGTTGGCTTGTGGGTATATCTTTCGGGCGGCGTCGGACGCGTGTCGGGCACGGTGGCCGGCGTGCTGATCTTCGGCTTTCTGAGCAATATCCTGCTGCTCAACGATATCGACAGTAATACGCAGCTCGTGCTGAAGGGATTGATCATCGTTATTGCCGTACTCCTGCAGCAGACCGACATGGCCAAGCGCGCATGGCTCAAGCGCTTCGGTGCGCGGAAGTAATCACGACTCGAAATCGATCCCTCGCGCGCGCAACTGCCGCATGCCGCTTGCGAGATGCGCCCGCGCGCTCTCGGCGTCGCCCGCGCGCATCTGCTCGTACGTGCGCTGCGCGATGTCGTGCGGCACCGGCTTGAGCGGACGGTTCGCGCTCATCGCCCGCAATTGCACTTGCGCCGCGCGCTCCAGATAGTAGAGATCGTCCCACGCCTGCGCGATAGTTGCGCCTGCAACCATCACGCCGTGATTCTTGAGGAAGAGGATATCGGCCTCGCCCATCGCGCCGGCGATGCGATCGCCTTCGGCATCGTCGAGCGCAAGACCGTTGTAATGCTCGTCGACCGCAGTGCGTCCGTAGAACTTCAGCGAGGTCTGCCCCAGCCAAAGGAGCGGCGGGCCGTCGAGCAGGCATAGCGCGGTCGCGTTCGGCATATGCGTGTGAAAAGCGGCCTTCACGCGCGGCAGCAGCTTGTGCACGCGCGCGTGAATGTAGAACGCGGTCGCCTCGGGCTCGCCGTCACCGTCGACGACATTGCCGTCGAAATCGCAGATCAGCAGACGCGACGCCGTGATCTCGCCGAACGCGTAGCCGTAGGGGTTCACGAAGAACAGATCGTCGCGGCCCGGCACCATCGCCGAGAAGTGGTTGCAGACACCTTCTTCGAAGCCGTGCAGCGCAGCGAGCCGGAAACACGCCGCGAGCTGACGGCGCGCCTCGGCAATCGCGGGCGCATCGAGCGCGGCTAAAACCGACGCGGACCGCCGCGCGGCACTGGAGAGCGTGTGAGCCATATGAAGTCTGCCTTGGGGTCGTCTGCCCGATCGGAATGTCGAGGATAATCGAACAGGCGGGCGAATTACGTCCGAACAAAAAAATTTCCGCGGTAACGGCGCTGGCGGCGCGAAGTATGACGCGCTTATGTCGTGTCTCTTAGCAGAAACGCTTATTTGAACTCCGCATTCTGGCATGGTAAAACTCAATGCCGCTCGAAAATTCGAAGCGCAAACTTCAACGTAATTCGTCTCAATAGGGTTTGGAAAAATGGCAACAGGTACTGTGAAGTGGTTCAACGATGCGAAGGGTTTCGGTTTCATCACGCCGGACGACGGTGGTGAAGACCTGTTTGCACATTTCTCCGAAATCCAGTCAAAGGGTTTCAAATCGCTCCAGGAGAACCAGAAGGTGAGCTTCGAAGTCAAGCAAGGCCCGAAGGGCAAGCAAGCTTCGACGATCCAGCCGCTGTAAGTAACTTCAGCGCTGTCGCCTCAGGCACGAAACGGCCCATCCGGGCCGTTTTGTATTGGCGCGCCCGGACATTCATCACTCTCTCCAATGACCGATTTCGCGCACCGCGTCATGTTGGACGCAGCAGCCGCTTAATATAAATAAAATCAGTAGAATCGCTGCATTATTCAAGCGGCATCCATTCGCGGCGACGCGAAATTATTTCCACTGATTCGTGTGAACTCGACAAGCAATCGGAAAAAATGCCGTACGCTCGTACGACATAAAACAAAGGCATTGCTCGTCTCCATATGGTTCCTGACTTGCGATGCGCACGCGCAATCGTTCGCGGTGAACCGGAACGCGGCGCGCTTCGTCACGGAAGTCGTGATGAACGACTTTCATACGGCGCAGGCAGGCGGCGGTTATGTCTTCTCTTACGATAGCCACGAAACGGAAGCGTCCCTCGCAGACAGGCTCGACCACTGGTTCTCCGGTGACGACCCGCACGCGATCGTCATGGAGCCCGCCGAAAAGCAGGCGCTCTTCAGCTTCTACTGGGCCGCGACCATGATGCCGGCGAATTCGCCGTGTTTCCGCGACATCGCCGATCCCGGCTGCGGCGCGGATCTGTCGAAGTGGATGGCGCGCGAACTCGACGACGATCCGCGCTTCATCCGGGCCTACGAGGCCGCGAAAAAGCCGCTCGGCCTGCCGCCACTCGAACGCAACGCGCATTGAGCGTAAGGCGTTGGCGTCGCGCTTCTCGCCGCTCCCTGCACCGGCAACACACGGCTCGCGCAGGTGCGATCGACGTGGCTTCCGGCGTCTCGGGCACGTCTTCGTCACATGCCCGGCGCAATAACGCGATCTTCGCCGCGACGCTCACGAGCAGCGAAAGCGCGCCGATTGTTTCGAGCAAGGCGGGAATCATGAAGGTCTCCCTAAGCGCCGACGTGCGCGCGCATCATCGATGCAACAGCATCGGCCCGTAGGTCTTGACGAAGAATGCAATCGTGATGCCGGCGCTGACAACCAGCGTGCCCGCACGAATCCAGTGCGGCGGCGCGCGCCGGCCGAGTTGCGCGCCGCTATAACCGCCGGCGATCGCTGCGAGCAGCATCGCGATCGTTTCCGGCCAGCGCACGGCCTGCGCCGCCGCGAAGGTGAGAACGGCGACCGAGTTGGCCGCGCTCACGAGCAGCGTGCGCGGTGCGTTCAGGCTCTTCAAGTCGCGCGAATCGAGCAGGCCCCAGACGGCCATCATCATGATGCCGACCGCGCCGCCGAAGTAGCCGCCATACACGCCGAGCAGAAACTGGATCGACAGTACCGATGCCACGCCGATATGCCAGC